>Ga0065711_1027369_pt1 | contig 50300 bp, 19 predicted proteins | sample Hoacrofraction12_FD_59098 | JGI IMG/M metagenome (GOLD analysis project Ga0065711, IMG submission 59098) | Hoatzin crop microbial communities from Cojedes, Venezuela - Epithelial fraction 12 v2 (version 2) | ecosystem: Host-associated > Birds > Digestive system > Esophagus > Crop | place... | reverse complement strand
CAAGGTCCTGTGCAGCCTGCTGTAGGTGACCCTGCTTCGGCGGGGGGGTTGGACTAGATGACCCACAGAGGTCCCTTCCAACCCCTACTATTTTGTGATTCTGTGATTCTGTGATATTACTGCCTGTAAAGTATAATGTATTTTGATGCATTTGAACAATGAGTGAAATCAAGTTAATGTGTACAGTCAATTGAAAAATGAAAGATAACAACACTTTCATGGAATACTTTTGAGAAACTTTTGAACAATATTATTTTAGGAAATTAAAGGCACGAAGTATAGGCAAAGTGACTTTACAGGAAATGATGTTATTCTTAGGGTAATCCTCTTAATTAAGCCTTCTGAAGTAAAATTCTCTTACTGCTCTGATGAATAAAGTGTTAATGAAATTATCTGTGAACGCTGCATATTTCTGAACTGTACAACATCTGCACATTGAGTTTTTACAGTATTTTGATTCATAAGGTGAGTTTTATAACATGCTGATGGAACATATACCAGCCAAATATTTACCCAAATTATTGCTCAGTGATGCAAATTGAAATCCTCTTGGAGAAAAAAAACAAAAAAGGAAAAAACCTCAAAGACTAAACTAGCCCACAAGGGAGACAAACAAGCTACTATTGGGTATATCTAACTCTTTCCTTGACATCTCCGCCAACATGCATCATCTAGACAACATTATTACCCAATTACAATGAGCTAAACAAGCATGCAAACACCCTTTATAGCAGAAGAGTGTTTTCATATAGTGTTTAGCTTCAATCATTGCTGGAAATAGAGGAAACATTTCGAAATGTCACCCATTTGTAGCAAAATCATGGTACAACACAGGATTGTGAGTGAAAGAACGCAAAAAGGAGGGTGGTGTTACTATTTTTGTTTTGCTGTTGGAGCACAGCCAAAAGAGATTTGTAGTTCAGTGAATGAGCGGCAGAACAAACTCCAGCTGTGAGCACGTGCTCTGCGAGACTCAACCAGGTCCCTAGCAGCTAACTGGGTAGCTCACCTAATTGTACTGACATGCTCTTGCCCTCCCCAGCTCTCCGAGCATGCCAAAGCAGACGATAACAAGAGAGGCAACCTCATTCTTATCCTAGGAAACCAAAGAAACCCTTCAGGGCCATTCCTGAGAAGTTCATACATGCACTTCTTTCATATTCAGTACAACTCTTGCAGTGTAGAAGTTTGCACATGCAGTCAGTCACAGCATAAATAGAAACTGGCAACACAACTATGACTACTCCTCCTTAAAAACCTCACAAGCCTTCTCTTCAAAGAGATTTATGAATAATGGCAACTAAATAATTCATGGCACTGCAGATGCCAGTCCAAATAGCCTCTTCCTTTTTAAGGTTTCGGTTTGTAGATGTGTGATCAAAAGCCTTCATCAGTCATGATAGTGGCATTTGTACTCAGTCCAAACAAACCGTATTTGCATCTGAATGTTTTTCATTGAAATGAGAGATATAATATGCAAGCCAAGTTCCAACTAAAAGGCATTTTATGCTATTTAAATTCAGTCAAATTAAAGGCTGAATGCAAACTAAAAGGTCTACTCTCAGAACAGTAATATGACACATCATAAATAAGATGCAGTTTTTTGTTAGAGTACCTCAGCACTTGTCTGAAAATTTTACACGGCATCTTATCAGTGCTGCCTCTTGAAGAATAATAAAGTCCTGCATATAAAGTAATGAAGTAAACACAAACTTAACGTGCTGCCACCATCTCAAAGATCTCCCTTACTTGTACATATTTACACGAAACCAAGTATGTAAATGTAGTTGCTCTGTGAAGGCAACATTATCCTGTAAGAACTTGCTACTACTTTCTTGAGCAAATAGATACATCTTGTACATCAAATTCTCACACTGTTTTATTAATCCTGTTTATTAGTAAGGTGAGGATCATTCTTTGCCATGTCCATTGCTCTGTGTTATTATACTACATTTAAAAGTACCATGAGCAGTCACTCAAAAAATAACAAAGGGAAGAAACCAGTCCATAAAGATCTCAGTTATTAAATGTGGAAGAAGTCATAGGAATTTAATCTTACAAGAGGAAAAGCAACAAAATCAGATTAAAATTCTTGTTCTTGCCAAGGGGAAATAAAAACATTTCTCATAAACTGGGGTTAACACTAATTTTAAGAAGACTATTAAGACCCTAAAATGCCCTTTTCTTATGAACCTCAGTGGAGATAAACAGAGTAATTCTTTCTAATTGTCAGGGGATTTACTGTAAAATCCCTTATGATTTTCCTTTCTCCTTTTTTTTTTTTTTTAAAAGTCTTCCTATTGTATTTAGCCATGACATAAGCTGGTGAAAGAAGGAAATTAGATATTATGTATGATTCCATATTGAAGCATGTCACAGGTTAGTCTTTTCATTTGAAGTACATCTAGGTGGTTTTCTTTGTTTGGTTTGGTTTGTTTTTTGTAATAAAAAATGTATCAGTTTACTTTGCAGCAAACAGAACCCCATGAATTAGTTATCCTGTATACATATATATGTATAAATATATATATCAATACTGAGATCTTAATTTTAAAGACCTTAAATTTAAGTTAGTAATTAATAGATATACCATACATGAGATACACTACAACAACCCAAATGATGTTTATATTCATTCATATTCAATCTATTTAAGTATTTAGAGAATGCATGATTTTAAGGTATCACTAATTTTGACATGGAAAACATTTACATGAATGAAAGTTAATAAAAAGAAGAGGAATGCACTCTAGAAAGCAAGGCTACATCAATATATGACGGTATGAACCTCTCAGGAAAACAATACAGAATAGCTTGTGGCAGACTAGCACAACACAGCACCTACAGTGTGAATGCTAATGAGTAAAGCCAAGGAATAATGCTGGAGCATCATATATTGGAAGATGACATTGATGAGGGCAGATGTAGAAAAATGATTAGCAACTTCAGATCCCTAGAGCAGCGTGAATGAAATCACATCCTTGTGTTCTGGGAAATAAAACAGGCAACTTGGATAGAAATAAAGACAGCCTTTAATTATCTAAAAGTAAATTGGGAGCAGCCCATGACAATTCAGAAGTGGCATTATTATAGAACACAATGCAGAGTTAATTCAGAAATCAGTTTGTTCAAAAACATCAACAGATGGGTTTAATAATAGACACAATGAATCAGAAATGAAGAAAAGCTTGAGACAGAAGATTATTGAGCAATTCCAATCATATTATTAGATATACAACAGAACAATGGCAAAGAACCTGTATTTTAGAATTATTTAAATAATGGAAAACAATAATTTGGATTGATGAGCTGCAAATGTATCAAAAAATGAACTTTTACAGCATTATTTTGTCTAGTTTTATTTCAGAGATATGTGGGATATTTTTACCATGGCAAAAGGTAATTTTCCCCATTCCTTCATTATTTTAAAAATAAAATACACGCTGTCTTGGCACAAGACCAAATTATCTTTTGAATGAAAAAAAATGCTTTAGCATTAAAAAAGGTTTTAATTACACAGTGCTATCTTCTGATATTTCTATTCGTATTCAGTAAGAGCTGCTTCTGCAAATTCTCTCATTGTTTGCATAATTCCCATGGCATATGATGCTTAAATTCCATTATATTTGGGAAAGCATGGGAAGAGCACAATCATACTATCAGGTGATGAAAGTCATTACCACTGGAAAAGTAAATATAGTGGCTGACCACAAGCTTAGTTAGAATGACTGGATGCTTTATTTACGGAATTGTAAAACCGAACTTTGTATAGCACACGGCCAAATTTTACATATAAAAAGCAAATATTCAAAGCAAATACTGTACTGGGATAACTTGTTCTGCAGACAACAGAAATGAACATTTTTAAGCTTTTTGTTTTGTCGGGTTTTTTAAGGGAGGAGAATAAGGCTATGTTGTTTGGGCAAATTTCAGCAACCTTATATATTTCTAGCTAACCAGCTAGCCAGCAATCTTTCAAGCTATAAACATACATTAAAAAATGTTTTCCTGTACGTATAGTTTAGTTTCAACTATCATCTTGGTTGAATTGGTAAGTGATGTTCTGTACACTGGCAAATATAAATAAAGTGAACGACAAATTATGGCATTCTGAATACATGCATCAGGTCTTCCTAACAGAACAGATTAACAAAAAATAAAAAAATCCCTAAACTGGCTTTGATTATACTGTTCTGAAGTCAGAGAATATATCAAGACAGGCGTGGCACCCTGACGCACTATCTGCTAATAGATGAAGCATAATTATTTCTTAGAAAACACGAACTAAACAGTGTTAAGAGACTTCCTGTTTTCAGGCCTCTGTACAGTATATCTCTCTCCATCCCACTTTTCTACAATGGCCCTGTATTATGTCCAGATCAGATGAGGTGAATGAGATTCACCATTTTTGACCTCATTAAAAGCTGTCCTTTCCTCATCCAGTGGAGTCATCAGAACATAAGGTGTTTTCTCCAACTGCTTACAGAACACGGTCTCCCACTACGTATTACCACTTCTACAGCCATGGAGATGTCCAGGGCACTTTACTGACAAGTATAAAGCAAGGGCTTGGTTCTCCCCTCGTTTCACTATGAAGTCTGGTCTATGCTGTACCAGTCACGGTGCTCTGTGGCAGTATACGAGCGAGCTTGAAAATACCCATCTTTGGTGCTGCTGTCAGTGCACTCATGCTAGAACAAGGTGATTGCAAAGCCTCCCTGGAGAACCACATAAATACTTGGTTAAATTGTCAACCAGCAGATTACGAGCAAAATGTATTCTTATATATGCAGTTATTTTAGTACTGATTTCCAGTAAGAATTAAAGTAGCTCTAGGATGAAAAGAGCAGCATTGAAAAAATGGTGGTACATGGTACATTTTCTGAAACTTGCACAAACAGTAGTTCAAGACCACCACTTTCTTTTATTCCACCTTCCTTCTCTGGCTTCCTTTCACCCACAATGGAAGCACGCATGCAGAAAGCAAGCATACCACGGTATTTTCTTTGGTTAACTATTATTTTGGCAAGTTAGAATTCATAACAATACTTTCAAGAAGAAAAACTGAACAGCTTCTACAGTCAGCATTTTGTCTTTGAAGCAACACTGAGCACCAAGTACTGCATGCTGAACATTGTTTAAAACTATAATTTCAAATTAGATTCTCTTTAAAGAAACAAGAATAGAGAGAATGCTGACAAAAAACTACCAATCAAGGTAAAATGCTGGTATCAGATGCGTGAAGTTGTCAACCAGGTACTAACCCAAGTATAAATATTCGGGCTCCAAAACAACTTACAGCAAACATAGAAGAGCTAAACCTGTGTTTTACTCAATATTTTTGTATTCTGCATGTTTAATATAGGAACTGGGAACAGAAGAATCATTTGCATAGAGGTAGCACTGCATAACCTTCTATATTTCATCATAAGACAAATAGTTCAAAAGATATTTTCACTACCAAGTATTCCTCTAGATAAGTTGAGCTACGTAATATACAAATAAAGTATGTCTCAGTGACAGTCCAGCAGAAAATTTGTTGGAGCTAATGAACAAATCCCTCTACAATGACACATACGAATACATACATTTATTTATTGAAAGTTAACATTTCTATTCAACATAGTTGCTCCTTCTACGATTCTGACGTTTTGTTTCCTTTAATAACAGAACTTTTCTATTCCTTTTTGTTTTGTCTTTTAAGTAACAAAAATCTTTCCATTGACTATACTGGGCTTTCAATCAGAACTGTAATCTGACATTCAAAGAGAGAGGGAGAGCAAGGAAAAGGTTTTGGCCTGTGCAGCATGAACAGTATTTAGCCTGCAATCAAAAAAGTATTTTAAGCAAAAGGTGGGCATGCAAGAAACAATTCAGGCTGGCTGATGAAAAAAAAAATAAAATTCTAACACCCATTGAATATGACAGGGATATTTCTATTGACTTCAGCAGGCTATGAATCAAGCAATAATTATACCATTAGATTACTGAAAGAAAATAATAGTGATTTAGGAAAAATAAATGGAAAAAAAAAGAAACAGCCCTGGAACAATCTGTATAATCTGATATCAACCTTGGCTAGATGAAATTGCATTTTTCAGCATCCTCTAATGCAGCAATTATCAGTAGTCACATGTACATATTATTATATACTTATCAGCTAAGATAGTTAATTATTGTACAATGTAAATGATTGATGAAATAAATTAACCATGAGATTTTATCAGAGACAGCATTCACAACAAATAGAAACAATTTCTTCAAAGACGTGCTACCCAGACAAAGTGATGACTCATACAACAAGATCCAGGAATCAATACAGAACCAATACTGTCATAGCAAACAGCTACCTCATGAAGATAATCCAGGAAGGAAAAAAACCCAATATAGTGTATCTTAAGAAGCAGAGTAAGCAACCATAAAATGGTCTGGCTCTTAACAGGTACTATGCGTGGTTGATCCATTGTTCACATCAGTATGTGGAGAATCAGTGCAACTAAAAGGGAACTTCCAGGAAGGTGATCACTGGCTGTCAATGCCATGATTTTACTCTCAAAACTGCCACATGCCATTTCACACTTTCACCCCAAAATTCAGTGATGCTACAAGCAGCAGCATGCAGCTTTATCAGGGAATGATTTGTTTAAAAGCTGCATAGTTCACTTGGTAAAGAAAACTATTTGTTATTTCAGATTTTTGAAAGGAATAGTCTGCCACAGGGTTTCTTATACATATATAATTATATCTAAGACAGATGGATGAAGCTGCTCTTCAAGCTTAATGACAGGTTTAGTGCACAGTCATCAAAAGTTGATGAAAAACTATATTTACAATACTCCCAGGTAATTGAAAAACCTAAATTCATAGCACTGGAGAAGACATTAAGGACATAAAAGTACAATAGTAATGAAGAGAATTAAATACCAGAAGATAATCATCTCAACATGATACATTTTTTAACACTAAGCCATTTTAAACTGAAACTACAGATAGATTTATTTAGACAACAATCACATTTTGAATTAAGTAACCATAAATCTACAGGAAATGTTCCTGTCCTCTGTCTATTCCCCAGCCACCTGTGCCCCTCCCTCCACTCACTTTTGTGCCAGGATCAGTACATTTTCAACTATGTGGAGAGTTGGATGAAGGAACTGATGCAGCTGAAACAAATTTCTTTGCGTTGCTACATTTTGGATTCAGTTGTGGTTTGCACTCAGTTGTTTTTGTGGATTTACTTACAACCTACATTCCTTCACTGTATGTATAGCTGTTCTATACTTCACTCGAATAAAAAGCCATACTGCCCTCCCCTCACATCTTTGTAAGAAAATATTATATAACATGCATTACTCTTAGTGTCAGGAACACTGAACAGCTATCAGGTATAACCTATACCTTGTCTTACAAATAGAAATGAATACTAATATGAGAAAAACAAATAAAAATAGCACACAGCTTGAAACTTTCAGCATCTGCAAACAGAAGTTATTTAAGATAAAGTTAATTAACTCAATGAATCTGCTAAATCTGACTGAAGTTTAACTTTAAAGATTTAGCTTTAGAAGAACATATTTTATACAGATCACAAATATACTATCAACAGCAGAGCTACTTCAGATATATCATAAGATTACTAACATTTATAGGCTGGTTACATACTTAATTTTGGCCTGAGGTGGTACAAAATAAGGAAAGCGGCTGAGGGGTATGGGAAGAGGAAGCCCACTTAATATATGCAATCAGCCAATTACTTTATCAGCTGGAAAAATGTGTAATAAAATAATCAAGGGCATAGTGAAAACAATATAATTTCTTTTGAATTTTATTCTGAGAGTGTGAAAAATCTGCTTCTATGAAATGATACTAAACTTTCAACTGCAAGAAGGAGACACTTTTCCAAGGCAGTGTTTAATTAATTTATGGAGTTACTGCTATTAAAGTTCATTGAGACAATTAAAGCTGTTTTTTAAAAGGGTTGGATAATTTTCTGATGATAAACAACACTGGCAGCTTTGTAAGCAAAGACAATGATGTAAGAGTAATTAAATCTCATGCTTCAGGTCATAAGTAGAATTCCTCTGCCCCAAGTACAGCATGAACTATTATTAATAACATTTTCTTCATCCCATAAATGCAAACTCCTATGTGAATTATGTTGTCTGGCCCGCCTCTTAACCTGTTTGCCACTGCCAAAGACAGCATGAGACTAGAGAAATTAATGGGTTGACTCGGTCTAGTAGTGCCTGTGTTTCCATGTGAAGTGTTACTATGCCATCAGAAAAATAAACACAGAACTAAGTTTCCCTCAAACTACCTGCTACCAAATACCCTTCATCTAGTTTAACTCCAGAAGACTACATCATCATCAGTATTATTGACATAATGCTGTAATTTGTGATAAATAAAAGTGAGGATGACAAATCGGCCAATACAAGGAAATGCAGTCTAAATTAATTTTAAATTTTCCATCTATCCTCTTGAAATTCCTACACTGTTGCTTATTTTTCAGTAGTGTAATTGAGAAGATAGCAGAGAAAGAACATTAGCAAAAAAGTTGTTGGAAAACATGGAACATGTACGTTGCACACTTACCAAATACTTCTACTTAATTGCTAAAAGGAATTACAATTTTTTTAAAAGTATTTGGGCACAGGCAATGTAATATGTATGCTTGACTTCCTGTTGTAATATTTCTATACCTTCCGCTGTGCCCAAACACTCCAATAAACTAAAACTTTAGAAAACAAAAAAGCCATTGATCCAGCAAAAACAATAAAAGGGAGGAAAAGTGGAAGGAAGCACAGAGACATGGAAAGCCATAAAGAAATAACATAAAATTTGACTGTCCTTTCATTGTTCAGGTATTTAGCAGAAAACTTACAGCTCTAGACAGCACATTTCAGCATACTTCACAGTAAGACTACCATGAATACAAGAAAAGCCTAGAAAAATTAAGTTTATTAATATGTACTTAGTTATAAACAATGGAAGGAGAACTTCGGAGTTTTATCAAAGACATGTGATGTCAAATAGATTTACATCCTGATTACTTTTTGGCATCTATTTTCATATATAGACACTGAAATATAAAATAGCAATAATTATTAACAACCTTTCGGCAGAAGCAGTTTAGCAATGTTGCTTCAAACCTCTAAGGCCTATAAATATACCTTCCCACAAATGGTACACAGCACCACAAAAGGAAAAGCTGAGTAAAATAATATTAATCCAATAAAGCAGGTACAATACAGGATCGTGTTGTATTTCCGGATGAAAATTTTTGATACTTTGCAATACAGAAACAGCGTGCAAAGAACTGCAATGCAAAGGCAGCTGACGTACACCTGAAATCCAGGTGGCTGTTATTGCTTCTTTCTGCGCCGCCCCTGGTGAGTCACTCATCATTAAGGTACCAAAGATGAACAACCCCGACTACTGAGGTGTCACTGGAATTTGTCAGCGAGGCTGCTGAGAACGGGCACGCTGCTTCTGCTGCTTCATTCTCTCCAATTCCTGCGAAGACTGGTCAGGAGAAACCAAGCCGCACTGCCCGCTGCCCCTGCCCGTTTTCAGAGCAAGGGCACACGCTTCCTCTAGCTCTCGCGCTCCTCTGCTCTTGCAAACAAGTGACAGCAGCAACACAGACTACAAATGGGTTGAGAACCCCTATAACAAGGATCTGACTAAATGCGTTTCAAGTTAGATTCAATATTCTCCCATGGCCCCAGGCTTTCAGCAGTTGCCATCTGCAGCCACATCAGCATAATTTGCCATTCTGAGTTACTTTGTCCACAGTTTCTGTACTCAGTGAATAGAAGTTCTATTTACGTTTAGAGTTCAAACAGCAAAAATAAAATAAACAGCTTCTTCCTGCAACAATTTACAACTCAAGTACACCAACAAGACTAAAGTAAAAAACTAAACTGTTGAGAGCTTTTCTGAAAGAGTTCCCTCTACTTTTTACTCGTGAATTAAAACTAGTTATCTGCAACAACAACAAAAAAACAAACCAAAAAACCCACCTCCCTCTTACTTTAACAGCTTTGTGTTACTAATGCTAGACTTAGTTAAAATAGATTAATAGTCACTTTATCCATTTGGGTTTTAGAGAGATCTTCAGAATTACTAACAGGGATATGATTATAGAAGACAGTTTTCAGCAGATACCAGATTCAGAGCTTTGTTCACTTCATTTATCTGGCTCTGGAATTCATGATCTCGGTCAAATTATTTTCAGTTGCACCATCTGATTATTTCATTTCATTCTAGGAATCCTAAACAACTTTTTTTTTTTTTTTTTTTAATGCAGAAGGAAAACATACAGACACTTTATTTTAGAGTCTGAATTTAGTATATGTCCAACCACAGTTTCACAACCAAACATGTTTTGACTAGAGGTTTAGATCAGATGATCTCCAGAGTTCTATCCCAACATCAACATTTCTATGACTCTGATTAAGTTCTTGTTATAATGCAAGACAATTTGTAGGCAGAGGTAAAATCTTTTAAATCAGTTGGCAGGCATGGAAAAAGTAACATGAATTAACCATAAAACGAAGACTAGGAAATAAAAGTGCATGAGTAAATTGGGGATAGCTCAGTTTCTATGCATGCTGTTCCAAAGGCTGAGGTCTGTAAAATAAATTACCACTGTGCAGTCAGCACAGCGTGGTAGAACATCCAGGCTGCTCTGTGGCTCAGCAGAAAACACTGACATCCATCTATCTTCACCTCAGCTTTATAACCCTTGTTAAAATCTGAGCATTATTTCTCTCTTGCAATAAGTGTGACAGCAGACATGCCAGCTTCAAGCCTGGAACCATAACACGCAGGGCTAGGAAGCTGCTCACTGGCTAAGAGCATTCAAGCCATCACTGCTGGCAGCTATAGCATGGTTTCCTTTAATAAAGTGTATGTATATTCTACTGAATCCTTTGAAGAGTGAGGACCTAGTCACGCCAGGTATTCATCACCTCAGAAATGTCATTATTGTGGTCTGGTCTTGCAGCAGATGGAAAACTTTCTCCATGAGAGTAGTCAAACACTGGAACAGGGTGCCAGAGAGACTGAGAAATCTCAGTTTTTTTGAGATGCTCAAATCTTGTTCAACCAAGCCCCATAGTAACCCCATGATTGCTTTGCTCAGGAGGTTGACCACATGACCTTCAGAGGACCTTTCCAGCCTGGGTTACTCCATTAAGAATCACTAATGTTACATGCAATAATCTTATCTTCAAGTCTGCACTACTAAACTTCAGCTTATCTTGGGTATTTTATAGGAAATAATATGTTGAGTACATCGAATGACTAAAAGGACTTTTGATCACAGCAGAAAAAGAATGCTTTATCTCACCATAGAGTTACAGTTCTTCTAATATTTACTAATTGCCCTGAATCTTGAATCACCTAAAGGAAAAAAGTTAAAGCAATCGCTGAATTAAATTAGGAATTAAAGATATTATTCTTGATGGAATTAAGATTTGAATTGGCACGGAACCTCAAGTGGGTCCGAGTACAAAAATAATCAATTTTTTTTTTTCCTCTGGTTGTAAATTAAGTATTTTTATAAGAACAAAACATTTAATCATGCATTATAAAAAGGTTGTTAGACAGATGATATACAGTGGGAGATGCTTTGAGTAGATTAGAAAGAGAGAAGAATGGTATTAGCTCCATAAAGTTTTAAAATATTTAGTTAGAATTTTAAAACTAGTTATTCACTTCACACAATATTATAGACTAGTTTTTGTTACGGGTGATTTACAGGCACCAAGCAAACACTAAGGCTTCCCAAACTCAAGAGTTTGGCAATCATAAAACCAGGAAACTAGAACAGTCTTGCAGTTCCCTCAACTCCAAGCTTTTCCTCAGAGTGCCAAAGTTTAAAAAGGTGCTAACGAGCCAATTTGGATTTTTGTCATAGAAGAGTCTGCTAGAGAGTTGGTCAAACTTAGCCAGGAGTGCTCTACAGCATAGAGGGGCCTGAAACAGCTATAATCCATGATGTAGTAAATAACAAACAACAAACAACATTTACCTACTTTCCTTGCTTTAACGGTAAAAACTCTATAATACTTTCACCACAGAAATTACTGTCCACTGTTTCAAATTCTGGCTTAATCCAGCCACACGATCTCAGATACACACAGAAACCAACCTTCTCATTCCAGACCAAGACCAGCAGCAAAAGTCCAGAACACAACATGGCTTAACAGTGTCTTTTGTTAGCAGTTCTGTAGGATGTTATTATATGCTCATCATCCAATGCTTCCATAATATATACGATACAGACTACTCAAGCTTTTTTTGGTGTTAATACCGTTGCTAAAATTCATCAGTGTACTTGATTTATATATGTAACATACTTGATTTCCATAGCCACTTACAAGTTGTACGGTATCCAACAAGTCATGAATTCTCTCACTTTTGCTCCACTTCTGTCCAAAAAAAATACCCTTCTGCCATAGTGCCCATTCATGTTCTCTCTCTCTCTCTAACGAATTACATTCAAGTTCCGGACCTTCAGGGCTGCAAACTGTACATTGTATCATGTCACAGGTTAGATTACAGGTGCTAGGACTACCTTTGATTCTCCTTGTAATTGCAACTAAAAAAAAAAATGTTAGAGTTTTAAAGGAATTTATCATAGTAGACACAACAAGATCAATATTTTACATTCAAGGTTATTAAATTTCTGCTAATGATTCTATTAATCAAAAACATCTACACACTTGTTCTTCCCACTTTTAATCTCTTAAGAAACGCATGACATTTTATGAGTAAGTCAGAAAATCAAAGAAAAATATCCCTGCAAATAGTTACGGGTGGCAGTTTAACATTGGTATTGATTAAGAACTTCAAATGTATTGGAACTTGACAGAAAAGTCTCCTGGCCCTAGAAATCAAAGCAAGACGAATCTGCTTAGACTTTTCTTTGCAGATTGGGGAACTGCACTGCTGAGTGTAAACACAGGCTCTCAGCTCTAGTCTATAGGGAGGGAGTGCTGCCGTGCACCTTGAAAAGCAGCTGGCTGACTGGCACGGAGTACACCCCGACGCGTCTTCATGGTTCTGCTTCACATCCCTCCCGCTTCTTATGCATCCCCAGGCAGCGCAACTCTGGCTGCTGTGGAGCGAGGTGCTTGGTTTGGGCCCTTTTAGGGCAGCAGTATGGAAAGATGGGGAAGGGGGGGCATCCTGCTTATGCTGTTCAAAGCTAGTCACTTCACTGAGATGTTTGGCTTCAAAAAAAAAAAAAAGGTGTCTTAATCAGTGGAAAAGTAGAGAGAGTTCAGAACATTTAGGTTAGGCTTCCTCTCTGACTTGACCTTTAGAGGAACCTGTCTCTCCCTCTATTCATTTATTATGTAATCTCTAAAAAATGGTGCTTATGGGTAGGTGGCGTGGATATTTCCTGGCACATACTTTTGGTGTTGAATTAAAGATGTTTTTTTTATAGGTTCTTAAGACTCTATCTTTCAATAACAATTCATAGGAAAGATGAAAGAGAGAACTTACAAAAAAGTCTGTTGCTTAGTATCAGTACTACTCCTGAAAATCTGACTGTACAAAACATGCATGCAGCTTAAATGAAGCTTAAGGTTAGTTAAGTTAAGCTTTAGGTTAGTTAAACTGGGCTCCAACTTTTTAATTATCTTTGGAGCAGCAACAAATGGTTGGATGGTACATTGGAATCTGGATGATCACCTCCGTGAGGAGAACATCGGATGGTAAGAGTCTTACTATGGTTACAGACCTTACTGCATCGAGCATTACACAAGCACTGGAACACACACTCCCTGTCCTGAGAACTGTGACGCTGTTGGACAAGAGAACCAAGTCAGCAGGCAGTTGGGTAGGCCCTTAGCACAGGTGTTGTGTGGCTTTACAAGAAAGGAGCAGAATGAGTCCCTGGGATAATGAGAAACGTATTTCTGAGAAAAGAAGGAGTGGATAACAGCAGAGGAATGCTACAAAGCAAAGCAGGAGAAGAACAAAAGCAGGGGGAAGAAGAACAAAAGGAAGGATAAAATAGGCAGGATAAATTGGGTTGAGGCTATTCTGGTAAAAAAGGATTAGAATAATAAAAAAAAAAAGACTCAATAGTATTCGGATTCAATAGTGACAAAACAAATGAGAAAAAAAAATCCTCCATGAAATCCTTGAATCAGGTGAGAGCGAATAATGTCTGAAAGCTGCCTTCATGCTGAAACAGCCACTCTCCTACCTATGCTTATAAAAAGTGTATAAAAGGGACTGACTTCTGAGAGACTTAAAGTCTTTTCTTTGTTGTTCTTGGGAGGACAAAGGTGAGGAGAGTGGAAAACAGGGGGCAGAATAATACGAAATAAATCTCCACACAGTTTTTACTTAGCTTCCTGACAATGTCTTGTACTCTTATCAGAGGAAGTGAGGGCAATATCAAAGCATGAAAATATCAATCATCTGTTCAAATCTGACCTTTTCTGTGTGTTATTGCAGTGGTTTGGACATATTGCACAGATTAACTTACAGAGCAGGGGTCATGATATTTTTGAAACTTCTGAGAAATTGTGTAAAAATAACGAATATAAGTGTAAGTGATGGTGTATTCTGTATTTTCTAAATCAGGTTTCACCTGACCAGTGTGCTACAGCCTAAAAGCAACCATAGCTAGCATGCATTTTGTTAGTTAGGCTGCTACTACAAAATTATCAAAAGCAACAGACGCTAATTCACCTCTGATACTAATCTGTCATTGCTTTATTGAAGTTCTTTGGCAGCTCTTCATGCACTGATTTTCCTTCTTTTTTTCTTTTTTAATTTCTCCCTTGAAAAGAAATGTTGAGTAGAAACTGGGGAAAACTCAGGAAACAAGTATACATTCTACCTCTGTGGATGTTCTGTCTCCACAAAAGGAAAAAATTTATTTTCTTGTAGGAGTGATGTAATCTGCTATTATTTTAAAAATAGTATTATATTAGCTAGGAAATAATATAATAAAACTATGCAATAAACTTCATAAGTAAGTAGCACACTACAGAGAGAGACTAGCAAGAACAATGTCTAGATTTACAGAGGAACAGGCAGCTAGGGGAAGAGGAGAGGAGAGAGGCCAGTACAGTCTTCCACTGGAAACATAACCGCATCAACACGTCCAAGATGTGCTCTTCAGCAGCAAAAAACAACTGAAGAATACTCTGTTTTTCTGCTCATTTAAAAATATTCTGTTTAAGTAAAGCAGAAGTGTTTTGTTTCAACAAGTTGCATTTAGATTTTGTAATTTTACTTAATGCGCAACTCATTTTTATACCTCCACACAATGAAAATTACAAAAAAAAAAAAAAGGCACACTATTGTCTGCTATAAAAAACCTTTCCCTTGATCAAAATTACAGTTTTGGGCATAGTGGGAATAGTTTTCATCCCATGCAAGTTGCTTTTTCTAGTGTGATTTTTATTCTTAATTTAGGGAAAAAAAACTGTTTTCAGAAAGGTTTAAAAGCAAGGGAAGGAGGGAAGGGTATTGTCCCAGTTTAACCAAAGCTAACAGGACCTATCTGAGATAAACCTTCACAGTTGTTTTGCTGTACTAAAATGTTTGCTTCATTTGGAAGCTTTAAGGAATATCCACATAGTGACTGGAAGCCATGTGAACAGACTATTACGGAATACTAAGGAGACAAAATTAATAGTGTTGACAAGAGCAATGTTTGCTTACCGATGACACTGCAACTTGTACTCAGTGGCACTCGTGCAGTCTTCTGTCAGGTTCAGAGGCAGAGGGAGCAAGTAGCACCTCCTTGCAAAGGTCTGCACAGATGCAACCTTGGGCTAGATAGAAGTTGCTAGTCCCACATTAAGAACTGTTAAATATAAGAACGCCTCCACTTTGTTGGCCATACTTTCCTTTACTGCACAGCTAGCCCAGAGGTTACATGCATGAATAAACCTTAAGGGTTTTTCCAAGTAGCACATAATGCAATACAAAAAAAAAAACAAACATACACTCGTTCTAGAAATACACAGCACTTGATATGGATTTTTAATTTAAACATTTGTTCTATTGAAAAAAAGTAAGCCAACAAAGCCCAGGATTATCAGACAGCTCTCCTTTCCCTTCAGCTGATTTGTAAGGGTTTGTCAGTTTGTTACTGTATACTCACTCCTCTTTAAACTCCTACTTGTATTATTTAATTTTTCTGCTGGCCTGTAGATAACAAAATCTGTTGTCAGCCTGTTTGTATATGTCCATCAGATATGCACATGGAATAAAATGGTTAGAAGAGGAGACAAAGGGCTATTCCTTTACTCCTGCCTGAGGAAAATCAGATTCACTAGAAGCTGAAGCCAGCTATACCTCTTACAGTGGTTGCAGGTTGAAGAACGCTTTCTATTTACAGTTTTAACATGTAGCATAGAGGGACAATCATTGCATGACAGATCTCTCTCATTACATGGTCTTTAAAACAAGCTATTGCACTTCAAAACACATAATTTGCAGATACTGATATTTTAATCATCCACAAGGAGGAAAATAAAATATAAATATAGGAAAAAAAGTCTATGAAACTAAAAACATCAACACCCCCCTTCTGAATATTTTGCATTTTGTTAAAGAGCATCCTCTTCAATGACTGCTTTGCAATGCATACAAGTTGGAGACACCTGAAATCTCTTCTTCATAAAGATGAGTAGATTACCACACTTCATGAAATCCATTGCACCTCCAGTGACTAAAACTCGAATGTATTCATTAAACATCACTAGAACTTTAAAGGTGGAAATTTCTCTCACTTCTCCTGCAGCACTTAGCTGGCAAGATTAAACCAAAAGCTCACATAAATATGCTTGCAATGACATTCAGCTTTGTGCTCTTCTATTAGTTTATTTCCCAGATTAATCAGCATTTGTAATGCACTTCTGACACTTGCATGAACATAACACATTGTAATAACACTGACCGTGATTAACATTTCTTCGTGTGCACTTGCTATTAATAGAATTATTTATCAATTATATACTTTTATGAAAAACACTATTTAATGTATGAACAGCTCTAAATGATTCCCACATGAAGTGGTAATTATTTATGATATTATAAAGAATTATTTAATATATGTACTTAGCCATCTCATTTTTATGAGATAATACTCAATGCAAAGAAGACATGCTGAATTTGTTAACTACGCTATTAATTACTTTGATAACAACAATAACAAAGATTAGTTAAAAAAATGAATATTCAAAGCAGTTTTTAATCTGAGGAAAACAGTGCATATTCATACACACTCTCATTGACAAATATCTACAAAACAACTGACAGGTATAAGTAAGTGGCATAAAATAAGGGCCACTCTCAAAAGCACTAATGAGATTTCTATCCAGAAAAAGAAACTCACCATAGGACTAGTAATTTTCAGACTCTGAAGGTTTGGAATTTCAAGTAATTCTTACTTCCTTAAAACCTCTTGATATAGAATACATCTTCACCACTCATAAAGGAGCAAACAAAGATATATTTCTGTTTCAGTAACTAGGGGAAAACTTACTCTCCTCAGAATAACTATAGTCAGCAGTATTTATGAAACCATCTTTTGGGCTGGAGAGAATACCAAAGGCTTTTTATGAAAGAAGGAAAAAGCCATTAATTGAGTAGCTGTCATCACAATAAGTACCAAGTTTCATCATTTCACTATACATATACTTCTCTGAAAGAGCACAGAGTTACATTTTCAGCAGAAAAATGTAGAAACATGTCATAAAAGAGGCACATTATAGGGAAGCATTATGAGGAAAGAAATAAAAACCACTGGAGTGCAAGAACCATCAACCTTAAAACAGCAGATCAGCAAACCACAATGTTAGTCAGAAAGGTTGTAGCCCACAGCCAGATGGAGACCAAGAGAAACAGCTTTGAAAGACAACAGCATGGAAGTTTTCCAGAAAGGAAGTGAATGCATGCCCCTGTCCTCTCTGATGGACAGAGGAGCTTGTGCAGCTTTAGCGAGGAGTTTGAGAAACAGTGCCTTAAAGAGTGCTGACACCACCTCAAACCATGCACCAAGACAACAGAGAAAAGGAGGAGCAAGAGCTGTCATGCAAAATCTGACTGACAGCCAAAGAATTTCCAGTCTGTGCTGAGAAAGCACTGGTAGAAGGAGCTAAACACCACTCTGAGCCCAGAAACGAGAAGGTGCTGCAGGCAGCCTGTGCCCGAGGAACTGAACTTAACAGCTGACATAGGAGAAACAGTCAGCAGCAATTCCATGAATTGGGAAAACGATTTGTTGCTGTCATCTGCAGAGCATGGGACCCAGTTGTCCCACTGTGCCACAAAGGCAAACCAAGATGAAAGGACTGGCTGAGAACAAGGAATCATAGACAACTTGAGACTGGTAAAGATCCATCAAAGTTAAAACACTTTAGCTATCATCTAAAGCTCACTCTTCGTTTATGTTTTTGGACACTAGATAGTAGTGCATGAGATACAAAGGACTCAGGGCTGAGTCCTTAACAGATAAGTCCTTGAGAAGAGACAGAAAATATTAAAGGCTTATCCTCCATAGAAAACAACAAACTGATCAAGGAAAAATTTCTTTGCTGAAACTGTCATAACCTATCATGTCATACAGATGATCTGACAATTCACATTTATATAAAAAAATGTAAACAGTTTAGCCGCTTTGGTACAAGCGTTTCAAAGACAAGTTTGGAACTTTTTTTTTCTCTCTCTTGCTAGGTTATGGTAGCCTCAGCCCTACTGATCTTAAATTCCAGAGCTGTCTGTGTGCAGAACGGCTGGAGACCTGGATCAAAAAGACACATTAGACTTTATGGCTCTCATGTTGTCTTGCCCAGTGTGCTCAGCAGAGAGTAACGCAGACAGCAAAATGGGGCGTGAGCGACTATGTACCAACTTCACATCAATCACTCTCTGTCTAAATCTTTAGTCTAGCTCAGGTCTGCTGAACTCTGCGCTCAGCTACACTGGGCATTTCCAGTACTAGGGAGTTTGTAGGTGTCCAACAATTCCACCACGCAATAAGGGGCAAGCCTCTGTTGCCCAGATTTAAGCATCTGTCTGGATTCTTACATAAAATTTTGGCCTTATTTCAATATCTCCTCACAAAGAATAAAAGAATTTTTAAAGTTTGTTCCATCCTTTAGTTCTTTGTTCCAAACTGATATTCAGTGTATTAAATATGAAAAATAGTTGCTCTGCATCACTGAAAATAGGACACTGAGAATTTAGACAGGAAATTTTATGGGTCTTCTGAAAGGCAGGATATTAATCAATATAATGATGACATTTATTCAAACAAATGACCATAATACAAGGCAAATGTATTAGCCACCCTAACAAGTAAGATGAAGGACACCACCAAATAACCAGAGATATGCTTTGTTCTTAAATATGCTTGCAGGATCAACTGTTCTCAAACTAAAAGACAAATGGACAGATTTTCTAGATTCTGACACCATGAACAGCTTTTATACCATGTGTCTGAAAAACGGGTTGGTGGGTTCACCCCAACCAGCACCTAAGCCCCCATCCAGTCACTTAATCACTCTTCCCCAGCAGGATGAGGGAGACAAAAGGAAGGGCAAAAGCAAGAAAAAAATGTGAGTTGAGATAAAGAAACTTAATAAGTAGGAAGAAAAACAAAAATCCAACCCAGAAAACTCCAAGTCAATCAAAGACAAGTTTAAAAAACTCCAAGCCAAAAAAAACCTAAGTGGTGCAAGGGGTAATCACTGACAACTTCCCACCAGAAGACCGATGCCCAGGCAATCTCTGAGCAATGGTTGCCTTGGAAAAAGTTCCCCCCTCCTCTTGTTAATTGCTGAGCGTGATATTCTAAGCTATCAAATATCTTTTTGATCAACTCAGGACAGCTGTTTGTGGAGGGGCAGTGAGAAACAGAGAAGCTGTTGATGCTGTGCAAGCACTGATCAGCCATAGGCAGCACACTGGTGGGTTATCAACACTTTTTGGTCACAAATCTAAGACACAACACCATACAAGCTGCTGTGAAGAAAAATAACTCAACCCCAACCAGACTCAATACCAGGGGTTAAAGAACATATGTATATTCAAACTGTAAATCTTTCATCAGGAAAAAAAGTGAAATGAAGTATGAATACCAAAGACTGATAAAATATTGGAGCCTTAACAGCTAGGCACCAGTGAAACTTCTCTAATAATTAAATAACAGCAAGTAAATTAACAGGTTGGAAAGACATTTTGTTGGGCAAAATTTACCAAGGGAACAGGCTATGGTAGCAGGATCTCTTTTTTGTAGAGCAGATAGTAAGTAATCTTTCATAGTTGCACCCCAAAAATTCTAAAAGGGGAAACCATAATGTGTATTTTACAACATGTTTACTACAGCAAAAGTAGGGGAAAACAAAATCTTATTCATTACTGGAAATGAGATGAAAGATAACAGTACACAAATTGAAAGTGGCAAGTCATTTTGCTCTTAGTTATACAATGCAAAGAGAAGAAAGATAAGAATATAATAGAAATTTAAGGTAGTAGTAGTTTACTACTTCACAGCTTAATTGCTATTGTGTAAATCACATACTGGTAAGACATATGACATGGTCATGGCATAATTGAACAACATTTCTGTTCATATTTGAAGTTTGAATATGATTTCTGTGGTGTTCGATACTGAAGATAGAAGAGTCCAAGATCACCTTGCCATCTTTCAACACTGGTACACTGTGCTAAGTGAAAAGCCATCTGATCAGTGGAAAGGGAGATGATAACAGTCTGCTCCATAAAGACATTTGGGCTCAGAATACAAGTTCTACTGTTTGCTTTGCCACTCAGTGACACAAGGAAACCAGCAAGAATGACCTTTTTACAATGGCAATATCTATACTCGCAACACTCCTTCATACAGAAACTTTTCTGTTCCTTAAGGGTAATGCCTCCTTCCAGGTGTATGAAATTAGTTCTAAACTTAATAAATTCTAATCTTAATCTCATAGTTAGGCTGCCTATTTCTTTATTCAAGATGTCATACAGTTTTGCTTCTTATTGCAGCTCCTTACTCAAGTCTTCCCAGTATCCTCTGCCTAAGAGATTCTACTATTCTCTTGTGCATTTTCTTCGATGCTATCTATTTGTGCCTTCACCAGTACTCCTGCCCTCGTCACCATCGAGCTACACAGCCCTTTACATTTTTCATTAAAGCGAACCTTTATGAGACCTACCAGAGAATTATATAATGTCTCTTTCAGCAACCAATACCCTTTATCTTTCTGGTCAGCAAAGTTTTTGTTGCTATTGATTCCTCTTCTAGTGCTAGGTCAAACAAAAAGGAGAGTCTTTTCTCCACTTCTGGTATACCAACAGCAGCAACAAGCCAGCAGTTGCAACAGCCTGCATAGAATTCCACTGTGTATAAAATATATTGCAGGTTCATAGTTAATCAAAAGATGATATTAAGTGGCTTCTGTCAAGGGATTCTTATGTATAGTATATAATTGCTCATTTTTTTTCCTGAAAGAAACCCTAGATTCAAAGAAGATTTTGATAATACTATAAAATCTTTGACAACTATTTGCATAGGATAACCACAGGATTCAACAAAGACTGTAATATTATAGTATGCTATGAGTTATCTGAATTTCTCCTCAGTAAACTGATTACTGATGTAAGAGCTCAAGTCACTTGATAGTTCATTCTGTAATACATTCCTGAGAATACCATTATTATCATGACCTGAATAAGTTTGCAATTAATTTTTTAAAATAAATATTTCTACAGGGTGTTACAGAAACATTTTTGAGAAAAAAAAAATACAGTTCACCACTGATATTCTCAGAATCCTAGTCAAGGAAATTCAAACTCTAATTTGCATTGGCACTGTCATCTGTTGTAGATACTAGGAAATCCAATTACATTTCAAGAAATAAAATCCGCCTCCACCAAAGACCAAATTTGATGGCTCGCTTTTTTCATACTGCATTAGTTCATGTTATAGCAGGCTTTTGCTAATAGCTGTGGAACTCTGGATCCAAAAACGTCAGGTGGACTTGTTAAAGCATCTACAGAAAAGTTTGCTTTTTCTCTCTGACATCAAAATCAACAGGCATCAAATTTTTCTGAGTAAGCCTGACATTCCTGCTCAGGCATCCAAAGCAAACTTTTCAATAAAAATACACTGATTGAGGATACCCTCAGGAAAAAAATATATTTATGAGTGACAGGAAGCCGACTGTTGAAAACATATATCGTGCTTTCTCTCTCATCTATATACAAACACTTCAGAAGCTAGAGAGAAGCTATAAAACCTTGTTTGGGTATTAATTTCCTGTTTTCTTTTGAAAACTAACTCCTTGTAGCAAGCATAAAATAACAAGTAGCATATCTTTTTTCTGCTTGCTCTACGGTAGCCAGCACATGAGGTCCTGGCCAGGCTCGAGCTGAGGGGGACGCTCACTATCACTGCCTGCTACTTGCCCACTTAATAAAGGGTGTATTTTGCATTCTTCAGTGGCCTTATTGTTTTGAAATCCAACAAATGCATCTCAGAAGCATTGTGTTTATAGTAACATTCTTTGAAATTCATGCTCGGAACTAAACAAGGACTTTCAGAGTAAACATTTTTATTATCTGAAAGTTTCCTTAGCCTTTATGAACTTTCACTAAGTGAAATAGGAATATTTAGCTGCAACACTTTCAGAGTAAAATACATTTTAATGAATGCCTAGAGGCATGAATCATAGCTCTTCTCTTTGTTTTTCTCCTCTAAGTTGGAGAAAATAAGTTTCTTGGAGTAGATATATTATTCGCCAATGACAAAGTAAAATTTAACTCTGCGCAAAGGAACTGGGCAAATATTCAGTGTCCCTCTTCAGTGCAGTGAAACAGCAAATCACAGCAGTTACTGCAGTGGTTCAGGTCTCCATCCCCTACCAACAGAACAGCACTGCCAAGCTCAGGCTTGGAATCACTGGCATTCAGCAATGGTCCATATGTGAGATTGGTCTCCCTGTGTTAAGTGAATGAAACTAGAAAAGGCAATTAAATTAATTTTATGAGATATCTTAATCACACCGTGCTTATTAAAAAAAAAATAGGGGTTTCATTGATGCAAGGAAAAACTCTGACATTTCCAGCTCCAGTAAGAAACAAGCAGACATCATCAGAAGATTATGACTTGCCCCAAGACAGCATTAGATTATGTAGTAATTTTCATGCTCATGAATCAAAATTAATTTGCAAATGGAGGAACAAATTAAAAAAACAACTATAAAACCCAGAATCTTGGTGACTTGACAATATGATAATGATGACCGTAGGTGTTGAAAGTGTTGGAAAGCAAAGCACGATGTTTGAGAAAGGGCAAGGTTCTTAGTGGGGATAGTATCTCAGAAACAGGTTTCAACCATTTAATAGAAATAACTAAAAACGCACAAGCATTTACTATTAACATATTAAGCCAAACAATTCCTTTAACACCAGCAAATCTGCCCCAGCAACTCTGATGCAAAATTGTCTGCTGTCAAAATCTCAGTTAAACAACCCTAGACGCATTTATCTGATGTGAAAAGGCATTCTGAGTTTTAAAAGCAGGAGTTTCAAAAGAACTGGGATTACATAATGACAGTTGTATTGGGGTGGTGGGAAATACTTATCATAATCAAATTTGATAAAATCATACCTGTTGCTTTCTCTGACAAAGGTTTTGGACACATTGACACCAGTTCTTCAATTAAGGGTATATTAAAAGTTCAGTCACTGTCACACTTCAACATACTTTTTTCTGACAGATAAGAATTACGGACATTTGACATTTTTTCATTACTTCAGCTTTGTGTTCTAAAATACTCACTTTTTAATATCTGAGGTATTTTGGGTGAGAATGCTGAAACATTCACTTATATGAGGAAATTCTTAGAAAATGCACCAATTGACGGCCTCCACCAGCTCCCTATAACAAAGTCAGCATCTCCCACTCTGGTTTATTAAAAAGCAGTAATTGCTGAGTTCTTATTTGGAACAACATTTGAAAATATCAGGTTAACAAATAAGACACCCAAAACATGGCTGAGCAGGCCAGATGGATACATTTGAACTGCATTTCTTCGAAAATCAGGTGGGAAAAGACTACTATAAATCCCAACTCATCAGTCTGGCTATTTTAAGACATGTTTGTCTCCTTGTTATTATAACAACATTTTTGTTTCACAATGTACGAAAAGTTGTTATTTTTCTGTAGCGTCATTGTCTTTTGAACATGACAGAATTTTTACACATTCAGTATGCTACATACATTTATGTTGCCTACTGTAAAGACTAGCTGTTAATAGATTTTAAGAGCTTTCAGAATAGCGGGTAGTAAATTCATAGCTGGACATTCAAGGAATACTTTGCAAAACCAATTCTAGAGTTCATTATTACATTTTCATCTGAATAAAGTCCATTAAAAAGTGAATAGAAAAACAACAGATGAAAAGGCCTTTTTTTTTTTGTTTCCTCAAATTTTCTTTAAAACATATTAGATATCATATAGACTTAAATTGGCAAAGCTTAGTGAAATTGAATTTTAAAAGGTTATTTAAAACACTGTAACAGGAAAACAAGCAAATTTCTTATTAGTCATAGCCAAGTTATTTAAAGACATCTGTCTATTATATAAGCAAGATACTTTACAGCAGTTAGAAAGGCTATGTATAAAATATGCTGCTAATAAAAATAATTATAGAAATGTCTACGAGAGGAATATAAATATTAAATTCAGAATAATACTTTTGATTCCTGAATTTAAAAAAAAAAAAGAGAACTTTGAGGCTACATTCTGCAACATATTTTAAAACTATGTATTATTTTGAAAACATGAAATTCCCTCCTTATTCCATAGAAAATTTAATTAATTTCTTGACAGGGCCTTCATTCCTTACACATTTATCCTGTTCTTATTTTGAAGAACCCACAAAACCACCAAAGAGCTCTAATTTCTGTCTCTGGGAAAAGATATTTCGTATCTGCATTTTTCACAGAAAAAACTCTTGGGTAACTACTCTGTCTGTCTCTCCTTTAGCTCTCTCCTCTCAAACTTCTGTTTGTCCTTTCAAACTTTTTAAAGAACAAATTCAAAACATTCTTAATTGCACTGACTTTATCAACTACTACCCTTTTCCATTTCTATTTCCAGCTGTGCCCCTTTGCTCCAAGTTTTCGAAATCCAGCTAATCTACATTCCAGATTTTTCTTTTTGAAACCTTGTGACCCCCTTGTTTTTTCATGGCTTCATTTCTTTTTGTGTTCTAATTTTTCTTTGAGTGACCTTCAGCAGAGCCTCTTCATTTCACCCCAACTCTCTGCAAGACCCTCAAGACCATTGTACCTGACGTAGGTCTCATAACTGCATAAACCCATCCACAAACTCAAATAAATTATATTCATATAACATCTCCTATAAAAGCTCCTATATCATCAGTCTGTCTGTTTATTCTAGTTCTGTTCTACCATGTCCAAATTAAAATCTCATTAGCCTCTTCCTCTGGCCTTTTCTTGTAGATGTCTTGCATGCATCTCAGATATATTATGGCTCAGCTGAAGCTCTTCATTCTGCACCCCCCTGCTTTTCCTAATCTCTTTCATGACTACTGCCTACAGTAATAACCACCTGGAGCTCAGCCTTCTAAACTTGACTTAAATCACTATACTGATTATACTCTCTGCTAAGTCCTTCACCTTGTTGGTCTGCAGATGCCTGTTGCATAGCATCTCTAAAATATAGCTCTTCTCATCCTTTTATACAGAAAAAAAACCCCTCATTCTGGCTTCTGCATGGCAGTATTACTTTTTTTTGCCTAGATACGTGGAGTTTTGCACAGCTCGAACCGATTCCAAATGTGGCTACCACCAGAGAAAAGGTTTATCAGTGCAGATGAGCATACTGCAGTACCCCATTATCAATGACTGCTACAATATGACTCTTCTGGATCACCTCAAGGAAGCAGCACACTGTTTCACAACTTGTAAACATTTACAGCCCTTTCATTCTGAATCCCAGTACAACTATGTAAAGCCCCAAGGAAGCTCATCTGTACTCCATCAGCGCTTTTCTAAAGCCTTTTGCATCATTTTCTCTATTGCATAAACATAAGCTTTCTTCATTTCCACAGCCCTCTTGTCCTATCCCATTCTCTACCTCAACATTAAGATACCAATTTCTACTTCTCAATCCAGGCTGGAAGTCTCCAAAGTCCATTTAATGGAGAAGATTATTCTGGCAAGAAGCTGGCAGATCTAAATTGTTAGTATTCTTGAAACAGCCCCTTAAAATTCACCTTCTTCATGCTGTCAGAATCACAAAAAAGGCTGTTATAACACTGAAAACTACAGCCACTGTGCCAGCCAGGATCATGATACCATCTTACTGCATTCTATTTCTGTGTTTGATTCTGATTTTTTTGCTTTATAGATAGCTTTTCTGTTCTTCCAAGACATGGACCTACTTTTACCTCTCTGTTTATAGATCGAGTAGTACAGCATGGCCTCATCACTTTCGCAGTGAATGCATGAAAAATACTAATGTAAATGAATTCTAATTGAAAACTTTACTGTCACTGTATCTTTTTAAAATCTCAATAAAAGATACAGCTAGTCTGGGAAATAACTAGAGTGTGAATTATATTTTAGACACATTTCAAAAAAGAAAATCAAAATCTTAGATACCTCTGTACTAGAAAGAGCTGGGGGAGGACAGGAGCAGGCATAGAGGGATGAGGCTTTTAAAATCACCACTATTCTACAGCAAAATTATTCTTAAACATTTTCATTTAAAGGCTGTGTCTCGCTGACAATGTACTCAACAGTTAATATTTATGCTCGTATAAGAACTTTCTATCCCCCCCAAAAAAATTTCTTCATAATATATTTTATATTCTGGTCTCTTGATTATTTAGACATTTGGCATCCATAAACAAGTAGTTTATCCACAAGATCAGCTATGTAGTACCAAAATTAATGGACCCCTGAGAAATCTCCTTCACAAAAAACTGATAAAAAATAAGAAAGTTCATTAGTATGCTTGTATATGGCTTAAAACAAAGCAGACAAATTGTGCAAGAACACAAATGTCTCCTAAGGCCTCAGATTCTGCAGTCATACAGATAAAAGCAACATTGTGTATTTTTGGTAACTTTGCCGCTTCATAAAGTACTGCTCATAGAGATACAAGCCTATGTCTAATATCAGGGACAAAGGCATTATTTCAAATGCAGTAACTGAAAAGAAATGAAAATAACACATAAGCTTAAAACAGTAAAGGACAAATTGTTTCATAAGCCATTGTCAAAATACACCTCCATAATATATGAAGCCACAGTTTTCGGTTAGCAATGCTACCCTTTTATACATCTAAATATAGAGAAATATAAAAACATGTCTATCTCTAGCCAAACTGCTTCTCAAGTCACAGTCATTTAAAACAGCAAACATGCAAGGACCTTGCAGCACGCTTACCCTTTCAGCTTGTCCTAACTCTGCAGACCAGTGTCTCCTATGCCAAATAGGACATGGCTTTGCTTTCAGAAGGCACCCTTACAGATTCTTTTCACTTTTCCACGGATTTGCTGCTAGAATTTATAACTAGCACTTCCAGCCTTTTCTCCCTCTCGTCTGCACTGGTTTAACTTCTTTATGATGGCAGATAATTGTTTTGGCCTTAGGCAAGGAATGTGCTCTCTGCTTAGGAAGATGGCTGCACAGCATCTTTAATAAAGGAGTCAAATGAGGAAAAATGAGATAGTTGAAGAACATTACATTTCTTTATCTTATCAATTATTGAAGAAAGACTTTTTTATTTAATATGGTAAGAATACTAATAAGAGGTCAAAATCAACACTAGGTTCTTGGTATTAATGATGATAAGAGTCATGATGAAAATCCATTCAGAATAAGCACTATTTAATAAACATGATAGCAAGACTATGATTGAACTAACAAACTATAGAAAACAAACATTGCTATTAAAAGAATAAAAGAAAACAGAAATGAAACCAAGTATTTAAAAAGCTGAGGGAAGTCCATCTTCTGTACAATCTATATCCACCTTTTTACTGAACCATAAACAAATCTTGTATTTAAGGTAATGAGTATAATCTGAGATGTTACAGTAAGAAAAAAGTTTCTAACATGTATAATGTGCATCTATACTGAAGTTCAGCAGCAGGGACAATAATTGAATGGATTCTCAAAGTTCTCTGTACCTGAAATGTCAGGCTCAAAGATTTTTCAGCAGAGGTGAAGACATTATTGGATCATTTCCCACTTAGATGTAACCAAAAGAACAGAAGCAGCAGATGCTTAAAACCTTTTTCAACAAGTGAAACTGAAGATGGATATTTGAAGACTGAGGGGTGGGAGGTGGGGCTCTGTATGTGACCCAGAACTGTGAACTTCTTTATTTTGCTTCATGCTTCTCTTTTTGATGTGATATTAATAATTATCAGAGAAGATAGAATTTTTTTCTTGTGTTGAACCCAGAATGAGGAAGAAAAATGCTGATCATAAAGCTAATGTAGAAAAATAAATTCATTGGAAGACTTAGAACATGGGAAAAGAAACAGAGGCAAAGATATCCCTTTTCATCACCTTAAGGAGTTCTATCATTGCAGCTATAATTCTTTTCCCTGTTTCTCACAAAAGCCTGCAACTCCCATGGATGGCAAATATCATTACAGGAATACCTGGGGGAAATCTCTCCACTGATTCTAATGTTTTCATTCTGTGGTGGAAGCACCAAAATCTAACTTTTACAGTGGTATGTTAGAACACATATAGCCTTGAAATTTCCTCTATTTTAATTAATTTGTTGTTCTTTTTTTTTTTGCTCCATTCACTCAATATTGGGAATTCTTAAAGTTACTAAGAAAAAAAAAACAGTCTGAATTTAGTCATAATCACAGCACTACCATAGATTTTAAAATTTATTTCCCCGTTTGTTAAAAAGTACTTATAAATAATGAGGCTCATGAAAAAATTAGTTAAAAATTCTTAGTATTGTCAAATGTTTTAAATACATGAGGCTATTCTTAGTTTTCTCTTAAGTGCTGAAAAGCCTGCCGTTTTTACTGGTATTTTTTCTACATTTTTAAGCCAGAAATTTTCAATTCTAAAAGATGGAGGCTTGATTTTACAGAGAATAGAGCCCAAAATGGTTATTGTTTACACCAGCTTTTCCTCCAACATCCTTTCTGAACCATTTCCTGTAGAGGAAAACTCAGAAATACCACCCTGGCAGCAGCTGAGGAAGAAAACGAGCTGTCCTTCAGAGATTTCTGCTGGCAGCTAACTGCTTGATCTATTTCCCAATAGTGTTAAGAGTATAATATGGCAGCAACAAAACAAATAATCTAAAATGTGGCTTTGCTGACACCTCATACTTCAAGGAAATTTGGTTAAGTTTCAGACTGATAGTTAAATGAGTGTCTCTGGTTTAGTTCTTGAGAAAGAGACAAAGATGCACAGAATTCATACCGTTCAAAATTCAGGTATCTTCTCAATCACATACATCAGAACTATAATATGCCCAGAGTACTTTAATTAAGAAGAGTTTACATGGTTTTCATTAATTCCTGAATGACTACATGGTAGCTCTAGTATTTAATAAAGGCAATGAAATCCAAGTGGCTGACATATAAATTTCCAGAGGCAGTACTAACCTGAGGTTGGCAAGGATCTTCTCTTCTGCTTTAGCTGAATGACCTTTTACTTGACCTACAAGCATGAGTATCGCTAAAGAATATAAATGAGAAATGCAAGCAGCCACCTCTCTAATACACACATTCCCTGGTTGGAAGCTGGTGTAGAAGGTAGTGTTAAAAACCAAATTTAGGCTTTGTTTTCTGGCTATCTGCATTTGCTCTTCCTAAAAAATGACAGACTTGTCCCACTCTTCTCCTTCTGCCTTCTTTCCTCCCCCCACCCAGGCCTTCTCTTTCGAAGTCAAGCTTTTCTAAAAGTACTGCACAGAGAAACAAAATATTGACATGGCTGCCTGATTGCTGTGGAATTACTCCACAGAGGAGAATTCTGAATTAACATGCAACATCATTTTAGCTTTACATTTTGTGGTTCAGTCACTAGACCTTGCAGTTTATTGCATCTGTGAACTGCATTTGCTTCTACCAGAAAATAACCTTCTATTTAAGGCACTTGAGGTTGGGAAAAAATTATCCTCAAACATATTTCATTAATTCAGGCAAGAGAAAGTTAATATCCCATGACACAACTGATTTGTTTGTAGGGGTGTTAAATGCATCATTTCCCTAATAAACTAAACCACTAGAGGAATGTGTAGAAGTTGGTGTTACTTCCCTCAACTCATAAAAATGCAGCAGTGTCTGCCAGGTGAACTCTGAGGACAAGTACTGAATGGATCACACACTGATAAGCATTTCTAAAGAACAGAACCCGCAATAGGTGGGGAACATTGTGCATCTGATGTTTGTTGGTTCAATTTTATTATAATTCAGTCAGTATCTGTTGTCTGTTTAGGGAGCACTGGCAGAGGAGACAGAGCATTATCATTTAAACTTGGGTTGAACATATTACAGGAAAAAATTTCGACTACGGCTATACCTGTGCCCATCACAGTGTCAACTTCTCCTACACCCCAGAAAATGACAGCACCTTATGTATATGAAGTGGGCCCCTATATAGTTAAGCGTATGGGCAAACGGAAGATGATAGTTCATTAAAGAAAGTGGAGCTAATAACGATTCTCACATCTCAAAGGAGAAAAAGGGATACAACAGGCCTTGTGGGAACAGGTTTAGGAATTTTGAACAGTATAGATTCCGAGGTGCTGGCGAATAAGTTGTCCACCATTATGGAAGATTTAAGTAGAATACAACACCCGTTACGATCATCACTCTTAGCCGTAGGTAATAATCAATATCTCGTGTCAGACATACTACCCCAATGGGAAAGGCTAAATGAGAAAAGCCTGAGATCCACAAGTTACAACAAAACAGTGAGTGTCAAATATTTTGCCAAAACCCTTGAGGAGGGTAACTTTATAGCAAAAGGATTTGCAAATAAAGAAGGAAAAGGGGGGACTTGATGTGGGAAATTGACATTTGGTTCGATTTTGCTATAGCTTCAGTTTAGTTTGTTATATAGCTATGCAGCTATGTTAAAGTAAGAGTTAAACACTGTTATTTAGTTTAGTTCTGCTCTTTGTAATCTTGCTAACAAGGACTGTTGTGGCTCAAATGTAGCTAACAACGACTGCTTGCGAGACAAATGAAGAGAAACAAGGACTGATAACCAGAACTTTGTTGTCTGTAAGAAGCAACTCTCTAGATGAAACTGTTTCTATGGTTTGGGACTTAGCCAACACAGACAACTCAAGAATTTTTGAGCCAAAGGTTTTCACCTCGCACACAGCAAGGAAGACTACGAGCCTTCATCCAGAAGACCCCCACAGACGACCACCAGACGACACTGCGCAAGTGCTAAAGGGGAGTGGAGTATGATAATGAATTCCTAGAAATAACTACAACAGTCCAGCCTACTTAGATAAGCTTTGTAATAAATAGGTGCATGCTTTGTGACTCGGTGTGCAAGTTAGGAGGAGCGATCCCCCTTGCACCTGGTGCCGCAATAAACATACCTGCTTTATAACTCTCTGAGTTGTGAAGTTTGATTCCGCACGTCAAAGAGAGATAAATGAATTTATATACTTATCTTGATACTAGCAAGAAAATATGCTGTTTGAATTTCTTTTGAGTGGTCTCTTTTCTAGGATCCAGAAGCATTCCAAATACATATTTATGAATTTACTATAATGTAATAGAGCTTTTATTGTGCCCTCTAAATAGAAAGCCTATACTACCGGTGCAGTACCTGCATTACAGTTTGAGCATCCAGACTTAGAACTCTGAGTCTCTGCATTTCCATCTTTATGGTTATTGCTTTAGAAACAATGGTTTTCAATTTGTCAATCTTCATGAAGTTCGAGCTTAACATCTAATCAATACTAAAAAGAAAACAAAACCAGTCATCTGAATAACACAGATATAGGACATGATTAATTCAGCTTTAAAAAAAAAATCTGGAGTTTTCTGGAATGGATATAACTGATAATATCTGGAGAAAAGAATACACACTTATTTGTATAAGTGCAACAAGACACATGCCCTCTTACCTTCATATACCCCACAATTAAACAGATTAGAGTCTTATTCCACAAAGCCTTCAATCTAAGAAATGCATCCCATCTTACATGATCAGCTCACTTCTGAACTATCATTTCTGTATAAGAGGGGCTTGAAAGTCTGAAAAGATTTCAAAGGTTCCCAAACTCTTGCTATTTGTATCTTAAATTCTGTGAGAGCTGGCTCTGTTAGCCTTCTGGTATGGAAGGCCAAACGTATTTGTCAAAAACATAAAAAAAACCCCACAAATCAAAAACCACCCAGACTATAGAGTTCCATGTTGCTTTCCAAAACTGCTGTCCTTAGTCCTCTTAATTTAAGTAGAATATTCTCATGATAGGAAGATCACAGTCCGTCAGAAAGCTGAATAAATATAAGACAAAAGCTAAATATTTTTGACGTGTCAAGATACATTTGAAACATATCATTAAGCAAGACAATTGCCTAATAGATCACCATAAATTTTAACATTGTCACTCAGAAAAATCTCTGCATACGTCAGCAGGGGAAATATCAAGCTTTCTGTTTCCATCTGTCTTTTCTAGGGAAATATGGATGTAAAAACAATCAGCCCTCCTACAGTCTTCTGCAGTCTCTTTTGTTCTCCACTGAGTAAACAAGCAAACAAGACCCCTAGATTTTACTGAATGACGTCTGAGATACAAATCTAGCTGCCTAGCCAACTCTTACAAATTTTAAACAAGTACGTTTCACCACAAATGCCTATGAAGACCAAACTCTTGTGCCCTTGCATGTTCTTACATCACTTCACAAAGGAATACAGGATTGGTCTCAAAGAAACTGAAGACATCATTTGTACCAAAGAATTTTGTATTAGGTAAGACTGGACTTGGAAATTGTTAGGATTCAGAGATCAGAATAGGCATATTACTTCAAAGTCAAGGGACTTTTATCCATACGATTATTAAGTTCTAAATGTGCAGACTGCTGGACCAATGTGCACGATAGTAGTCTGTAAATTTTTAGGGAGCTGGACTGCAAGTGCTTACAAGCACATCAACAGAAAACCAGATGCATAAAAGACCAAGCAAAAAGATTAGAAACATTCCCACTCATTCCAGTTTAGCTGGTGCTTCACAGATGCACCACATGGAATTTTTGCATTACTTGTGAGATAGTCACGGTCAGCAATTTACTTCCACATGCATCACCAGATGTATCACTGGCAGCAGCATCAGATGTCCAAGTTTACCTGGGAACAAGGGATGCTTTCCTCAAGCGAGTCAAAATGCTCTTCAGTGGGCCAGTCTCATCCCAGTGCTGAGACCTCCACAGACAGTGCTGATATCACGTTCAGATGCACAGGAATTCTATGACTGATCAAGTGCCAGCTAGCACCCCTCACTGTGCATGGGCAGAGGGGCATTTTAACTTCGTATCATTTTGCTTACAAGTTGGGAAGATCTTTACATGGCACTGGTATTTCAGCCAAAATACATCAGGTACGGTACAGCTACTTCCACTGCTGGAATAGTTTGGTCAGGGAAGTACCATCAACATGGCTGCTCTGTGAATTCCTTTCGGCCATTTAAAGCACTCCCACTGCAAAGCCCAAATCATTCACTCTTTCTGAAGGCTCTCAGCTAGCAGCAAGGTTCATAAAATCGTGAAAATCCAGGAGAAATACAGCTGTGCTTTCCATTAGGATCTTAAGCCATACATTCATACGGCAGGATTTACTTCACTCAGGTCCAGTTCACATCACTTGTGAGAGCTCAAGACTATCAGCACAGAGCCACCTCACGTCCTGTGGGATGACAAGGGGCACAATAAACAGTCTCTTGTGAAATAAAGACGATGGGACAGGACAATGTTTTGCAGCAATAGCCTCAAAGGCAGTTCACTTGGCCTGTGGTGCAGCCAGGACAACCGTAGCCACAGCACTACCTCCTAATGATCCTCTTTGATGCAGACATGTATGTTAAGGTCAGGCATAGACTGGTAAGCGTCACAGTACAGAGGGGAGGTGGAGCAAATGAAAGGAGCATGGCACATAGGGAAGCTAAATCCAGGCTCATGAGGTGTAAGATAAAGGAGGTGTGAGCGTAATGGAGAATGTAGCCATATGAGTTGCTGTTTCAGTCCTCAAACTTGGAAGACAATGGATTTTCACTAAAATGTTCAAATGTCATCATATTCAAGAGAACCATGAATTTTTTACTTGTCATCCTGCAAGGTACGTAACTGAACCAAGTGGTTTTGGAATCTCATGATTGCGGGGACTGGACAGACGCTTGTAACCACATGTTGCACAAGCATTTAGTGATCTTGCATCTAATCTTCCTTTAGCTGTATTTGTCCTCCTTTCACCTAGATGATAATCAAAATAATAAATTTACCAACAGTATTGCAAACCAATACATATTTTGAAAGGTTTGAATTATTTAGCTTGAGTTATAGCATAGTTGCTTATGAACAGTGTTTGACAGAATTGTACGATCCCCAGGGCAGCAATCCAACTTTTAATACTGCTGTGTTACCAAAGTCATACATATTTTTCTGACAGTGTCAGGTTTAACGTTCAGCATTGCTATAATTTCTGCCCTAATCCATGAACAGTTTAAAGGATTTGTAGTCTCTTAATATTTCATCTACTGTAATTACAATTGTTTTAATGTGCTATGTCTATTTCTGCAATACAGTAAGGTTCTTGCTCTCCATGAAATAAAACACAATGAAAAAAACTAATGTACTTTAAAGTGCAAATCAAAACTGCTACATAACTGAAGTAAATACTAGTTACAAGAATCGGCTGCTCAAACAGAAAAGGACAATCAAAACCTGAAAAAAATAGTTAAGCTCCATGATTATTTCAATAACCACTATTTATCTGACAGACTACTACACTGCTACAATGTGTATACTGTGTGAAAATAATGGCAATTAAACAGGAAGAAACACGTCAGACCAACAAGCTTAATTGAAAGTGAGGAGATGGAAAAATCTAATTAACCTTGCAAACTAGTTTTGCCTTTGTCAATTATTGTAATTGTACTAGTGGAGTACAGGTTACTATCTTCACTAAAATTTGAATCACAAGAACATGCCTGAAATCACTGAAAGAAAAACAACTTCTGAATGCTTCTTAATTACAGCAACATGTAGCATGAAGCAGCATCACATCTGTTGAGACACAATGCTGCTAAGGTTAAAACCTTTTAAATTTTACCTACCTACTGAACTGATGTAAATATTGGAAAATTGGCATGTCATGAATAATTAGTATTTTAATGCAATACTTATAAATAGGAGATTGGTATTCCCTGAACTTGTTTACCTAAGAGTAATCTTATTTTCACAAAGAATTCCCACTGAAACAACAGAACAGCCACGGAAAAGGTAGAAGGGATTTGCCATGGCACCACTGTACCAGGAGCTGCCTGACTGAGGACCTGTAAGAACAGGTCAGGCCTTTTGCCAGTACAACTTCACGGCCACAGCAACAGCTACAGCTGGTACTGACAATGGTTAATTTGCTGAAGGGGGACTCAGTTTAACCTGTGAAGTACATATTGACAATATACTAGAATAAAAAAAAAATAAATACATTGGAGACTCAGGAAAGAAGCCTGAAACTGCCCATCCAGTTAACCTCTGCCTCTATTTCAGAGATTTGGCAGATGTAACTCGGGGATGGGACATAAGAACTGCAGCCCAATATTGAAGAAAAGATCCTAAAGGACAAAACAGTTACTTTCCCTCCAAATTCAACTCCTGATAGGACCTGTAGTTTTGTTTCCTAATATTATCAATAAAGGAGAGGCAGCTTCCCATTGACATGCTTATTCTCAAGGCCTGTTAAAGACTACCTCCTTTAAGCCAACAAGTGAAAGCAACTTCATTCACCTCTATCATTTTTCAGGGGGTCAACCCTGGCCAGCAGCCAAACACCCACCCTGCCTCTTGCTCACTCCCCTCTTTTGCAGGAAGGAGAGAAAACAGTAGGCAGGCAAGAAGACTCCTGGATTGAGATAATGACAGTTTAACAGGGAAAGCAAAGGCTGTAGCGTGCAAGAAAAGTAAAACCCTCTGCTTCCCATCGGCAGGCAGACGTCCAGTCACCTTTCAGGCAAGCAGGGCCTTGCTACTGGCTCCTTGGGAAAACAAACACCATAACCCCGAATGCCCCCTCTTCTTCATCCTTTCCCTGAGCTTCTGTAGCTGAGCACAAGACCATGCGCTACGGGATATCCCCTCGGTCAGCTGGGGTCAGCTCTCCTGGTTGTGTCCCCTCCCAACCTCCTGCACCCCCTCCAGCCTACCAGCCTCTGTGGGGGTAGAAAGAGCAGGCTTTGAGGCTCTGCAAACACTGCTCACCACAGCCGAAGCACCACTGATGTGTCATCAACACTGCTTTAGCTCCATATGCAAAGGACAGGGCCATGTGGGCTGCTGTGAGGAAAGTCAACTCCATCCCAGCCAAATTACAAAATTAATGGCAAATGCTGTCATGACTATCAAAAAAGCAACCTATATATGAGACTCATCCCAAAAATCAGCTCTAAAGACCGCGACTTTTTGTGATACAAGAAGCACAAACCAAGCGGCTAAGATACCTGTGAGGCAAAAGTACTCTTTAGATCTTTTGGTAAGTTTTAGAACTCTATCACAGCCTGTAAACATGCTGCCTGCAAAAAAAACCCTTGAGATTAATTTCAAAGCTTTTCTGACAATCCTTTTTTATTCCGAACAGCTGACATTAGCAAAACAAAAATTTCTGATAAAATAATTTTATCAACAAGATTGAGTACAAGCACAAAATGTAATTCAGAGTAAAAATTGTAAGCAGTTGGAAATACAAGCAAATGAAGATATAAAAATCATAACCAAAAGAAAACACTAAATATCAAACATAATTTTTATAATTAAAAAGTTTCAGTTATGTATTCCTCCTGCTCACTGTCAAAAGAATTTTTTTTGACAAATGCATATTTTCATTAAATGTTGCCTGCCCCAATGCAACACTTCTAAGCTAAAAAAGAAACTCCACACTCCTTCAGTGAAAACTCAGTTCTATGTAACTAAAATCAGCCTTGACACCAACAGAGTTACAACAGATCTATTGCCTTGACATAGAAAAGATGGATAATTTTGTCCTGCTTAGTCCTGTAAGAACCTCAGCTGAAAATGATAAGGTCTAATTTTTCCCCTTCTAAGTATATGAATTCTATCAGCTTGAAGTTCCAGCTATCAGACACTTGAATTAAATATTGGACAGGACATCAGAGAGATCAACTTAAGACCTCCCATATCTCAGAACACATCTTATAATCCTATTCATAGAGCTATCGGCCATCACTTTTGTTTGTCAAGGATTCCTGCCATTGCTGTTCCTCTTAAGATCTACCTCCTTCAATAGCACATTTTAGTTGAAGGTAAACAGAGCTTCTTTCAAATAAATTGTGCTTCATTGTGTGGCATGGCTGCACTAGAGGAGACAGCCTGTGATGACATGACAGTTCTGGCAGACTGATGGTGGGACTGCTCTTCAGTGCCATCAGACAAAGGCTTCCTAATCAGCAGATGTAGGAAAAGGTGATTGGTACCTCACAGCAGATTGAACCTGCAGGAGGAAAGGAATTTGGGAAGGTAAGCGTGGTACAGCTCCTGGCAGCTCAAGAAAAAGTAAATAAAGCTTTTGATAAAAAATATACAACAGTTCATTTAATAGTCTATACAAGTTTGAAAGCCCAAGAGTAATGTTTAAGGCTACTGATGTCCCCTAGGGAAAGGAAAATTTTATGGATTAAATACTTTGTCCGAAAGAGAAATAGATCAGCTGCCATACCACAACCTTGCAGCCTGAGGCAGAAATACTCAATATATTAAATTGCTATATAAACAACCCATGTCTGAGAATAAAGTGCCCTAAAAACTAATGGAAAAAAAAACAAACACTCATTGAAAAAAGCTTCCATTTTTTTCCTGAAGTTTGCTGAAATATAACTTGAAACTTAGACTATGTGAAGGATCCATTTGGCTTTCAGATATACAAATAAAATGATGATTCAATTTTCTTTAATTGGTGTTTCATACTTAGCATTTAAAATCAGAACTGGGCTCCCTAAATATCAGCATTACTACAGTACTTTATACTGTAATATTACTAGGTTTATCTCTCCAGTCTTCTGTTTAATTAAACTGTACTTTTTATTTTTAAGATACTGGCCCAACAATTCCAAAAAAATTAAGCATCTTGCACTCTGTTCTGAATTTATTTCAAACCTCTTGTTTTCCTAATAAAGCTACCTCCAAGAAGTGCAGGTTTTAAGGTACTTCAATGGGAATACAGCTGGCCTGCTAATTCTGCCATTAAATTAATTCAGAGAAGCTCTCCACTGCAGTTACTTCTGTAACAAATAAGACTCAAGTATAAAAGATGCATTAAAATGTGTCTTGGTCACAATGTAAATGCAGAGAACATTACAGCCATCTAATCTCAAGGAGAAGACAGACGAGGAAGACACGAGGAAGACTGTATCAAATTGCATATAGGAAAAGAACATATGTATTTATTTTTGGCCGTACATAGATAAAAATCTAACATTTTGCATTTGATTTATGTAGCTAGAGTGGAATCTACTACAGGATTTTAGACTCCATCTATATTTTTTCCTCAGGAACTCAAAGTTCAATAAAACGAAAGAGCAAAATAAATGATACCTGTTCCACAGAAAGCAAAAACAGTATCACAGAAATTAAGCAAAGGCAAATGTCCCACAGCCAGTAGGTGGCAGAGATGGCAACTGAAGTCCAGCACTGTCAAGATCGCTCTCCCCTTTCAACCTTGCCTGTACTGTTACAGCACATGCATCAATTAGATAACTTACTTTATTGCAGAATCACATGCATAACCTTCACATTTCAATAATTCTGTAACAACACTAAAGCACTTTGTGAAGGAAGAAGAGTACTGGTAATGAAAAGTCAGGTTGTCTGGGTCACGTGTATCGATAACAGGTCTCACAACAGCTACTCACAACACATTTACTTCAAAGATAGAAAGGGATGAAGTCTTCACTTATCCAGCATCACTTTCACTGAAGTAAAGGTGCTAAGGTATTGAAGTAGCTAAGTACCATAAGCAATGATTCTCTTGCCTTGCTCCCCTAATACAGAACACTAGGCTATACGTAGAGAAGAGACATTTCCCCCTCCCCCATCATTTAAACTGCATAAACTGCAATTTTAGTAAATGAAGCAAAGAGCTAATCAAGTTTTGATTTGCTAATTACTTCTCAATTTGATTAAAGCTGGCAGCTAATCATCTCTGGAAATGTAAAGTCAATCTTTCACTCACATTTGTGAACCAGGACTTTAGTGTAAAGTAACTATGATATTGTGCATTGTATCCTCATCTTTTTTTTTTTTTTCCATATTTCAGTACTTTTAACAATAGTCCTAATTCTTGTTATTGTGGCAGTGCTCTGGATAAAAACTCTGTAGAACTCCATGTGGCCCTCAGAGAGTGAGCCATTGACAGGAGCTGTAGTATTACTAACATTAAAGCTCAAGGGGTATCTATGCTACATTAGACAAATACAATGCAATTTAAAAGTATAGTTCACGTAAGAAAAAAAAATATCTGAAAAGGACAAACAGATCAACAGAGAATTTCAACAACCAACATTTTTAGAATAAACTTGCAGAAGTAGCACTACCTCACATGCAGAAAACAAAATTCATTTAATTTACTTAGAATAAACAAGTTTAGCAGGAATCAAGAAATTAGGCTGTATGGTTTCATTTTGTTCTGAAGTAACAGTGAAACGGGAAAGCAAATAGAGTTCTGCTCTATTTTGTTTCTGTGAAGAGTTCTTGGCATGTAGTATCTACCTGTATTTCTCCTCATCTGTATGGAGGACATACAGCATTCTAAAACTACTAATTCTCTGCTGTTCCTCACTGCCTGGCTGCCACAGTGTCTTCCTACATTAGTTGCGCTAAGGGACAGATGGAAAGTTAATTCCCTGAAAAATATATTTTTACAGGTATCACAACAGCAGTTTCTGACCAGAGAAAAGCCCAAGTATATATACTTTGGTAGACAAAACTCAAATTAGGCATCTCCCTGCACACTCTCCTGGCTACCCCTTCCCTGCAGAAGAAAGCAAGGGCAAGATTAGGATGCGATGAGCCTGCTTCTTGACTATCCTTCACACTGTTTGCAGCTGCGGTATCATTAAGCACGGAGTCCTTTCCTTCATCTAACCAAGCCTACCTAGATATGAAAGGTAAGAAAGGAAGTCACTGATAGGCAAGTACAACACTCCCTCCAACCAGTGTGGGAGCCTGACGTCCCAGGCATGCAGGCAGTGTCCAGCCTCCTCCTAGATGCCATACGCTCTAGTGCCACACTTGCACAGCACTGTCCTAGCCCCACACCTTCCTTATCGCCAGACTCTTGTCTGTAACACAGTCCTCGCTTTCTTGTTTATATTTCTTTAGGCTTTCATTTGATGCTTGAGTACTGCAGCCACCAGACTGGCATTATTCAAGTCGTCCACCTTCCTCAAGGATTACCATTCCAGATCCCCATCTCCCCCAGCCACGCATTGTATCCAGTTCCTTGTGTTACCCATACTCCCTTCAACTCCAACTTTACCTGGACACCTAGGGAGAGCACGAGCAGGGAAGCAGCAGCAGACTGGAATAAACAGCAGGCAGCAGCTCTGAGTATTGCTTCAAAGCATTTGGGAGGCATCACAAAGAAGGGTGCAGGCATGTTTGGTGAAGTGACATTCTGAGTACGGCTCCCCTCCTTGCTTTCACACTTTAAGACCTGCAAATCTGCACCGTGACAGAGACCCACTGAAGCATAACCACAGATGTGGGGAAATTGGGAAAGGACAAAGTAGTGTGAGATGATGCTCCTTCAACTCGAACTAACAGGGAAGGGGACATGCCAACAGCCATTTAGATCTAATTTACTAAAAGCCAGTCTTGTCCACCTACCCTATTGAAGATATTGGGAAAGAAAGAAGAAAAAGTCAGAAAAAAAAAAAAGCTGTCTTAATGTGCAGATTAAGTTCCATGTATAAAAAACGTGAAATGTGTCAATTTTAGAAGAAACACATTTGAAAGAAAAAATGCATTCAGAGCCTGTCAAAAACATTTTACTTGGAGTTTTTCCTACAAAACGCTTGGCTTTTTTTCTTTTACCATTACTTGTCATTTAACATTTTAAAACATCCTGTACTTGTATTATAGTCTTTTGAAAGGTTAGATTAAAACAAAATATTTACTCTAATTCAAAAGAGATTTTAAATATTTCATTTATAATACATTTAATGAAGAAATTCAGTTGGTGAGGCTTTGTTACAAATAAATTATTTTTGTAGTTTCTCCACGAAATAATTTATCTAGCCAGTTGTATCCATCAATCAAAAACAGACTGTATTAAAATTGTTGTAAAAACTGTCTGTGCTGTCTATAGTCTCTGTGTCTATAACAATTTCCTCAAAGTTGCTGATTTCACTGAATTATTATTAACTCTTTTTTCCCAGAAAAGGCTGTCATCTATCTATTCTGCTTTCTAACTGAATGCTGGAACATTTAAGTGGAAGTGTTTTGACTTAGGAGAGTGAATACTAAAGACACTGTCAGTGTGTCTTGATTTCGGCTGCCGCCGGCAACAAAAAGCGCAACGCGGCCGCCCCTCCCCCCGCCGGCGTGCGGAGGAGAATGAAAAGAAACAGGCAGAAAACTGGTGGGTCGGGATAAGGGCAGTTTAGCGGAACAGCAAACAGAGGGAAATAGGAACAACAACGGTACAAATAAGGAGAAAACACAACAACGAACCGCATGACCCAGACAGCCGCTCTCCCGAATAGTACCAGCATTGCGATCCCCAAACTGCGAGTGAGTCCCCGCCGTGCCGCCCCCCCTCCACCGGAACCCAGCGTGACGTCACATGGTATGGAATACCGAGCTCTGTTTGGCCAGGTGGGGTCAGCCCCCACCCCCCGGCTGTGCCCCTTCCTGGAGTTCGGTGAAAATTAACCCTGTCCTGGCCAAACCCAGGACACACTGTCACCAGTTCTTTGGTGTGACAGATTTCAGATTTTGAGTACCATCATTGCTTTAGAGTCTCTCATTACAAAAATGACTGACTACTCATAACTGATATTACTGTCAAAAGTTTTACAAATTCATCATCAGTATATTAATTTTAGAAAATAATTAAAATACAGATTTACAACTGTAGCTTCAGCAATATAGTATTTATTATATTCTAATAATCAAAATGCAAAAGGTAAGGAACTCTCTAGTCTCTTTACCAATTGCTATGAAATCATAGCAAGAACAATCTCTACTTGCCTGTTCTTCACTTTCACCCTGTAAAATAATTATGCATACGATATACTCTTAACTATCCTGAAAATGAATTTGGGACAAGAAACTAATAAAGGTAACTATGAAATCTTCTAAAACATGGAAATGCAGGCTTTGTGACATTTGGCATATACTCTACAGCAAAACACCAGCTATCTCCCTGTTGAACAGTGCAACCAACCTTCAACCTAGTTTCATACGCAAGTGAAATGAATTAGATGGGGGACATTTTCCTTCTCGTATAATGTTCTAGGTGGTGCTCATTAAAAATAAATGCCATATTTAATTTTTATACTCCATAATCTAGTATGTGTTTCCCATCTCCAATTCAGAACAGAAATACCAGAAGCTTTCCAAAACATCCTCAAAAACACAAGATAAAAGGACTTTGGAACCAACACCATAACTCCACAGAAACCTTTAATTTTGCTGTTATCACAGGCACAGTCTAAACTTGGCTATTTGTGATTTTGGCAGTTATTTCAAAAGCTGAAAAGCACAGTTAGAAATTTGCTTAGCTATTTTAATGGAAACCACATGAGAGAGCACTGCTTAATTTTGCCAGCAATGATCTTCAAAAAAATGTTGCGCCTGTAAATGCTTTTGTTGTGATACTATTGATGAAACATCCTGCATTCAACCTAACTCCCAGGTCTCAACCAACTACTAATAAAATGTGCCATTTCACTTTTAAGTTCTACTTAAAGTATAACTCAAAAACTTAATGTTAAGTAAAGGTAAAATATATCATCCATAGAAAGGCACACTTACAGAGTTCTCAAAGCCTTTGAAACAGAGTTGAGATGATATCTATTTAACCAGTCATTTTTCAAATATCAAGAAAATAAAAATAAAGATTGTTTCTGTAGGAAATTATAACACTACTGCCCTTTTCCATCAAAGAGGAAAACAAGTCTGCAATTCAGTTTGTGTAGTAAGTGATCGAGTGCCAAACACTCACCGCAAGTCTTTTAAACATCAATGATTCAAATCAGTCCATATATTTGATTTCTGCATCTTTCTTCCTTCTTTACAAAAATGAAGGTGTTATGAAAACCAAAGACTTACAAAGACATAAAGAATAAAAAATACATACATATAATGAAAATCTGGTGACAAACTATCAAACCAGTAACAGATAGGGTTTAAGCATTTTTTTTGTAGAAAGCCAGAATGAAACAGAAAGATACAGGTCGCATTTCTTGGGGAAACTAATTTTCCCAGCAAATTCCATTTATTTGTTGAGGAAAAGGCTTCTTTCACAGTCTTTGTTCTAGCCGTTGCTCCAATAATTGCGTCTGCCAGTTCATGTAACAAATCACTGGAATGATTCATATCTATAATTTAAGAAAAAATTCATAACTTAAAAAAAACAGGGAACCAGGATGTTAACAAGCATACTTCATGAAGAACAAAGAAATTATGCTAAGGCGAGATATGAACTTCAGACCCTTTATCATGAGTCATACATCAGATTTCATAGGAAAATTAGAAGTAATGAAGCCTACTATAACTCCCTCACCTTCAAATGAATGCTCCATTCATTACTAGTCAAACTGTAGTTAATAAGGGTTTGCTACATATTTAAATATTATGCATCTGCCGTCATAAAAATAATGGTGGAATGACTGATAACCTTCCTGCGTATTTTTCGATACTTTTTTATAAAAGTGCTAGATGGCTAGTTCTGGTGCTTCTGAGAGGTCACCTGCATTTCAAAAAAAAAAAAAAAAAATCTTCAGTCCTTCCTGTACTTTTTCATGTTACTCTCCCATTGAGCACATGCACATCTTTTGAGGCAAAGTGACTTTTTTGATTTTGCAAAATGAAATCCTCACTTCCCAATGAACCTTTGCCAAATCCACAGCTAGCTGACAACCAATCTAGCGTTCACAGCCACAACCAAAAAAAAGGGAAGACTTTTAGTTTAACATATATATTGGTAATAATAGCCAAGGGAAGTACAGAATATACAAGAAACTGATACAAAAAGTTTACATTTAATCTGGAATATTTCAGTTTGGGCACTTAGAGGAAAAGGCATGGCAAGGAGTTACAAAAATCTTAGAAAACCACAAAGAATTATTTTATCCAACGGCTATCTAACTTCCAATGATCTAGTTATCAGATTAGAGTAAAATTTTGATAAAAGTAAATTAGAAAACTTACTTTTGCTAGGTTTGGGGTTTTATTTTTTTTCCACACATGACAACTGTAACAAGAAATCACAGGTTCACTGTAGCAGGAAGTTAGGATGAAAAGTGTAAATAGTTTTACATCAAATGAAGCATTTATTTTCCAATAAGACTTCATCCTGCTCTTGTTTACCTGGTATACACCATGGCAGAAAATGATGCAGTGATATTAAAAGCAAGCTATGGATCTCCTCCTTAATCAGATCTTTACCTCCTTTACAAATTCATTTTTCACCACACTTGTTATCCTAGTAAGTCATCCAATTCTTAGTAGCTGCATAAATTGCTTGCTCACATTCCTGTTAATCTTTCAAGTGTCTAGCAAGATGCCTCATGTCAAAACAATTTGATCATGTAATTCCTGATCAAAAATATTACTGAAAAGCACCACAAATATTTTAACTTGAGAAAAATATGGGTGTTTTTTTCCATTTAACAAACACACAAAGATCTGTACAATCATACTACAGTAAAATATCTGTCCTAATTAATATGTGGCAAGCTATTCTGAGTTGAAACCTGCTGTAATTATTCCTCTGCATGCAAAATATGTAAACAGTCATTGAGACATACATCCAGAGAATGAAAAGATTTCGTTATTCTGTAGTTAGTGACACTGAACTAGAAGTTGTAACAATTTATTTCATTGATTTATATCTACAAGAATGTACAAGTTTGAAGAGTAGATAGAGTACCCAAGCTCAGCATACTTGAAAACACAATAGCTAGGGCAGACTCCTAAGACAACAGAGGTTCAGAATTTTGAACAGCTTTAGGAAAGTGAAACCTGAAGTTTTGTTTAAAATCGTGCTGTCCATTTGAGAAAACATATCTTTCAATTCAATTCATCAAAATTCTTCCAGACATAACTCTTTGAAAATGTTGTATATCTTTAAGAGAAAACACAAATACCTAGCAACTATAAGCACAGACTTCTTGCAGAATTAAAAAGAAGTACAATACCTATGCCTTGGTCAGTCTTACCATGTCCTACTCGTTCCTGTTAGGTTTCCATATACATGGCTTGAATTACAGAAAACTTCTAGGGAACCTAGTTTGTGGTGACCTGTCACTCCAAGACAGAAAAATAAGACTTATTTAAGCAGGAAATTGTTCTTGAACTACAGAATAAACTATAAGGAGCACTGCTTTCCAAATATAGACATGTATACTGATCGCCTTAAATATGGGATGCATTACTGTGTTGTCTAGGGTCTTATCTTGGCTATCTCAGTACCCGTGAGTGTTTTATTTTCCAAGGACAGATATACTTTATTTCTCATTAACTCACTTCCACAACAATTACTGGTTTAAAGTAAAGCTGAGATTTGGCTTCCTTTCCTTTAAAAGAATCCCATGTTCTGTTTCTAGGCATGTCAAAAGAGTTGGAAGAAAAGTTCTAACAGCTTAATTCATCTACTACCTTTTCTTGTTTACAATAGCCTAGAATTTTTTATGTAGTACTATCTCTCAATAACAGAACAATAGTAAAAAAAAAAAAAGAAAATTTTAATCCATTGCAGCTTATGTTACCCTGCTTACTAAATAGATAAGCACCGTTATTTTGAATATGTCCAACCCTCTGCCCCCATTTTCTCTCCCCCAAGTCCACCAACCCACGGAAAAGAAACACTGAACTTTAGCTGTGGACTATGTCTTAGAAAGAATTAGGAACATTCAGACAGTTATAAAAAAAAAACAAAACAAAAAACTACACATTTTTGCTTTGTTGTCAAAAGCAAGTATGACACTCCAAGATAAAAGCAACTCCATTGACCAGTTCTCTGGACAGATTATCAGACTCTCCACAACTAGCAGTATTCTCCCACTGAGCAAAACAGCAATCAGTGGTAGCTGTCTCTTATCTCCCAGTACAGAAGTTAGCAGTACCTAATGTTTTTCTTTTCCCCATTCTGATTCAGTAAGGATCCAAGAATAGGTTGATTTGGGATATTAGAAAGCCTGTAGATAGAAATATAATGAATGGCTATCTTTTCTACATTATTAACTAAAACTGCAAACAAAACACTCAGAATGTTGCAGTAGTCCCTCACAGGATCAAAATTACCCTCTCTTAATCTGATCAAAGAAACAGAGATAGGCAATGATCATAACAAATCCTAGGAACTGATTTTGTAAAATTGTTCAAGCCAAGTTAGTCAAATCCATTTAGAACACAGATTTCAATGGCTACCTCCACTGAGACATGCTGGCTTTCATTCTGAATGTGTCCTAACTCCCACCCTTGCCTTTTGTCTCCCCCAAGCCTGTCAACCCACAGAAATTAATCATAGACAAGACACACATGGTAGAAAATGTACTTCGCTGTTTTCCCACGCACTAGAGTTGATGGGAACCAGCTCACAATCAAGAGTAAGCAAGCATGACAGGACTAAAGGACTTCCGAACTATGGAGTGCCCTTCAGGACCATTGCCTCCCTCAGAACCCCCCCGCTCAACCCTGCCCTCTCCCATCCCCTGCAATGCTTTCCCTTCCTCCTAGATACCACAAGGTGTTGAAGGAACAGATACTATGGGGCAAAAAGGGAGTCTGGAAAAAACATGGGTTGCAATGGAGATGAAATTGTGAGAACTGTATAAACATTGTGGATGAAGAAGCTGCAGTAACAATGGAAAGGTGAACATAGTTGGTTGGTGGAAGTGATGAGTTACCTGGAGGATAAGTTAGGTTGGTACTTTTTGTGGTCAACTTCTGTGGTGCTTTTTGATGCCCTTTCTTTTTTGCTTGCACTGAGGAGGAGTACACATATTTGGAAGACAAAGTATCTTAAAATCATATTAATGTGCATACAACACTTGCAAGTTATAAAGCACAGCATTTCTGGCAGTATGCTTTGTGGCAAGAGAGCGCTACTGGGATGACTAAATGGAGATTTTCTCAGGCAAGAAATCAGTCAAGAGCACAAGAAGTAAAACATGGCAAAAGAATAGTGGAGATTTCTGGATATATCTGTAGACTGTAAAGATTAATGAGTTGATATATATTTTTTAACTTGACTGATGCACAAAGATGATGTCTAAATAGTGACTGTATATAATTTTGGAATAACCGATATGTATGTGTTCCACAGAGACAGATTATTTAGTTGTATATGTTATTGCAGTTTGCAAAACATTCTTTCTTAGGCATCTATTTCTTTCACTATGATTCATTATAATTTGACCAAATAAATCAAAGTGTATCCCAGCTGGAGGTGAAAATGAATCTCTCTTATTCCAAGTTGTACTTCTCCCAGCACTCAGAAGAACTGAAATGTTCACAGAAAGGGATTACAAATAGGCTATAAATGGACAAAGAGAAAAAACATAATTACACGAACAAAGATGTAAACTGGAATCTAGCTTTAACGTTGAACATCAGTAAAAACTTCTGTCACAATCTATACTGGAAATCCCACAGAAGTCTATATTTTCAATTGGAAGGGATTTAAGTGCCTTCATAAAATTTACCATAAATACCACAACTCAATAGTCCAGTGCTGTCAAAAAACCCCCGTATTTTTTCCCTTTACATTTGAGATCTGCAACTGAAAACAAACTGCCATGTTCAATGAAAGGTTTTAAAAGTGAATCATTTCCACCAGATAAAGATGCAAATACAACATTTAAAAACCTAACTACAATGACACAGAAGTTCTTTTGTGGGCTTTCAATCCAAACGTTGATAAACCACATAGTTATCCTGTATTTTATTTCCCATTCTCTAAAAATAAGATACTACCATTAATTTCTTCTCTTTTTTTTTTTTTTTCTTGACTAAGAAGCTAACATCTTTCGGAGCAGTGTACGGAGCACCAGGTGCGCATCCATCACTCAGATGCTAGCTCTGACTGTCATTCCAGGAACACAGCATGTGATGAGATCTCAGTAAAATAGTCTTGCTTATCAGGAATGTTTTGAAGGACGGGTGAAATGTAGTTTTTTAGTTCATCATTCAATCTTTTTTTTTTTTTTTTAAACTTTACGCTTGTCTTTCTCTAGCTGGTACTAGCTATGTAATCTAGAACTACCCTGGTGGCTTCATAGGCCATTATGAGCCAGAATATAGTCACCTAAAGTCAAAGTTGTCTTTCTTCTTCCAAGTGTCTCAGAAAATAGTACACGTCTCAGGAGAAAATGTTTCTCTATGTGGTCCCTCTATATCAACAAAGTTTCACATATGGCACTGGTGTTCAAACATTTTAGATAAATTAACAGAACGAGCTGTTATAGCTTTGAAGATTCATGAGAAAATTAAAGAATTTTAAAATTATGCTCATCTCCAAATAGCCAGGCCATAAGGAAAGGGCTATGAAATGGCTACGAAAGTATCAGGAAGGCAATTCAAGCTGGATGCACAGCATTTACTACAAGACAAGCAGCAGGAAAAACTGCAAACAATGTTTATCAAAGTGAAGTTTCTCTCCCATGTAACTGGAAGTTCCAGAGGGAGTCATAAATCTAAAAGATTTTTGAAGGACAGAAAAAGAATTTCTTGTAGGAATGAGGTAACCATAGATTGCTTAAGTTGTTAACAAATAAAGGTTTGATAATACGTGTTTGACTCACTTGTTTAGCAACAAGAAGTTTACTGGAGTTATAAAGGTTGCAAGACCTTTTTTTTTAAAAAAAATCTCATTTGCCCTTTAGGCAGCACTGAAGTTAAAAAAAGCTAGCCAGTTGCTGAATCAAAACATCCAAATAACGGGTTCACTACTCACGCTACTTCTACATTGTTCTTGAGGTCAGACGAATTGTTCAAAACATGACAGAGAAATGAAGTTCCAAGAAAACCTGAAATATGTTATCATGAAAGCCTGGCTTATTTGTGCTGAAAATTTGTCTAGACAAATGAAAAAAAGAAGAAGTTTAAATATAATACTGGTTGGCTCATTATAACAACAGAATTAGTTTGTAAAGTTTTCCTATCAGTTTCCCTTATCCAACATATTTTAAATATATTTTAAAAATATTGAAAAGTTTATTATATGATATATGGAAGTATCATGTTACTTCACAAGTACAAAAAGGAAATAATCTAGGATGAAGGAATACTTGAGAAAATGAAAGATAATTACCCTTCATGGGTGACTTATTTGATTTACTCCACTGAGATTCATTTCATTTGATTGTAAATTATATTGTTTAGTTCAGTATTTCGAGTACCCAGTATTGCATGGGACACCTAGGAAGACCTAGTAAGAGAGTTGCCAAACAGTTAGAACTTTCAGTGAATGACACAAATTAAATAATGTGTTTATAATTATTTGCATTGGGTGAGCTGTTACTTTGATATCATCTGATCTCTTCTACTGTTTCTGACCTCTTTTTGCTAAAAGCAGGCATGTTACAGGCATACAATTTCTGAGAGAATGTTTTCACAAGAATCTTTTTTTTGTTGAGTTTATTTATCTTTGTTTTTTTTATAGAAGTTTGAGGTCACACAGAATCACACAGAATGTTAGGGGTTGGAAGGGACCTCTGTGGGTCATCTAGTCCAACCCTCCTGCCAAAGCAGGGTCACCTACAGCAGGCTGCACAGGACCGCGTCCAGGCGGGTCTTGAATATCTC
>Ga0065711_1027368_pt1 | contig 50300 bp, 36 predicted proteins | sample Hoacrofraction12_FD_59098 | JGI IMG/M metagenome (GOLD analysis project Ga0065711, IMG submission 59098) | Hoatzin crop microbial communities from Cojedes, Venezuela - Epithelial fraction 12 v2 (version 2) | ecosystem: Host-associated > Birds > Digestive system > Esophagus > Crop | place... | reverse complement strand
CAGGCTGCACAGGACCTTGTCCAGGCGGGTCTTGAATATCTCCAGAGAAGGAGACTCCACAACCTCCCTGGGCAGCCTGTTCCAGTGCTCCATCACCCTCAGAGGGAAGAAGTTCTTCCTCATCTTCAGATGGAATTGATGGGGGACTCCTGCACGGGGCAGAAATCAGGCCCCCTCCTCTGAAGACTGGATGTAACCTACGTGCTGAATTTTGCCACCGGTCGTCCCGATCCTGGATGTACGTCAGGTTTCGCAGGATGATGGACCTTGCTGTTGAAAGCATGGTGTCTTGTGTCTGCCTGCGTGGTGGTTTCATGTTTGAATGGGAGTTGTGAGAGTGGTGTGGAAAATGCAGGTACAAATACAGATGTATTGGTAACCTGCAACGCCTCATCCGGTGCTTCTCAAGCTTTCAGGGTCAGCTTCCAGTCGTGGCAACGCACCCAGCCCATGGCAGAACGGTAAATGCAGCTTCATTAGACTCATCTGGCTGTTTTCAGCAACAAAGTTACAACATAAGTACACTCCCCCTTTCACTTCATTTTTTTAAACAAATCACTGTTAGGTTTAACAACTGATAGGACAAGGGGAAATGGCTTCAAACTGGAAAAGGGTAGATTCAGATGTAAAAAATAAATTCTTTATTACGAGGGTGGTGAGGCCCCGGCACAGGTTGCCCAGAGAAGCTGTGGCTGCCCCCTCCCTGGCAGTGTTCAAGGCTGGTTTGGACGGGGCTTTGAGCAACCTTGTCTGGTGGGAAGGTGTCCCTGCCCATGGCGGGGGGGGTGGGACTGGAGGATCTTTAATGTCCCTTCCAACCCAAACTATTTGATGATTCTATGATTTTGTGATTTTCATAGGAGTTTGGTCATTGTTATGCAGCATTAGGTTAGATTCCCCTTGGTGTTTTAGTATTCCTGATAGTGATTTTCTAGATTCGTGAGCAACAGAGCTGACAATTTGTTGTGAGCATTATCTCTCTGTTTTGTGTTCACTGTCCATGCAGCTGTTCCAGTGTACAGCTATTTTAGTTGCTATATACATTGAATTATTTTGTCAGTGTATTGACTGCACTGAGAATAGTCTGAAATTTCTTGCGTCTGTTTCTTTTTTTGTCTTCTGATATACTTCCACTGCATCACTAAGAAAGTTTATTATATTGTCACGTGGCAGTAAGAATCTCATCAGTATGGCTAGCAATTACAAAACTCCCTTAAGAAGTAAATGAGACAGCACTTACATTGCAGAACGGTTACCAACAGTTCTGATAACACAAGTGTCCAGAAAATGTTTGGTCGGACTGAGAAGTGTGTTTTTAAAGGTATATTTGAAAAGCTATCATCATAACAAATAGGCAACTAAATGTATTTAATTAGCTGACTTTGAAAATATTTGTGTAACTCCATTTGCATCATTGGCTATGTCCCTGTACTTCTGTTTTTTCATAATGATCTTGAGGTCATTCAGAGCTCATGGGAACTTAAGCTATATTTTTCTATTAAATTATTTCAGTCTGCCAAGTCCAATTTAAGTATAAACACAGTTTCCATGCACAGCAAGTTTACAGTATCTCTGCTTATGTTAAAAGTTACCGGCTACCCAGGTCAGTCCAGCCAGTTAGATTGCCCTCTTCAATAAACATTCTGACACCACTTTAAGGTTTTGAGTGCGTGTGTGTTTTGAGGAACATGCCATAGCGTGTGATGGATTGCTTATTCCGTTTTTAGTCTTAGGTGGGAAGCTTTTGGGGTTGTGATGTGTCACAGACCTGATCTCGCTAATGTACCTAGAACAGTTGGGCACAGTGTCGTAGGAAAACATATTTGAGGGTGTTCTGGTGTTACAATGGCAATGGAGAGTTGTAGACGTCTTTACTGGAAAATGTTCTTTGTGTATATGCTAGCTGAACTAAGGGTGCAACAAGCTGAGACTGAGGAGCTGCCTTATGTTACCATTTTACAGGTGAAATCTGAGAAAGAAAATAAATAGGAAAAATATGCCCTGCATAGTGGGACTAGTATTGAGCAGCTGGACCTGAATTTCATTATGATTTTTCACTGAGGCCTAGATACCCCAAGGAGCAAGTGGCTTTGCCTTTGCTAGTCCAGGAACAATCCTGAGAAGGAAATGACCCTTTACTCTAATGGGCAATAATGAAGGGGAATAACTTACTTATGAATGGGTGAGATGTGCTCCTGCTTCTCTGTTTGCTTGCAGTACTTCTGTAGCTTGCCTTTGCTGACTGGTGCCGTGACTCTGACCTGGCTCTAAATGCACTGGCTTCACAGCGAGAAGTGCGAGAAGATACGATGCGGAAACGCTACTCAGCAGCTCGGCTCCGGGGTCGGGAGAGCTGTATTCACACATAAAGTTCCACCAAGGCAGATGTGCCCACCATGCGCTCACCAGTTCTGCTGGAGTAACTTGATTCCAAGGGACACTGAGAGCCCAGGCGCGTTTGCTCAGACACAGTGCTGCCCTGCGTGGGTTTATAACCTCAGATAATGATCAGCTTGCAGATCTTAGAACCGTACAATGGTTTGGGTTGGAAGCGACATTACAGATCATCTCGTTCCAACCCCCCTGCCATGGGCAGGGACACCTTCCACCAGACCAGGTTGCTCAAAGCCCCATCCAACCTGGCCTTGAACCCTGCCACGAAGGGGGCAGCCACAACTTCAGTTCAGACCCCTGAACTACTCTGTTGTGTGTTTCTTGACATCCCGGTGTGTCTGCTCCTTTTTTGAAGCAAAAGTACTAGTGGTGGTGTTTTTCCAGAAACTGCTGAAAACAGGCATTCGTAACTGCAAGGTGTTCAAGTACTTGTGCCATCACATCGTCCTTGCTAAGTGTTACTGTTGATTTGACTCCCAAATTATCAGGAAGGTGTCAGAATGACAGATTGCCTTTCACTACATTAAATATATTCCTTTATCTTCCTGAGAAGTGGCTTCTGTATTATATAGTGTTTTCTTACCTTTTAAAATAACATACATGACATTGTGAATGTTGTCATGAGTGGTTTCCTTGTGGGTTCTTTAGTTTCCTGGAGCCGCTGGTCTGCTGTTGTAACATATTTAAATCTGGTTGTTTTGCCTGCACAGGCTCTAATGGGCCTGAGAACGGTTTGTGTAACAACGTGATAAACAGCCTAATAAAGAAAAGCAAAAAAATATGAGTAAATGTTAATTTCTTTCCTGGAAAGAAAGATCAGTAGAGTAGGTCAGCAGGCAGAGAGGAAAAAAGAGAAGTGTCCTGTCTGGAGCTGAAGAGTCTTAAGGGAAGATTCAGCAGGATTTCTCATAAAAAAGGAAATGTTAACATTAGTGTTAGAAAGGAATTCTTTCTGCAGGGTAAGGTACTTTAACAGACTTCTCTTCCTTCAAAGCAGTGTTTGCTCTGCGTTACTTTGTGAGTAAGTTTTGTTACCAGCAAAATAGCCAAACAATTTTTTTGTTGTTGTTTAAAAAAAAAATTTCCCTTGAGCTTGAAGTTTCCGCCGACGCGGTCCTTCCCTTCCCCTTGAGCACAGGCAGACACGCAGGCCTTGGGCACGTACTTCGCAGGGGTTCGGATTGCATCCTCGTTAGCAGTTTGTTTTATTGCTGTTTGCTTTGGGACACCACGCGGAATGTTTCCCGTGCAAGCCTGGCGATCCTGCCCTTCTCCTGCCCGTGGCAGCTCCGGGAGCCGAGCCCACCCTCTCACCCCGGCCTGCGTGCATGGTGTGGGTGTGGGGGGCATCGGGACGGTCCTTCCCCACCTGCCCCAGCCCACCCATTCGGGCAGCAGGGTAGCGCGGGTGGACACCCAGGAACATTGCTCACGGTGCTTCTTTCTTCCCACTGGAGTTTAGCGAAGAGCCTGGGTCCGTTCATGCACAGTTAGGCAGCAGATTTTCCCCAGTGATTTGTGTGTGTGTGCACGTTTCTGCACGTGCTTTTCAATTCAGTCAATCCTTACCAGGCTTGCGTTGCTCTTTGACATGCCATTGCTCTTGAACAAAAATCATCGAGTCCTGAACCTTTTGTATCTCCAGACGGCTCCTTAATATATTGCAGAATATCATTACTTTCTTATATTTATTTTGATACTTGTGAGTACTGTATTTACTAAGATACTGCGAGTATGAAAGCCTCAGCAACTAGAGGCACGCTGACTTGCAATTCTCAGCTTTCAGTTTTTAAACACTATTTCTAATATAGCCTCATATTTCTATATATAACCTCATGGTTACAGAAAAGAAGCCAGGACATGTAAACTATGGCAAACCTACGGCTTGTAAGCTGTTAAGCACAGGTCCTGTGCCAAGGCATGCCACATGTATAGTAGAAAGGCTTTGATGTTGGGGTGGCAGATAGCCTTGAAGACTCAGCTCTGGGCAGAAGAAAGCCAGCAGAGCCAACAGGCGCTGGCTGACCCAGGATCCAGCTGCGTGCCTGCTTCAGCCCCATCCAGCAGCAGACAGCTGGGACACCTTCAGAGCCATTGTCTTCTGCCTGGAAACTGCTCCCAGAACTTCCTCCTCAGCTCCCTGGGCCACGTGCGGTTTTTGTTAAGGTCACAAAAGGGAATCAGGAAGGTTGGACACCTTTGCTGTAAAGGTTTAGTGAGAAAGATGGATGAAAATGTCCAAAATCCAGTACAGTTTGTTATCTCATGTTGGCAATCCTTATGGTTGGCAGCATGAAAGCTTATCCTCTTCATGTGGGCCATCCTTGCATTGCCACAGAGACATAAGTTTTGAGAGCCTTTCTGGGGATCAAATGCAGGTTCTTTCCGTAATGAAGTGGCTGTTGTGAAGTTTGGCTTCTAAAGTTTACCCCTTAGGCTCCTGGGGAAAAGCAAGCCTGAAGCTGCCAATATCTACCTTTTAATTAGCATTCAGTTCTGGGGCATAACCACCCTGGTTACATTCATGAAAGTCAGGAATCGTGCTTATGCAATTCTTCTGGCATTGTAAACAGAGCCCTAGAGAAATTTGTTTTTATTTTAGTAGTAACATTTCTGAGAAACGACTTTTGTAAAAAATAATTTACATTTTTATTACAAAATACAAAATTAGAGGTGCGCACTGCAGTACACAACATTATGTTCCAACAATTTTATTCACCATCAGTTGGTTTAGAGCTGCTTTAATCACATGAATCGCCTCAGTCTGAAGAACCCGGAGTAATTATTCATGCATGGGTTTGCAGAATTTGGTTCATAAGGACTGACAGCATGAGCAAGATGGGAATGGTGTGTGGTATTGCTGATGTGCACTACTCCAAGTTAGAGGAATATTTTAGTTTGTTTCCCTTATATGTTTTCATTAGCTCCTCGGCGTTTTCAGAAAACAAAAGGCTGTCTCTTAATAAGGAAAGACCATCTAGGTCTTTACTTTGCCAAGTCAAACACTGTCTCAAGGCCGTAGTGGAAAACTCACCTGTGTATGGTAGAATAGTGTGATTTCCTAGAAGAGCTGAAATTTATGCATCTGCCTTGTGATATGAAGAGCTGATACAAAGCTCTTTTTTCAGTGTATATCATCATTAAAATCATTGAACTAAATATGGTAAGAAAAAAATAATTGAAATATATTCATTGTAAATATAGATATGGATATCTTGGCATGTAAAATTGATCTCTAAAAACAGTGGAGGAAAAAAGCTCTTCAACATAAATATGTAACTCATAAGTCAATTAGTTCATAAGATATTCATAATATGACAAGCTGCAATATGGTATAAAGTAGAGAGAGGGAGGTGAGAACATGGGAAGTAAACGCTGATTTCTAGCTTTTCATCTGGGGGAAGAACAAACACGTAGTCTGTGAAAAAATAAGAAACAATATGCATACAAAATTTAGATACTTTTAAATTATTTTAATTACTATCTAACAAATGTTGCCTACAGCTAACAGAGTGAAAATGATTAGAGGGAAGACTTTGATTTTTCAATAAGCTTCCCTCTAATGAGGCAAAAAAGAAAATGATAACACCTTGTTGTTTGTATTACGGTACCATGTACAGCTACAATCTGGGTCTCATTATGCTAGAAACTGTTCAAATGCAGGTGGGAAAATGGTGTCTTTCCCAAAAGAGCTGCAAATTAATTCATACAAAGGAACGAACAAAACGTACAGTAATAGAGAGCAGCTGAAGGAGAGTAAAGGAATAAGAAGAATCTGTTTTTGTTTGCCCCATATGTACGCAGTAGAGCTGGAAGGAGAAATGTATTTTGATTTCTGGGGGAACCTTGATGTTCTAATAGTTTGAAATGCACTGCAAAAAGGACTGGAGCCCGAGTTGTTGGGTACTTCAACGTTGTTGGCATGGCTCTAGCCATGACCCTGGTATCTCCAGGCTCTCTGACTACCACTGTCCTGTGCCTGGTAGCCTGCCCTGGACAGCAGGCATCATAAGCCCAAGGGTCCTTAATCTTCGGGCAGTTTGCCTCACAAGATTCGTTGAAGCTGTGGGACCTGGAAGCCCTGGTCCTCAGGAGACTACCAGCTGGGCTGCTCAGAAGCCGAGGCTGGCGCAGCTCCAGTGGAAGCTTGCCTGTTTTCCAAAGGAATTTAATTGAATACTTGTCTGTATGAAATGTTTCTGTTCGGTAAATTGAGACATTCCAAAGAAAAAAAAAAATAGTCGGAGGGATGTTTTTTTCCACCAGATGTAGGGAGCAGGTACCTGGCTTCTATTTTGACACATTTAAAAATATATACATGTATATGTGACTTATGAAATAGAAAGGTAAGGAGACACAACTGCCTATTTTCCTACCTCTTCTTCGTTAGGCATACTGTATTATTCTCATATTTATTTGTATTGCAGCAGTGCTTAGGACTTCAGACAGCTAGACTTAGAACCCAGAACTTTATTGTGCTCATTGGTTTCAAAAGACAGAACAAAACAGCCTAAATGCTTTTGTGAGATTCTTGTGGTTAGAAGTGAGTTGGAGGAGAGCTCTGAGGAAGGACAGGGTGAGTTCTCCACAGCATAGTTCAAGGGGATGTAACTTCATCAAAGAGCATGTGTGATTGAAGGACAGCATGGAGAACAGAGCCTGGGAGTACTACAGCAGTGTGGGACGTGGGCTGGAGATACGGGGCAGCAGGATTTCAGTTTAGAAGTGTAGAAGTCCAGAAGCAATATAGGGGTCCGCTGACTGAGCTGAGATGATTTAGCAAGTAACTTGCAAGTAGTTGAGCTGATCTGTTGTTGAGAGCTCACTGTAAAGTTAGAGATTGGATCTTTAAGGTATTGGGTCTCCATAAAAATCCAGATTGTGAAAATTAAAATCCTAGGCATCTTACATAGGATAAGTCAATGCCAACAGTTTGGAGAGTCCAAACTTTAGAGTGCTTGACTTTGAAACCCTGACAATATTTGTTGGGGTTTTTTTTAATAAATCTTCTGCATATCTAGACATTTTCAATTCTTTGGTTATGGTTCAGGAAAAAAAAAATGCAAAACAACACAAAAATCAACCCTTCCCTCCGTTTCCTATTTGTGAACCGTCTTGCTGGATTTATTGTTTTGCACTGTGTTCTTGGAGGCTTCGGAGAAGGTTTCCAGAGCATTTCAGTTGGAAATTTGGGCATTAGTATGCTCATGGTAAAACTGAGTCCAGGGATATCCAGCCCTAATTTTTGTTGGTCTCCTGAAGCAGTCTGTTTTCACCTTACTTTTGCAATACTCCTGCTCTTAATGCCTCTTCCTTGTCTGCAGCTATTTGATTAGAAAGATGAATGGAAGAGGTGGATGTATTTAGTGTTGATAGGTGTCAAGACCAGCGGACAGACACCGTTTGTTTGGCTACCCGCTTGTGCATAAGGATGTTGCACCTCAGCTGAACAAGACTGACAAGGCATGGGGCACTAGGATCCGAAGTTGGTCCATGCTGTGCAAGGGGTATCATTGCTTTTAAATAGATAGGGAGCTATTCACTGCACTGCTTTTGTGCTGAGACTAGATCTGAGATTCCCATAACTAAGCAGGCTGTATGAAGAACATGCCCTCCTTCATCAAGATCACGAATTATTATTATTTTAACCATAGTGCTCTACAGTAACTACTACGGTTTTCTACCTGGTATTTTAAATATATGCAAGCCATGTATGCTAATATATCTGCATGAGAGATTGTCGTGACTTAGAGACAATCTTTGGCAGAAACAATGGGACAGACTCACAAACAGGTGGTTCTCATCACTGGATTCATCATGCTGTATGTATGCATTTTAGCCTTTTGCCTCATGCCCTGATCATGTAGAGCTGCATTTCTTTCTGGACATAGATGTGGATGCATTTGCTGGAGAAGGTAGCTACGTACTTCCTTCAATGAGGCATCCCTCTTGGTACCTGTATAAATATCTCTAGGCAATCATAGCCTAGAAATATTTATACAATAAAAACCAGTAGCATATAATCTGTCGTTGTGACGGACAGCATTGCGATTTTGTGTACATAAGAAATGATAATATATCTGGAGTGTGGATGTTCTGCTCTTCGTTCATGTGTGACCAATTTCTAATCTCTTTCAGTCTTCTGTAAATCCAAACTAACCAACTGAAGTCAGTGGAGTTCCTGGGGATTTGTACTACTGTAAATGAGAACAGAACAGAGAATTTCTTCTTCTTCTCTCTCGTAACAGTAAGAAAAACTGGAATGTCAGCCTGGCTTTACTTCTTTGCTTTGCTCATGTTGTCATAAAATGGACGTCATTTAAAACTTCTTTATTTTTTTTGTATTTGGAATATAATAGAAGAGCCTTGATGGTTTCTTATTTTACAGGAATATAAACATTAAAAGTCATTTTTCTTTTACACATGAGTTAGGAAGCATAATTTACTTGAAAGGACCCTATTATATACTCAGTACTGTATTTGTTTATCTAATTGAAGAGCATTTACTGCAGTTTCAAAGTTAAGCCAATAAACATTTGTCTTTGCATTGTGGCAGCGATGTTTGACAATTGGATTGGGCAACACCCATTTTAACTTAGGTTTATTTTCTAGTATTGATGAAGGAAAACTCTGAGTACATTTTCACTCCCTTGCTTGCACTGTTGTCACAAGTTGGGTATTTGGCAAAAGATGCCAAAAGCCTTTCTTACAAGTTGCCTATGTTACTTGCATCGTCCTTGTTTCCAGCACCACCAGGTCACCTCACAACTTTACCTTTTGCTTCACATACCCCTGGATACATTCCATGTGCAAAAAAAAATGCATAGAGAAATAAGCAGAAGGATGTTAAATGGACCTACATGTATCATTTCTGTTCAAATCAAGAGGAAAGCAGTGGAAAACAAACTGAACCTTCTTCTCTCATGTGCCAGGCTCACACCAAAACATCTGTCCATCCACTCTGTCTACCTCAAATCCAGCAACACCATGTTTATGGGAGTGCTTAAAAAGCCTTTATCTTCACTGTCAGTTCGATGATGCTGTTGGCGTTCTTACATAAAAATATTTGATTGCTCTATTTTTTTTTTTCTCTATAAATGGTGTTCTGGATTGTGCTGTCGGTATCAAATAGCTCGTGGAACATCCCTCCTAATCGTTTCCTTTTGGGAGCAGGATCATCGCGCTCATTCTGAAGCCGCGCCAGTGCCTGCAGTGCGTGGGGACTACAGATGAGATCTTTGTTACAGAAGCATGAGATCAATTCACCATTCCGGGCCATGTAGTAAGTGCATTCCTGACTGAATGCTACATCGTTTTTATTTTCCTGGGACAGCATTGCACTTTGTCTCCTCACTGAAAGAGCTATGTTCATTAGATACAGGAAGTCCTGCTAAACATGCATAACGTTACATTAACAGCTGCTGGTAGATCTTTGAATGCTCAGTGATCAGGGGAGAGTTTGCAAGAGATTTGGTGCTTCTTTGCTATGATTGTTTTCTTCAGCTTGCTTCAGAATCTAAACTTCTGTAAAAAAAAAAAGGGCAGTTAATCCTTAAGGTTGCAAGGAAAACTTTTAAAATATGCACCAGATGGAAATCAATGCAGTAGTGTCTGCAAGCAGACAGATCAGATCTGCTGAGAAGCAGTCTGAAGGCTGATACTATTTGGAATAAAGGAAGTATAGCTGCAAAGCAGTCATGCAATTTAGATTGCATACAATGCAGTACAGGGAATCTGCTAGTCTGCAGTGAGCCCTGTCTCGGTTTACATTGTCCATGGGTTTGTTTTTGCCGGTGGCTCAGTAGGAACCCAATTTTCTCTCCTGTTGATTTGTGCTCCCTCCGTTTTCTATAGACAACTCCCATTACTTCCTTTGCCAGTGCATACGGATAGCTCACTCAGTAACAGAGCTGATCAGAAAGAAAGATTTCCAATCTGTAGAAAATAAATTTCTATTTCTCTACATGTTTTCTGCACTTCCCAAGCAGGTACAACAGATGGCCAAACAAAAACTGTTTTAAAAGCTCTAGATAGAAGAAAAACATAATCTCACAACTACAAAAAAAAAAAAAGGAAAGATCATGACCAATGAATGATGAGATGTTTAAGTTCAGCTGTTTCGATCACCATCTCTGTGGGTGAGATTTAGCAGGATTTTTGCAGAACCTCTCCAGAATAATGTGTTGTTCATGTCACCAGGAGTGCTGCACGTCCAGCTCCAGTCCAGCCTATGGGACAAACCATCTGCTGACATAGTGTTGCTGGTTTTGGTAGAGGAAAATAAATCCTTACCTTCTCCTGGATGTCACCTCTGAAAAGGTAAAACAGTAGGATAATCAAAGAAATGCCCATCTGTTGGGAGCAGAAGTTTGCATGCAGCACCTTGCAACACACCTAGGTGCCTGGCAGCTCTGGGTTGTTGATGCTGTTAGTAACGCACATGCAAGACCATACATGGTACCATTTGCTTTGATAGTAGTAATTAGTAGGCCAGTAAACAAAGATTTTATGAAAATGAGGTCTAATCTATTCATGGATGGCTCTGGGACAAAGATTGAATCCCACGTTTGTCTCCAGTCAGTGCCCCTCTCAAGGTATACAGTGTCCAGTATAAATTTTGCCAGGTGTTACTGCAAGAGCCTTACAACAGACCATCTATTTTTTACATTAGCTACATTGCACAGGTTGCCTGGGCCTCAAAAACAGCTCCCTGCTGTCAGTAATACTTGCTATATTCTCCAGTTCAGTTCAGGTCCCAGCTTCTGCTCACAAAAAAATTGCAGTATCTTTTAGTGCCTGTTTTTTCCCTAATGCACCCATATAGGGAGATGCTGTATTGCATTGTGATACCAAGAATTACTGGTAGGAAGCTACAGTGAGGCAAGTTTAAATGAGGAATAAGACATGTGTTTCCAACAGTGGGGATCATTCACCACTGGAGCATACGTTCAAGGGAAATCATCTCATGGTAGCTGATAGTTAATACCATATTATTTTGGAAGTCTGGGAACAAGTTGACAGATTCCACCAAGTTTCAGCTGTTAGGGCTATGTGACGCAAGGCAAGTAGGGATTTATCTTGGGGGAAGTGCATGGCAGAAAACACTTTGGTTCCAGTCCACCACTACCTCCTGTCTCCTCTTCCCTGGCATCCCTCCAGCGTCCGCAGCAGAGAGTCTCAAGAGGACAACCTGCAGCCCTGGTGTCTTTTGTACCTGCAGCTCAGTGACAACAGGGCTGCTCCCTGGGTGTGTGGGCTGATGCAGGGGAAAGAGGACTTAGGTTTCATGTTTCTGCCTCTTCACCCTTGCTCTTACCCTTTCCTCCCTTGATTTGGGGGAGTTAAGTGCTTCTGGGAGAAAAGGGTGAGAGATCTGGCTTTAAAGGAGATGAATCCTAGACGAGAACAGGAGTCTTTGGGCTGTTATTTCTACCTGGTCACAGATAAAGTAAGATTCTGCTGTTATCAGGTGCTACATTCAAAGAGGACAAGATGCTTGAAGCCCTCAAGTGTTGTTAGTATCTACTGTCAACCAACAACATAAAAAATGTAGCACTTGAGCCCCAAAGTCCTGGAGACTGGCCATGATATAACGAGGATTCAAAACAAATAAGAATTTCAGTATCCCCGAACTATGAGTCTTCAAGGCTTTTGTGTTTTTCTGCACAAATGTGAAGGCTTGAAATGAATTATTTAGGTGAAAGATGAGTCTTTCTTATGATTATGATTTCTTGTTTCCGTATGCTTAGACAGCCAGTACTGTAGGATAAAGAAACATGTCAGAAGACTTGCATTGATATCCTTAAAACTGGCAACACTGGATGCTTTTGTACCAGAGAACAGGGCTGTGGAGAGACTGAAGATGAAGTCCTGGTTTTACTTGCGGAAGTAATTTTAACAGGCGCTAACATGTGTTTAATCAAACGAGATTTCCACCTTTCCAACTGCAGTTTTAGTCATAGCAACATATTTTGCAGTCCCCACTCAAGCCAAGCTGTGTGTGTTAGTAGTGGCAATGTTGTTGAAGCAGTGAGAGTCGAACTAAACACCGTCACAATCGATGTCATGCCTCTCAGCTAGCAAACTGAGCAGGAAAGTGTTAAATCTCCTCCAGCGATGCTGTAATGGGAGACGCTCCAGTCATCTTTACCTCCTGAAAGTCACTTGCAAACCAAGTAAAGAAGTAGATCCTCCAAATTAGGTCATCTGTTTGCTTCATTCTGAAAGATTTTTATTAAAATGAAAAGTGTTGTCTGTTTCTTCTGCCAGACAGAAAACAAACATTGGCATCTAGAGCGGTGGAAGACGAATACTTGGTGCTGGGCAACTTGATTAAAGTGTATTCCTTGTACTGAGCGGTGCCTCCCTTATCCTGCCATTGTGTTCAGACAAAAAAAAAAAAAAGGAGGGCCTGCCCTTTCCCATTGTATAGTCACATTTTCCAAGTTCAGCCAAAATGGGTTTTATAAAAAGCTCTAAAAAAAAAAAAAAAGATGAACTTTGTCTTTTAGCAAACCACTGAGGCAACTCTTAAATGAAAGCAATTTTGTGCATCTTATATATATGAAAACTGTTGAAGTTTGTGCTCTATCTGACCTACTGGAGAAGGAAGATAATCCTGATTAAAATGGTCATGAGATAAATGTTATCTGAGCTTTGCTTAAAGGTTTGCTGCTCAAACTGAAGCTGAATTTTACTTCAAACACTGGGGAAGGTGATAGAGGAAGACGTGATTTGCAGCAGAAGACAGCGTGTTTGTACTGTTATGTTTTTATCACTGCCATCCCAATACCAACATCTACTTTCATCTACCAGTGTACATTACACCAGCAATCCTCTAATATATTAACAGACATTATTAACTGTAATAGCTCAATTCAGTCAGCTTTAATGGGAGTATCGCAGTCTCTGCATCATGTTTGCCATTACCCAGAGACAATTGCTTGTGGGCATTCACCTGTGTGCAAACTGGGCATGAAAATTTAAAATTGTGCATCATATGCTTACATTTTGGAAACATTAAAAAGAAACTGTAGTTAGTAGACAGATACAAGTATCCTCAAAAAAAAAACCCAATAACCAAAGAAAACCTGACTCTTAGGCTAAGCCATGTCCTCAGCTCTGTTTTGTGGCACTTCTATTTGTTTTAAAGACTCAGCATGGATTTTCCTTGGTGGCTTTATATGCTGAGTTTTACTGTACTGGTTCCACCATCACCAGACTTGGTAAACAAGGATGTGCCCAGGGGAAAACAGACGTGGTTAAAAAGATCTGTGTTGCCAGCCAAAATCTGGTTAGGTTGGTGTGGGCTTCTAGAAGCCAAAATAAAACAGTTGTGCAGGGCCAAGAATTCCGAGATAGAGAGGGCTGGAGGAATTCTAAATATTCTACAGAAGTGGAAGCAACAGGACTTGGCAAAATCCTTGATCTAGTTAGAGAAACAATGTGTCTCGCTAGCCAAACAACTGGGTGGTGTTGAAAGAGAAAGTGAGATGGCAAAACCCTTGAGCAGAGACAACAGAGGATATCCAGGAAGGGCTGTCTGAGACCTGGGTCTGGATGGAGATTAAAAGTTAGCTCTAATGAAATACCCATTTGTTCAGATTTTTGGTTCAGTATAAATATAAATTCCTGACCTAAAATTCTTCTTTAGTATGATCAAGGGATCTGTACTGACCAAACAATCCTGAGAGATCCAACAAAAACATAGCATTCTTGAGATATACATAGATAAAAATAATATGTATACTTCCATCCGTACTTACATACGTGTGTTAAATGGAGATGGTTTTGACACAATAGTTTAAATAATAGGGACAAACTTTTCATACTAGAATAGTATTAAAAAATTACAGTGAAGAATCTGATTTCCTTGTGCTTAACTTTAGTTCTATATTAACAGATTTGTTTTTAGGTTTTCTTCTTTTCCTTCCTAATTTTAGGGATAATTGCATTCACCATTGCTGCTTCACTAATAGAAAGAAATTTATCTGTGGAACCTGCATCAGAGAAGCTTAATATATAAATGCTTGTGCCTGTTTGGCAAGAGGATTAGCAAAGTGATGTGGATATTTTTGTAGTCCCCAATTACACACTAATGTGTATTGATTGAGAGGAAAGCAGTGCACATACCAATTTCTCAGCACAAAGGAGAGATGCACTCAGCCGACATGGCATTTTTGCTGTATGATTTTCTTTGTTTTTAGCACCAAGTTCAATATAAAAGGCAGATACTCTCAGTTAATTAAAATTACACATTTTATCCAGGAACACTTCAATAGATAGGCGTGTAAAAGGTAGAGATTTTATCTCACTCAAAGAGAACATGGGTTTGGTTGACGCTTACTCTTTGAATTTGTGTTTGTGGCTTATTACCATTGTAATCAACAAAATATAAATCTCCTCCTAAGCCAGCGCGCGCTTGAACCTGACAGCTCTGAGGGAGCATTTTACAGCAGGACCCTTTCGTCTGAGCCCCAGGACTGCTCAGGGTCTTTTTTCTTCTTGCATTGGAGCTGTCGGAGCGCGCAGATTTAGCATTGGGGTGAGTCAGCAAAAAATAACCCCGCGCCGCTCTGCTGGCGTCTGGCATCCAGAGCCTGGGTTGCCGTAGCAGAAGCGATGCTCGTGCCCCTGCAGGGCCTGGAGCCCGACGAAGGGCGGAGACACGGCTCGTGCCAAAATATGCAAAGAATTGAAATAAAGGTTTTCCTAACCCTATGCAAGACGCATTTTTAAAAAATGCCTAGATCTCTCATCAAAGTGAAATGTAATTAAGGATATTATTGCATGCCTTCTTAATTGGAACAGCTTGTGACAGAGAAGTATTTGGGAGGATTTCAGCCTGACAACAAAGTGCAGGCGTTGTGCGTGCTCTGCTCGGGTGGAAATGCAGCCCGGCGAATCCACGCGTGCACAGAGCAGCTGAATGGCAAGGGTCAGTGGGACTGCCCGGCTGCCCGAAGTGCTGCACGTGCGGAAAAGCTCAGAGCTTATGCTGTAGTCGCAGTAAGACACTGTTGGAATTCCTCTGGACTGCTAAACGAGATGAAGTCGCTTCCCTGTGAGCAGTAGTGAATGTGTTAATAAGTCATGTAGTATTGTAAGTGCAGTCTTTTCTCCAGAAGTGTAAAGGACTGATGAACATTTTGCTGTCTTGCAATTATTGTCCCAAACTTGAAGCCAGTGGTGTCAATAAACGAGTAAGGGTGCAGTCAGTCCAGAAAACTCTATTCTTGTGATATCCAGCCATGAGAGTGAGACACTAGCAGATGGATGGGAGGAATTCCCATAGACAGAGTGGCGGAGAGACACCAGTAACATAGACAGGATTCAGGCACAGTTAGGGAGGGATTGACACCAGGAGGGTGAAAGATGCCTTCGTTCTTCTCATGCAGTGGCTCTGCACTGCCGTGGCCAGAGGAATAATACCCCAGGGCACTGCTCACCCAGACAGTCTGGCTAAGGGCCAGGTATTAATTTCTCTGGGTTCCTGTGTGGGAGCAGGGAAAGCGAAGAAAAGTGTTAGAAGTGAAAATAAGATGAAGATGTTAACAATGTCTGCCACAGGATTTCTTCTTAGACAGTACACTGCTCACACAGCCCCAGAGTAAATGTAGAAAAAAATTTGTAATATTTCATTTGTACTACTAGTAATTTTCATGTGATTAATAAAACATTCTTCTTTTTTTTTCTCTAATACTTCTCATGGTGGAAGGTGAGTGTAGACGGAAAGATTTATTTTGACACAGTGCATTGAGAAGAGCTGTTGCTTGACATTCAATAGTTAAGTTATGAAGTATCGGACACTGGAGTAATAAAAACCTACTTGCTTTGATCTTGTACTTAAAAAATGATTAAAGTATAGAATTGCATGTGCCGACATTAGACCTCCACCCACAGAGAGTTTTAAAGCTGTCGGGGGAAAAAGGAAAGTTGAAAGACAGCTTAAATGTAATAATTCAGAAATTGAGCTGCTTTGTTATTTCAAAGATGGTCAGAGTAAAAGGGATTTTTCATACCCTATTTGTTATACTAGATCTAAGAACCTTATCCCAAGACATTTCCTCTTGCATACAACCAAAACCTGAAAATTGCTAAGAAGAGGTAACACATCGGAGAGCTGTGTTGCCATATTTTCTGTTGAACTGAACTCAGTGAATTTACACCCTTGAGGATTCCCTCTTCCCCTCTCAGTACCTCCACGCTGTACTGGGTGACCCCTGCCTTCGCTTCTGCTTGTGTGCCTCAAATAGCAAAGACCGGAGTATTCAGAATGTAGTTTGCAGGGATGAAAAGCTTTCTTCTTTTAATTGTAGGTATATTGTCATCTCCCAGGCACATGAAATTACCTTGTGGAATTGCAATTATGAACTTATTACTGGTTTATCTAATTGTGAAAGAATACAGAGACGTGTTGAGTTGGGTTTCTGGCCCCTGCCATATAAACTGCTCCAGTGAAGGCACACCCTTACACCCACACACAATCCTGATTTAAGTCAGTAGGAAGCCTCGGTTTTTGCATAATCATTCTGTAGCCAGTATAGAAGACTTAAGAAAATACATTAGCTGATGCTTACAGGATTACATCTGCCCATCCAGGCTTCTTAATTCTTTTGTAGCAATGACTCTGCTAGTGCAAAGACAACATTTGATCTTGCAGTGTCCTTGATTATATTAGATAATTTTCATTCTCTGTACAATTAGAGATCCTTGGCCTTTTGTCAACATTCTTCAAGAAAAGGAAAGACTTTTATGATAAAAAAATGCAGTAGCATTTGTTGGAAATGGCCCTGGAGTTCAGACAGAACATTAGATCAAGGGCAGTGAATTGGGTTTCAGTAGTGCTGCATTCATTACTATAGACATGATGATCCTGATCAGAAATTGCAGTTTGATTAATGTTAATGTTACTGTTTTGTGAGAATAAAGACCTAGAAAACACGCCATGTCATCTCTGAGACATGAGATGCCCGAAGATACGACGACTTTAAGACTCAGCTTTGTGGAATCAGCTTTCATTTACAGAGGAATCAACATTTTGCATTTGAATTGACTCCCACATTGGCTATGCCCTGCTGTTCTTCTGCTGTATTCTTCACCAGATGTTCAGTGCTGAAGCATACACTTCAGAAAACATGTTGGTTTTAGGGATCAGTAGGTTTTTTGTAACTCACTACTTTGATACACGTTGCCCTTCTCAGCATCAACATTTAAACACTGTGAGTCTGGCTGCTAGGGTGTACAAGAAGCCCATTTTGTTCTTCCAACCACCCAGGATCCAGCTGCTGTTTGAAGAGGTCCCAGTCTGCTGCAGGACAAGCTCCTGAGGTGCCAGTGTTGTCTTCTGGGAAAGCCGCACACATCTTCCCCATGTGGACAAGGGAACCTTTCAACCATGTAGAGCTTCCCTCATGTTGTTTCCTGACGGGGACACTGAATTAATTTCTGTCGTAATCAGCTGCAAAGCACACTGAGATCGCCAGCAGGAAGCAATTTCAGATGAGAAAAATAGTGTTTAACTCACAGATTCTTCTGTCTGGAGGTTTGTTTCCTGGCCAAGTTTGTGTTTGTGGAAGGTGCTCCCAAGGACAACAGCCTGGCATGGTGAGACAGGATTTGCCTCTTGGGAGGGCAGGTGCAGTCCCCAGCATCTCAGTCCCTTTGGTGTACTGGTCCTTGAAGGCCTTGAGGGACTGGTTTAACCTTAAGTTAAGCTTACCAACAATTGGAAGTAGAAGCATAAAAGCATGATGTCATAGGGGATGTAGTGGAAGAGCATAACACACAGATTACGTTTAAATGGAGAAAAAAGTGACAGTTCCACAGAAGAGCATGGCAAAGGAGATCTCCATGTCTTGGCCAGCTTCATCTGCACTGACAAATATTATCTGGCTATAAGGATATGTCCACTGGGAAATGGGCACTCTCAGGCAGAGCTGTAAGAGAGAGGTGCCCAGTCAGATTCATGGAGAACAGGACATCACATGCCTTTGGGTTCCTCTGAAAGTGGATGACAGGAGGTATTTATGGTTCATTTCAGAGGGCTAAGGTTTCACTAGGGGTTTTACTGCAGCGTGATGGAAATGGATGTGTTTTAAATGGTCAAATCCTCTATGCCAAACATAAATAAATAATGCTTTCAAGTTAAAATAGCAAAGAACATCTTGAAACTTATATCTATAGAAATAAGCCCTCTAGCTAATAGTAAATGACTATTTATAATTGCCTGTTGGGATGCCTGACATCAGATGGTTGTACTAGTAACATGAGAATGGTATCTGACAAGTTGGGAAAAACACATGGCAGGAGATGGGAATATTGATTTGTAGGCAAAATTTGGAAGAGGGGGAAGGGAGAGAATGGCCAAAAATGTGCTTTACTTTTTAAGAAAGTGACATTCCTGCCACCAAAACAAGAACTTGAGAAAGAAAGCACATTCCAAAATGATATCATCGCATTCCTTCTATATGGACAAACACGCGGCTCTGTAGCTGCTGTTTCCTGTGTTTGTGATTTGCCTCAAAGAGTGGTTCAGTGAGAAGTATTTTCAAATAGGAAGAGAAATTCAGCTTCAGTGTCCTTAGGAGCCTCTTGGCAAAGTCAGACCTTCTCTCTGAGGCCAAGACTGGCTTTAATAACTGTCTGGGTTGGATAATACACCAGCTTGTAAATTTGTGATGTAGATGGAAAGTAGGTTTTCCTCTCTTCAGTGACACTTTATAGAGAATATCCATCTATTCTGAGCACCAGCTCTGATTTCTGTTGGATGCTTTAGGCTGTCCAATAGACCCAACACAAGATTTTTATTTGTATTGTACTGAAACAGAATCTGCAAAATGTCTTGGTTTCCAGGTTTGCAAGTGGACCGGAGGCCTGTGAGGTCCGTAGCATCTGTGTTAAGGTGACTCACTGAGCGTAGCAAACCACTGCAATACCTGACCAGGGATGTGGTGATTCTCCATCATCAGGAGACTGGAGCAAGCCGTAGTTTGCTACCGCCACCAACCACAAATTGAGACCACAGGGTTGTGCAGTAACTTCTGCATGAATTTCTCTGCCCTGGGTTATGCCAAAGGTCACATTATCAGATCACAAGACCATGACAGCCTCTATGGCCTGAAAACCTGCATGCTTACAAGTCCATGAATTGCAGTCATTTCCCAGATTTAGTCTTCTGCTGCTAGAGGAGGCATTTAGGCCTGGGGAGCTATGAGTGCACAGGCTGCCACAGCCCGAGATCAGCGTGGGGATTTGTCTGTGCTGTACCATTTGAGACAGGGAGGAAGGGGAGAGGGGACAGATTCAGGTTCGCGTGGAAGTAGTTTACAGGCTAGCAAATGTATCTTACAGCAGCCACAGAGGCAGAGTCTCACTGCAACTGCAAGGCAGGTGGCTTGCTGGTTTTCTGCTCTCAGCTGAGTTCTATTCTGGTATAACTCGGTGGTTTTCCACAGGGTTGCCCCTGCTGTTACTGAAGAGACAACAAATTCAGACCAGATGAATTAAGAAAAGTAAAGCCTGAGATTCCTATGCTTTTTCAGAGTACACACTGCGAAAACATGGGTCTATGTATGTTAATGACAGAGTGCGTTATTCTGAGTTCTGTTTCCTACCTGCTGTCATTAGCATCCTAGAATCAGTGTTCAGGCACTGCCGCTAACCTCTTGTGTGATTTCTGACAACCTAATTCTTTCCTTTCTGTTTCCGTTATTCTTGCCATATCACATCTCACTCACAGATTTCAAATGCAAGTCTTACAGGGGAGGGTCTGCCTCTGTAAGTACAAAGAGGTCTTGTTCTCAGTCAGGACTGCAGTGCAAACAACAGCAAGAAGTAATATTTATGAAAGACAGGACAGACATTTACTCAATCCTTGACTCAGGCCAATACCCCAATCCTCATACCAAAGAGGTCCATTTTGCACAAGTGATGCCAAATTATGGCATCTTTACTCACACCAGGGTCATTGTGAAGTCTCACATGGCTTCGAGAGAACTTTTTGGATGAGGAACCACCTACCACAGCAGAAACCTGATGGTCCAGCAGAGACAATTGCCATGCCAAAACTGTGTCCCTCATAGCCTTTTCCAAATCATTCCCCTGCTGACTGCAGTTTAACTCCAAATCCTATTCTGCTGTCATATAGTGTGTGATCCTCCTCCATCCTGCTTCCCCCAGACTGACAGCTGTTCCTTCTGTCCTTGAAGCACTGAGGGAAACATATGACTGGCTTGTAACTCTTCCTTTCCTCAAAGCAAATGACAAGGTTTTATGGCAGTTGCATGCTTCCTTTGTTATCCTTTTGTTTGAAGAAATAGGACTTGCACCTGACTGAGTCTGCAGAGGCATTCAATTAAACAAAGACACTTTATTTTAGCAACTCTTTAATGAAGAGGAAACCAATAGACAGTCCTCTCTTCCTCCAGGCAAGGAAAGCATTGACAAATGCTATATTTAGTTGCGAACTATGCAACCTGCAAAAAGACTTCATCCAATTTATCAGACAATGAATCCCTCTTCATTTCTAACAACATGAACGTCAGGGAACATGAGCAGCTCACACTGCACTGGAAACCTGTGTACCCAAATGCATTTGTGTTTTGTTGTTGTTTTTTTTTAAAAGGGGGAAAAGAAGGCATTTTTAGGTTAGCAAGTCTTCTGTCTAGGTCATAATTTGGGATACATTTGCTGACATAGGAAGGCAAGGTAAATTTTTGCTCTTGTTCTTCTCAGTGCTGAGATAGCCTAGGGGCAGTGATGGGTGAACTGGACTAGATGTGGGCCTGTGCACGAGGAATGACATGTTCAGCGGAGCTCCATCTCCAGCACTAAGTATTGGCCTTGGTTATGCCAGACAGCCCTCCTGAGCTGCAGAACTTTGATGTATTTATTGCTGCTGATGATTCACAAGAGACTTGAGAAGACAACTGGTTCCTCATATCCCAAAACAAGTTTCCAAGCCTGGGTAGTATAGCTGTAAACTGAGCTAATTAAAGGTAATTTTTCGTATGTGACAGGAAAAAGCTGATAACATCAAACCCTATTAGAGAGAGATGGGAGAATTTCCCTGAGCTACGTGCTTTGCTGCTGAGAAAGCAGAGCTTGGCAGATGGAGGAAGATGGAACTGATTTCCAATTTAGCCTTCTATTAATGTTTTATGATTTTAAATTTAGCAGAGTAGTTCAATTTTCTCTGTTCTTTGTGGACTCCTGTTTCCTTTCTGTGAACTGCTAAAAGGAATTCTGTAAAAAATATCTGTATATGCACGTATCAGAAGTCTCTCTTGTCCAAAAGAACAGGAGAGTCCCAGTACGAATTCCACAGCAACTGCCCTTCCTACCAGATGAGGCTCAACATCCTCACTCTGTCAAAACTTCCTCTGAACACTGTGGCTCAGATCCAGGTCTGGCTGGGTCTGGCTTTTCAGGTACAGACGGGTAAGAGAGAGCAGAGGACACAAGCTGTTCTTCCTGTCTTGAGCTGCCTGAGCAATTAGGCTCTTGGCAGAGAAAGGGCAAGAGATGCAGTGCGAGGCCTTTCCTCCCTGCTCTGCGTGGGCTTGAGCTATCGGCTGAAAGATATTATCAAGTTAGTTCTTATGGCACATGCGGAGTGCTCTGGCATCAGGCCATCAAGGCATATTGATGGTATCCCAGGATATCTCTTTAGAGAAATGCAGGGAAGTAAAACACATATCCACCCGCCCCGGGCACTAGGACCATCTGAGAGATGGATGCTGATTCATTCTGCCCAAGGAAGACACACAGAATGCACAGCATGAAGTGCCTTCTGCCTCTCTTTTCATTGATTATAATTTAAAATATATCACAGAGAGCTGGCTTGGACTCAGCAACCTGAGATTTAGGCAGACAAAGTTGGGCAAAAGGCACTCAGCTCAAAGGACCAAGATAGGACTGATAGGCGGTTACTGTCGGGGAATGTTTTCTCCTATGCTTGATATAGTTTCAGTGTTTCAGGGTTAATCCCCACCGCTTTCACAATGCCAGCCCCTATATAGGTTGAGGGACCACGGAGTGAGGAGTTAGTACATGCTTACAAGTTAATTGGGGTTTTGGTTATACGGACATGAATCTAGAGCGGCTCTTCCAAAACCAACAACAGTTGCTTTCTTGTCTATGTCACTGAATGAAACACTTGGGAGCTTCAATTAGCAGTTCCAGAAATTATGAAATCCTGTGAGGTAGTGTGTCAGCTGAAAGCAAGCAGAAGGAAACCTTAAATATAAATGTGATTCTGTGACAAATCAATAAGAAAAACAGACTGGGGAGGGAATTTTGCCCAGCAGGGTCTCCCTGGCGGGAAGGGAATCTGTATTTGGAGAAACACGACTTCATTGTGTCAATTGTAGCACTTTTTCTTATCACACAAAGAGAAATAGAGGCGTCTGCGAGAAGGCCTAATATGCTGGTGCTAATTTAGGTGTGACTGGATGTAAAAACACAATCATTTTAGAGCTGCGGTAAAGTACTGCTGGCGATTTCGCGCTGCATATCTCAGGGTCTCAGTCTGCTTGGACCGGCTTCCCGCCGCTATCCGCCATTATATATCAGCAGGAAATTACACTTTTATGAGTGATTTACCTTTAAACAAACACTACTACACAAACAATATGGTATTGAATTTGGTGGTTTGCCTTTTAAGTATTACAGTGAAAGACTGTAACAGCTGTCTAAGCTGATAACTACTACCTAGGATAAGAATATTGTTGACTGAGTTATTAGTCAATTGTTTGACTAAATCTAGCTGCATCTCTCTCTTTTAACTGTGTGACATTTACAGTTTCTTTAAACAATATAGTTCCTTGAAACACACATATAACTGGTTCCTTGGGTGGGAACTTTATGAGTAAAGAATTGTTTTGGAGATCTGATCACAGTTTTAATTTAAAATTTTGCATTTTTTGTTTTATTTATTTATTTTTCTTAGCTGATTCCTGGAGGGAATAGTCTCCTAGAAGTGAATTTCCATGTGGCTTTTGAAGTTCAGCAGATGAGCCACAACCACAACTTGTGGCTAAAGATGACTAAACTGCACATCTGGACATATTTTGGCAGAGAAGGATTGAGACAACATAATGAGTCCAGTGCACATCTACTGCTGTGACTTTTGTAAGAAGGTTGGTCCTAAGATGGGAGCTCATTTTGCAAGGTGCTGCATGCCTGCAGCCTTCAAGGAGACTCTCAAGTCATTGCAAAATAGGACACAGCATGTGTGGAGGAGGTTGACCTTGCAAAATTCTTATTCTGTTTTTGAACAATTAGGACTAACTTCAAGCCCAGTTGAGACTTCCAGACTTTGAGGCTCCAGAGTTTGGACTGGATCCAAGGCCCAGTGAAGTCACCTGGAGATTTTCCATTGACTTCACTATACTTTGGACCAGGCACTTTGAAAGGCTATTCCCATGAACTCAGATGTCTAAAGCCAAACACAGCTTTGCACAATTGAAAATCACCTGCTTTGTATGTTTTCAAAGGCAGCTCCACCACTCAGCAGTAACAATATAGAATTGGGTTGAAAGGGTGAAAATAGATGAGGATGTGGAGTGACTCTTCAAAAAGCCTATGGCAATGCTCCAACACTACAGCACAGAAAATAAGAATTTTTTAATGCAGACTTTTTTATGATCATTCCTGAATTAGATTTAAAGGAAAAAATATCGTGTCAATATTGCAGAACTAGAACTCTCTTGCTGTTTTATACATTTGAACAATGCTCGCTGCATTCTTTGAAAAGAGAAATATCTTAATGCTTCAAGGTATACCTTTTGTTGAAACAGTTCTGCTACCATTTTAAAGCCAATTTCTTGAGATCAACCCTTGTGATGCTCTGGAACTGATCTGTACCAACAGCTCATTTTCATCAAATCTCACCTGGAGTGGTTTGCCTGTTGCATGAAGATTCGGTGCTATGCTTCAGAGATAAGCCAAGCTGTTCTCTGCAGCTTTGCATCAGGCAATGGTCTGGCCAGACTCATTCCTTAATTCGTGTACAATCTACAAATGAAGGCAATCTAATCTCTTTTGTCCCACCATTAGTTATTTGAAAGCACAGTCCCCTTTGCCTGTAAGTGCTCTTTGTAACAGAAACCCTGAGTTTTTAGGTCATGCCAATATCACTGTCTTTATGTTTTTTTCTTTCGAACAAGGTCAGTTTTGAAAATTCTTTGACATTTGTGCATAAAATATGTAGATCCTGATGTGAGTGCCAGAAAGCTCAGAGCAGTAGGCCCTTCTTTTTCATATTATGCGGATGAAAAGGAAGAAAAGAAAGCTTATAGAGGCTTTATATAGCCTTATAAGCCTCATGATCTACTGCTATTGCATATTTCCTGCCCATGTCTAAGTTTTCAAAGACTCATTTCTTTGTTAGACGGCTAATTATTTTGGCTAGTAGGCCAAAGCATAGATGAATATTGGATTAACAATGCCCATTAAGTCTCCCTCAGCAGGTGGAAGATTTGATTCTGATCTCCTTGATGCTGGTGCAAAGGAAGAGTCATGTCCTGGAACCAAATGGATATGCCACGGTACAAAGGAGGATGAGATCAGAAGCAAGCTCTGTTACTGCTGTGAGTAGCTCCCTGCTGATGTAGCCGTCCTTGAACGAATCGTAGAAACTTACAGTTGACTTTTCAGCCTCTCATGTATTTTGCGGCACAAGAGCCACTGGTTGCAGGGAAAATAAATGCTCTCTTTTCAAGTTGGTTTCCTTTTTTTTTGTTGCTTTTTGTTTTGAGTCCATACTAAAGTGGGAAGAACTGCAGGTGATGATGAGTTTGAGGTTCTTAAATGCACGAAAATGGCAGAACCGTCTTGCGTACAAATAAAATGGGGCACTTCTCTGTAAAACAAGTTGTCAAAAGCACTGCCTCTTAATGCAGAACAATAAAATAATCTTTTCAAACAGTTTAATGGCCAGGATGAATGAAAGAATCTGTGTATGCTTTACAAATGGCCTGATTACTGCCAGTTCACATGCCTGCTCTGCAGTTGTAGTACATTAGAATTTGAAGTAGGATGTTGTTAGCAACTCTTTGCATGGGGTGGAATTTGAATCAAAAGCTATAAATGACCTGTGACAGCAAAAATGAAAGTGCAATTGCTTTCTCACATGACCTGTTTCTTTTAATGTCATTAAACTTAATCAATGATTAACCTTTGGTTTAACAGTGCTTGTCATTTCGTAGCAAATCAAGTAGAAAAAATGTTGTCTACCTGAATAATTCCCTAGAAAATGTCTCTGAGCTACATTAATAGTTTGAAAGGTGAGAGACCGGCCTAAATTTGTGTAAGCAAAAAGCATTTGAAGTGCAAAATCACTGAGAGATATTGAGGGAATGAGAAACATCTGACTATTCATTTGACTTGTACAAACTCTGTATGCAAACCCAGATTTTAGGAAGATCTGGTGTCTCCTTGCACGAAGAGGATAGTGTTCAGCTCACCAGTAACACGAGAGATGGTAATGAATGGTTTCACAGAGCCTTCATCTCATTTAGGCTGTTTTTGCATAACAGCTTTATGTAGTAAATATATACAAACAATACATCCTAATCCAAGATTGTCTGGGTATGGTTGTGTTTTTTTGATCTTCACTGAGATCAAATGAGTTACGTTACTTTGTACGGAGTTAAGTTCTAGCTGGAATGAATTTCCTTTTGGCAACCAATTAGGATGTTTAAAGAATTTACTTTCATTTCTTGATCTCAAAAGTGTTTGTGGACAGTTCACATGGACTATGTATTACTGTGCCTAACTGCTATCAGCCTGTATATATAATTATCTCATTTGCATATACTAACAAGGTACATTATAGGTATAGTGTTTTCACACGCCTGTTATCCAATTAGCTCATTGTACCCACCAGTCCTGTGTTCTCTCCCTCTGTTACCAAATTAATAAGAGTTGTGAATTGAGAATGGTTTCATTCATATGATGTGTCTGTGCAGACAGACTTCACTCAGAAGAAATGTGGCTTCTGCTGTTCACAGTCTTACTGCGAGGAGGGTCTGTAGGGCTCCCAGATAAGCTGGGGAGCTTCATGTGGTAGATGCTGACCGAATTCAGAATTTCACAAAAATCTGTGTGCTAAAAAAATCAAACTCCCAGAATGACTTCTTGTATTCATCAACCACCTTTCATCCAAGGGCACATGGAATGATTAACTTTTGCTTGCTTTCATTCATTTTGTTTTCAAAAGGAAAAGTTGCGCAGAGCGAAGAACTGTTACCTCTCTTTTCCTGTGTCCAAGTGGTCCAATGAACTTTGTTTTGTATTACTAGTTCAATCCCATTGAACAGGAATTTATTCAGGTGACACAGCCATGCTCATGTGCCTTCATGCGTAGTATCACATCCAGCTACATTTTTTCAAAAAGAAGAGGATTTGCATGTAGATTTGCACCAGAAGGACAAAAATGTTAAACAGTAAATTTTCTTCCTAAAATATTGGCACAAATTATGTATGATCCTGCACAGGAGTCGTGGTGACATCATTTCCCTGTTAATATTGTTGCAACATGATGGCCAGCTACTTACCTAGTAGGCTTGTTTGCAGCAGTTTGCCATACCAGCATCCCTCAGGACTTGCACATTCACATTTTCATGTGTACCTGCTGTAGACCAGCCAGATTTCATTTCAGACTACCCGATTTCCATTTCATCTGCTGCTGGCCAGCATCAGCCAGGAGTACTTTAATGATGGTCAGTGGGGTCAGAGCAATATCGGGAAAGCATAAAGGAGAACAAGGTTAGGCTTATTCTAATTTGTGCTCTTTTATATCTTACCCTTTTTTAAATCAGGAATATTCCCAAGGAAAACCGCAGTGTCAGTTTTCTCTGCAAAGGAAGGGTGAATTATACTGAGGGGTTCTCAGAACTGGCTGCTCTTGTCAGTGTATTCAAATGATCTGAACCATCAAGTAGGGGATGTGTTAAATAAAAGTCTTGTATTTTGAAAGACCAGCATGGAGACATTTTAGGAATATCTCATATTTTTTTGTCAAGTGATAAAAACTCACTAACTTCATGAAGTCGATGATAGCCTAATTAGTCAATGGAAAAATGGAAAGAAGACAAAAAATGGGACAACAGCAAGACAATAGTATGCAGGCAAAAGGGAAACGAGTAGAAAGAAACAAGGAGAATACGATTTTCTGTGACTCTGTTATCTCCTTTTCCCTTCTTTCTCTCTTGTCCATGTCACTCCAAGGAAAGCAGCTGGCATCTGTAGCCTGTGGTGCAGATGGGTTGAGAGGAGCACATACTCCACGACGTGTCTGGCACACTTCAGAAGTGGCTGGTGACTGTGTATTTGCCGGCAGCTGGTGATTAGGGAGACTTGCTGTAGCCATGGGTGTCTGGCAGCACACGGGGTCGAAGATGCTGAGGGTACGAGGAAGCATTGGATTAAAACCTCTCAAAGCGCTGACTGCATACGCTGCCACTTGGTAGACACAGCCTGCAGGGTGAGCAGGTCTGTCGTCGGGACTTGGCAGTTTTATAGGACTCCTAAGACGCCATTTTTATTCCCAGGTGTATGCACTATACGTACACCTTATGCGAAACCACGCTTGGCCTAGATGACTTGCAGTTTAAATAAGCAGGAGAAGCAAAGGATGGGAGAAGGTAGATTAAATTCCTCATTCCATAGGAAGGCACTGAAACATCGAGAAAAAACATTGTTTGGTGACACATCAGAGTCGTGACAGTGGTGAGAACTATACTGTTGAGGGTCTTGTCTTCAAAGTAATTCTTTCCCTGTATGTACAAGGCATACATCTGACTCTACGCCACTTGACTCCTTCCTCCAATAAAGCAGGGTACTACTCACCGTGGATATGGGTCAGATGCAAACCTCACCGGGATTTTGTGCCTCTCCCCCAGTTTCCACTGTAGCATCCCTGTTGTCATCACTCTGCAACACAGCTGGGACACAGCTCTTGCTGTTTGCAGGAGGCACAGCAGCCGCTTATCCCTTTCACTGGGCTGCTCCTTGCCCACCCAGCCTGATGTAGGACCAGGAGAGAAGACGAGGGACAGACAGGCGATGGCAGATGACACTGAGAGGATCCTGATGCGACCAGAGAGACATTTCTGCACAGAGCTAGTTGTTGGTGGGCAGCTTCGCCACTGTCCTTGGCATACAGTTGGGAGCATGGTGCGGCTCAGGGGCTCTCCAGAGCAGCTCACTCATTTCTCTGGAACGGTACCAGCACAAAGCTGCAGCAGCATGGTGGGGATTTAGGCCCAGCGTGAACAACGGGGCTGGACTAGTAACTTTGCTGCATGCCAAGAGGGACTCTGCCAGAAAATTCACTGCCAGCATCACACTCGCACCATTTTTGGCTTTACGGACACCTTTCCAAAACAAACATATCTGTTTAGAATGAAACTGAGCTCTTTGCGAAGCTGTGTCAGGCTCTGCTGATAAGGGGTGTTTACTCAAGGACACCAGCTCTCCAGTGTTGAGCTCGCCAGCATCAAATCAAATCTCTGCATTTCTCACCACAAAATTAAGAGCTTTCTTGCATCTACACTCACGAGTTAATCTTGTTAATCCACCTTCCTCCCTTCCACCCAGCATCGGGTGGTCTTTCTTATTGTATGACCGATACATTCCCATTACTGTGGCCCTGGTGAGCTGATCTGGTCATTGGTCACTAAACCCACCTCTGGCCTGTTTCCCATCAGATAACCCCAGTGGCAGCTTCTGCCCAACCATTAGTCTGTGATAAAAGACCCATGGGCTCTGACAGGGCCTTAGCCAGCATCAAGCTACTGCAAACAGAAGAACTTTCTTCTGACCTACCCACACACCTCTTCTGCACTGACACTGATCCCAGATGACCCAGGAACTGAAGGATGGTTTCGAACACCAGTCACTAAAGCAGCACGGGCAGGTGAGTGTCCATGCTCTTCACACAGGACTGAAGTGCCCACGGGCAGTGAAGACTAGCTCTCTGGCTCTACCCTGGGCAAAGACAAGGAGAAGACTGTGGTAGTACACCCTCCTGAGCAAGAGCCAGGACCAGCCTCTTGCACCACAGTGTGAGAAGCAGAGGAATGGACACATGTACTTGCATGAACAGAAGTAAAATGGGTGGCAGTGGATGGAAGCTGACAAGAATTCTGGTCAATGTAGACTGCCTTTCTTGGCAGTGGGACCAACCGTGTACATCAGGCATGATACCTCAATCTTTGGTCAGTTTTTATACATTATTCATTTGTTATAAATTTCTGTTTTATACCCTGATATTGCAGCTCCCTCATCAGCTACCACTGGCAGCAGTTGAGATGGGTTTAAATGCCTAGTGATTTAGTCAGGTGGGATGGCTACCACCAGCCAGAGCCCTAGCCTGGAGGCCTAGGAAGACTAGTATCTTCACCAGGTGCTCTTATTAGACAAAGCTTCCCACAGACAAAGTTTGAGTTAATGTAGAAGGAAAGAAAAGGAAATGAAAGGCTGGCATAGCCTCAACTTGGAAAAACTGATGCTCAGACAGCACTCCCCAGGGAAAATATCCTAACTGGGGGGAGCAGGAGGAATGGCTGGGGATTGTGTGGTGCACAGTTGGGAATGTGGCCAGGCCAGAGCTAAGGCCATGGTGAGAGAGGCTGGGCGCATCCCCGGCCGGGACAAGACAGGCGATGCAGGGGCGGGGGCTCCACGTGGACATCGGATGTGGCCTGTGGGTCTTGGCATCCTGGAAGAGCAAGTCCGGCTGATCTGAGCAGTAACACAGAGAGAAGTGGTGCGGGGGATTTGCTTCAGACTTGCTTTCTCCCTCGCAGAAGTAAACTATTCAACCCTATGTGTTCCAGCCCCCCAGGGGGACATGCCACCCAGTTTGAGAATAGGTGCATTAATAAACCAACAATATCTGTGTCTGCATCTAGATCTAATCTACGGCTGCTAAGTGAGATTTGCTGTTTCCCACCCCCAGCAGCATCTTGGCAGTAGTTTTTGAACTCAGTTCTCCACCTGTAGTTTGAACATCCCATACGGTGGTGTTCATACAGCGCTGGTTCCTCCTTCGCTGCTCCTGTTGACTGGCTTTGGGGAAGTTCAGGTGAGCTCAGGCCCTGCAGGGAAGCGATGCCTCTCCTGCTTTCACTGGTTAATTTAGCCAAGGTGACGCTGGCTAACTGGACAGACAAGCCCTCGCTGGAATTTCTCAGCTAAGCTGCAGTCCTTAGCTGCTGCAATAAAAGCTCTCCACTGGCCATAAGTTTGTTACTGATGTTTCCTCCTGAGGTTGCTGTCAAGCTCATCATAGTCTCGCAGTCTGATGTCTGTGGAGCCCTCCAGAGAGACCTTGGTGGCACACAGGGCCGAGCAGAGTCTCTGCTTCACCAAGATGCCTTCCTGCCACCCCTCTTCCTCTGTTTGGTCTGAACTCCAGCTTCACACAACACTGTTTAGTACCTTCAGATTCATTATTTAGCTAACACTCTAAATATTAATGCAAACACGGCCTGTCTCTTTTAACTGTTTCCCGTGCTTGCTGATAGAAACAAGAGGAGAGCTCTTCCCTGGGGACAGTCTGCCCATCTGGAGTATTCAAGCTTTTAGAGGCTGCTTTTCATCCTCTTCCCTGGCACTTGCTTCTTGCAGGGCTGGGCTGCATGTTCACAGGTATATGACGTTACTGATAACACCGCAACAAGCTGGCATTCATCAAGCGTCTTGGAAGAAGGCTGTCTTTAAAAAGGCAGGTAGGGGCCTGTGCCATGGGAAAAATGACCAGGTTTTCTAGTCACTCATATGGAGTTATTTGGACACATGGCTACCTTTCATCACTTATGCTGATGCCAAAATATGAATTATAAAGCCAACATGCCTGTTGAAATGTCTGTGTGTGCTAAGCTGTCATGGACTTGTTTTGGGTCAAAATAACACATGCACTCCATTTATTTCTTTTTCATTTTCCCTATTTTTTTTACTGTCCTGATTTTCCTGTGAGATTGTGAGTAAAGAAGATATAACTCATCCACAGAAAATATAAGTAATATTGCCACTATCCAACACTGCTTCTTGAAAGCCATGCGTAACCCAAAACACACTGTAAGGGTAGAAATAAATACAAATGTCTGGGCAATTTTTCTCCTAAGAACTAAACGCTTCAGGGGATACAAACACAACTACAGCCTCCTTATCACCACTATCTGTACCACAAACATAAAAACAGGAGAGTAGCCATACCACATCACGCCAAGGTCCACCTAGCCCAGCATCCAGTTTTGGACTATAATCATAAGCAGATGCCTTGAGAAGAGTAAGGACAGGGCAAACTTATAAGATACATTCCCCTGATGCTCTTCCAGCATCCAACTACTTCGAGTTCAGGGACTCGCTGAGCTAGGTGTGGTTTCTATACGTTTAGTAACCTCAGTGCATTTCTCAACTGTGAACTTGTCCAGTTGCTGCTTGAACCCTTATAAACTTCTATCACCCACAACATCCTTTGGCAAGCACTTCCATAGATCTACTATCTACTGCATGCAAAACTACCACTTCTTGGTTGTTTTGAACCCAGTTTGTGTACAGCAAAAAACAATGGACGATCCATCCCTATCCACCTTTTCTGTGATTATATTACACGGTCATGCAAATTAATACCGATGGCATTGTTCAGATTTGGCTTTACATCATTCATGGAGCTATGCTGACATAATTCCAGGCTAGCATATGCTTGTCTTCTGCAGAACTTGCTTGGAAAAGGCACAAAACCCTTAACAGCTAATAAAAGAATGCATTCAAAAGATTTTCTGTCTTATACAAATAACTCTGACCAATAAAGACAAGAGGTAGGGCTTGATTTTCTATTGCATGGCATGAATGAAGTTACACTTGGAGAAACTGTGTAAAGCTCTACAGATTGGAAAGGAAGCAATTTCTCTTAAAATCCTATGTAAAGGGTTGTAATCCTAAAAAAGAAGTATGGCGCAGCACTGGACAGGGTGGTTTTCAAAGGTGTGCTTCAAGAGACAGAAATGGAAGAATATATTCATTTTAAAAGTGTCATTGTTCTAGGATGTAACATTAGTCCTCACAGATTTTCCTGATGGTAAGGAGTGATATGGCTCTGCTTTGCTTCCCAGTGAGTCAGTGGAGTGCACCACTCCCCAACAGCTACAGCCTTTCGTTTATCATTGTGCAGCATTTTGTTCCTGTTCTTGGGTATTTCCCTCCGCTACTGCCATTTGTGTCATTCCAAATGAGACATTTTTAACTGGGATGCTAATAAGCAAAGCAGTGAGGCCCACAGAGAAGCTGGCATCTCCCGTGGCTCCGAGGGGAGATCTGCAAAGAATTGCGAGGAAGATGCCAAGCCAGCCGGAGCTGGGAGAGTCGCTATGGCAAGGGAGGAACAAGAAAGGGAGAAGAAAAGGAGAGCTTGCCACCTTTCCCTGCAGGACTCATGCAAAGTGCTGATAATGTGTGTTTTATTCATTCCTTGCCTTTGTTCTCTAACCATCTCTTGAGAGACATTTCAAAGAAAGGGAGGTGAGGAAGAGACTAAAAGTCTCCTTTTAGATTGAGGAATGCAGACTCCACCCTTGCTCCCAGCTCCATCCTTTTTGTGCTGCTGCAGCTGGGGAGTCTCCCTTGAGGCTCTAACTTAAACCTGGGATTGGTCCTAAGCCAAATGGTCCAAGGATCAGGGGAGCCATTTTCTTCTCCAAGCTCAGCGAAAGAGGGGTCAAAGATCCCGCCGAAGAGGACTCCATTGCTTGCACCGTAGGGGAGCTGTAAAGATGTAGGGGTGGTGGGAGATAACCAGATAAATGACAGCTCCTGGTGCGGTGCTGCTGTGCAGAATGTCCTGAACACACACAGGAGGAGCCGTGACCTGGATTTATTTCTGTGCACAAAAGCATGGGGCTACTGCGGGAACGCTCTGTCCTGTTTTCAAGTCCGCACTTCAAAAAAGATGTTGGCAGGTTGGAAAGACATCAGGGAAAGGTACATGAGCAATCTGAGCTCTGGAAAACTACGGTAGGAGACTGAGAACTCAGTGGAATTCATCTGTTTGAAACGAGGCTAAGGGGTGACTTACTTGTGGTCTACAAGTATGAGCATGGGGAAAATGCAACAGATGTTTCAAGCAGAAAATAAACCCATAATAAAATCCAGTGGTTGGTTGTTGATGCTAGACACATTCAGAACAGAAGTTAAGTAAAAAAATTAAAGGTAATTAACCACTACTTACTAGAGTAAAGTTGGATTCTCAGTTTCTCTTTAAGTCAAGGGTGGATGACTTCCCAAAATCTCAACATCTGAAATGGAGAAGAGCTCATGGGACATGATTTTATACCAGGGTTACACAGCAGGTCAGATGATCGTCATGGATGCTCCTGTGACAAAACTGAATGTCCAGCAGAGTTGATCTTGCATGCCAATCCACTTTAGTCTTTACTCTGACAAGCCTTATGTGACCCTGGGTGCACTGGGAAGTCCATACAGTCCATATTCACATTGTGTTTATACACCCCAGAGAGACGAATGAGAGAAATGTTTCCATACAGGTAATCACAATTGAATCTCACTGAGATTACAGCATTCAAAATCAGGGCGTCAGAAACTGAGATAAAGAACAACAATAATAAATAAAATAGCTGCCTCTTTTTTTTTTTGCACAATAGGTCTCCTATCAAAAGTAACCGATCTGCTAGTAATGATATTAAAATCTATTGCTATTTTGAGAAATTTTTTTATTGCTTTTGGTTATAGTGAGTACCCTCACTTAAAAACAGTGTGATCTGGCCTACCGGGAGATGTGTTAGAAATACGTCATGTCTGGTCACTTGAGCACTGGGGAGATCCACTGTGCTACCTGGAGGCTTTGGCACTGTTTGGCTTCAGATCTGCATCAGTCTGCATTTTTAAAAAAAAGACTTAATGTGTGTGAGTTCACACATGTGTGTCTGAGAAAGAAGGAACAAACTCACTTTGCCCATTTGACTTCAGACGGTCTCTGGGTGGGTGCTGACACCTCCATTCTGCAGGGACCTCTGCTGGCAAGGGCAGGGCCTGTGATCTCCTCCAACACCACTGCGTTCAGGGCGTCTGCAAGTGTATTTTGCTAGCGCCTTTATCTAAACCTATCGCATTACACTCGGTGTCATTAGCGCAGGGCAACACGGTTGAGGTTATGGAGCTGTCATACAAATGCAAAAAAATGCCATGGGGCATATGAAGGTGGTGGTGAAACAGAGATAGTCAAATCTGATTAATAGCAACGATAAAGGAATGTCAACATACAGCAGTCTCGATGATTAAAAAAGAAGGTAGCTGGAAATTAGCAATTGTTACAGGTAGCTTAAGGATATTGTTATTTTTTTCACCTTTTGAAACATCCCTTTGGGCATATATCTGCTAGTGAAATCATTGAGATATTTCTCGAGTGTGTAAGGAATTGCTGTCATGCAGCAACTCATAAAAGACGCCCCTTGCTCTTCTGAACGGATCTTTGCTTTTCATGGCAGAGAGTCTCTGTTGCTATAAATCAGATTAGTGCAATTTCCTTCATCACTTGCTTACCCCAGCAGAGAATCTGGCTCAAAATCTTTACATTGTCATTGTCCAAGAGCACCTACCAACACTGGGTTAGTTTTTGGCCAGTAGACAAATCCCCGGTGTTCACTGTTGCAACTTGCTTTCCTATGTCTGATTCTTTTTTATTATGAGTTGTTTTTCTTTCTGTGATCCCCTTTTGTTTGCCATTTCAGAAATGCTTTGTTTGCAGCCCTATGTGTAATCAATAAAGCCATATTTCCGTGCAGAATGCAGAGAGGAGCAGCGTTTCTAGGTACTGTCCTCAACTCAAATGTGGGAGGAAATGTTAAAGACTCGGCTGCCTGCCTGTCCTGAGCTCTCCCCTCCTTACCGTCACTGTCTAAATATGCATGGCTAGTTCTGACTGGGAAGGGGAGTTCAGAGCCAGCGCACAAACAGAGCAAAGAGCAAAATTAGCCTACAAATTAACGTGCAACATGTAACGAGTTTTGGCTATGGGTTGGTGCCTTCTGAGAGCAGCCAGGGACTGGTGTCTGTGGAAGAGGATAATAACAGGGTAGCAGATAGTGGTATTTCTGCACACTGCTCTGCTAGCCACCAGTGACTAACCTGACCCAGGTGCGGCAACTGGCAATGTATAAAATGTTGATGAAAAATTACCCATTTTCCCATCCTTTCATCTATAAACAAGTGACAGCCCTCAGCTTTTGGAGACATCCTGATCTAGAAGCAGGAGGCTGCAGGAGCCCTTCTTCAGAGGGCTTGCGTTCCCTGGGACTCCTTGCCTTCCCTGCAGCGGGTGAGGCTTAATGTGTAATGGTGTTCCTGGAGCAAACTGTGCAGGGCCAAGTGCTGGAAGGCAACAGATGACTCCACTATGCCTTGGCCAGGGCAGTGGAAAGCATCAGCAGACAGTGAGGTTCACGTGTGCTGGAGGTCTTCCCATGGTGAAGCCCCTCAGGAGAAGTCAGTTTTGCCACCTCCGTGGCAGAACGCCCTGCCACCTCCAAACCCCTCCATGGGGGCTGCAGGGAAGAAGTAGCACATGGAAGCGTGAGCACTCTGATTGTCCCGTGTGCCTCCCATTAGATAGTTCCCTGGACATTCCGGTCAGGGCCAAGCCACTGTACTCCCTGTACTGGGAACAAGCCATCAGCCCAGCAGCCCTGCCAGCTTCTCCCCCCCCCCAGGTGACGTATGGTACGTTGTCTGTCTCTCTGACAGTCTCGGTTAGTTAATGTGGCTCTCCGGGGGTTCAGAGAAGACTCACAGCTCTTCAGGTCTCTTCCTGTGAACTCCTGGGACTCAATGAACTCACCCTGTTGCAGCCAAGGTGCAGGGAAATCTCGTAAATCTTCTCCAACCCTACTGTATGTTGCTTAGTGCATATTATCACATTCGACATCTCTAGTTATAGTAATCACTTTTAAAAATGTACTTTGCGATGTCAGTAATTAATCAAATGCCTTTGTTTCATTAGCCATAATATTATCTTTGGTTTCATGTTCTCTTTATAAACCTCTCTTATGATGAGTGTCTCCTCCTTAGCACTCAGTCATCCCAGATGCTGTAACATCACTGATAAGATGTTTAATGGAAAGACTATGAAATATTTTTTTCTTGTATCAGACTGGGATCTAAAAGGATTGGGATCAGCATCAGGTCTGCTTTGCAGCTGCGAATATTGGCTCTGCTCTTTGAGCCCTGTAGCTCCTGCCTGACTCTGGAGAGCTGTTAGGCTGTGCTGGGTCTGCACACCCTCTGCAGTGCTGAGTTTCCTCTGCAGCTCCCGTCCCAACTCCTGCCCCTGTCCCACACCTCGTGTGAGGTCTCTTGTTGGTTTAATAGGAGTAGGATTAGACCCTAGCAGTAAGGAAAGCTCTTGATTGTGTGTAAAGAAAAGGAAAAACTAGTAAGTGAACAGGCAGTGTAGATTTTGCTGGAAGTGGAAGAAAAAAAAAAGGATGTCCAAACCCAACAGTGTGTCTGTATTAATTAGAGAGTAGCAAAGGTGAAGATACAGCTGCAATACATGTCATTACAAATTTCCCCTACTGAGACCTGGTGTGTTGGGACTTCATCTGTCACAACAATGTTCACTGAAGCAGCGTGCGCCGAGCTGACTGGCAAAGCCTGGTTATTCAGTGTCTCTGACTTCGTAATTTGTGCCACTAAGGCTATTACTGTACATTTCAGAGTCATGCTGTACAACAGAGACTTTCTTTTCTCCTCCTTTTTCTCCTGGGATAATTATTTTTTATTTTTTAAGTCAAGCAAAAGAAATTAAACCTGGCATACTTCTGGGAGAAAAATAATTGTATAAAGTCATTGGCAAACAATCTCTGCCCAAACATGCATGCAGAAGGCAAGTTCTCATAATTATGGTTAATGCAAAATGAAGTCAGATTATAGAGGCCTCCAGCGTGGTTTCTAGCATGATAATGATGTGAAGAGATTAGGCTTATCAGAGACAAAGCTTGTAATGCTGAGATTTTAGTAATTCAAAAACAGCCGCATTGCTACAATGCGCTCAAATTACTTATCTGCAGCAAGGCATTCACAAATACTGTAGCTTTGTGAAGTGAGAAAAAGAAGGGCTTTTCTGCTCAATTTTATGCCCCGATACAGCAAAATGCTGAAGTACAGGCATAATTTCCCGCACGTGGATCTGCTCCATGGGCTGCGCTGGGAAGCGCCGTGTGCCTAGAGGTGCACAGGTGCTGCTCATTACCTGGGCGCTCAAGTGGTTTGGTTTTTTGGGTTTTTTTGGAATGAGGCCTTATCTGAACCTCCTGCAGCTCTGTGCATCTGCCATGGGAAAGCTGGGAAGTCTCAAAGAAGAGAAGAAGAGCCTGGCAGAAGCCCGGAGCAACTCTCGCCCCCTCTTTCGTTTAGTGAGGAACTGCAGTGCAAAGCCCAGAGCTGTTACGCCCTGGTAGAAGGCGAAGTCGGTAGAAAGTGTTTAAGATCTGAGCAGGGCATGGATCCAAAATCCCTTGCACATCTGTATTCCCACCCTGTGTGGCACAGGTTGGAGATGGGACCTGTCTCAGAAGAAATGGATCTGAGTGCTATTTCCTACACCCCAATGAGGTCCTGCCAGAGTGATGTGGTAGCCAGTGCTGGTCTGGCCACAGCAGCCCCAGCTTTGGCTGGATTTTAGCTCTTGTCATTGCTTTTGCTTTGCAGCTACATATCAGGACTCTTGACTTCATAGTATCAAGTTCCTCAGCTCTGGTCGTTGTGTCCAAAAACTTATGCCCCTTTGACTTGGTCCCAGCAAGGGTCTGCCTTTACTGGCAGAGACAATCTTCTCTGCCAGATAACGTGAAGAACACATGACAGCAGGACATGAAGAAATACAGCCTCCAAGCAGCCATGGTGTGAATCAGCTCAGCTGGAATAGAGCCAGGCTGCAGGAACAGCAGTGCTGAGTCAGACTGAGGGGTCACCTAGACCATATCCTGTCTCTGACCATCCCGTAGCGGATGCTCAGTGAGAGCACAAGAGCAGGGCAAGTACAGAGATACTTCCTCCACTTCATCCTTCCAGTTTCTGGCAATCTTGAGTTTAGGGACTTCCTGAGCCAGGGCTGTATCTTCATCTCTGCAGTCTAGGAGCCTTTGATGGACTTTTCTTTCAAGAATTTTCTAATTGCTTTTTGAACCCGTTTATACTTTTGGCCTCCATGACATCCTGCGGCAATGAGTGTCACAATGTGGTTATGCATTGGGTGTGTTTGCTTTAAACTCAACACTTAATCATGTAAAGGCTCCCCAGTCCTTGCACTGAGAGACGTATTTTTATCACATTCTCCAGCCCATTCCTGATTTCGCATACCTCTCTCATCTGCTGTCCCAGTGGTCTCTTTTCCAGCTGAACAGTCCCAGCCCCCATGATATTCTTTATTTTGAAGGCTTTCCGTAGCTTTGATCATCCCTGTTGATCTCCTGTGAACCTTTCTGGTCCTGCTCTGTTTTTCCTAGGCACAGCAAGCAGCCCTGCCTGCAGTGGTGAAGAGGGCACACACCATCACTGTACACAGCAACACAGCAACGGGGACAGGCGCCTTTTTGTTTTATCAGTTTCTTTCCTAATAATTCCTGATGTTCAGTTTTTCTTTCTGAGGGCTGCTGGACCCAGAGTTATGTACTTACAGCACTATCCACAGTGATGGCAAGGTGTCTTTCCTGTGTAGTAATAGCTAATGTAATGTCTTTTACTATATAGACATTGTTAGGGTGGGTTTTTTTTTTTCCCTGTAAGCATAAGTTTGCATTTGTTATCATGAAACTTTTATTTTCTATTTTATCATTCACCAATGTGAGGTCTCAGTCACTGCTGGAGTAAGATTTTCTGCGACTCTTCACAACCAACAATGGTTGTTTTATTGTTCATAGTTAGCATTAGCTTTTTACTAACCTGAGCAAGATTAATACTGGGCTAATGCTTAGAGTCCCATCTATAAAGGTGATACTGGACACAAGCCATCAGGCTTTGGGTTTTGTGCCTGTATGATGCTCCTCTCTGGACCAAAGATGCACTGAACATCTCAGAAGGAGAGATGATACCAACAGACTCCCTCATTTCTTGAATTACAAACACCAAGTCTTACCTTATCATCCTACAGGGAGTACAGAGTTGAAATGCCTGATTAGTGAGATGAGTGTAATGCACACGCTTGGGGCTATTCCAGGCACTGGAGCTAATCCAGGCTGTGGGGCACAGTGATGGGCCAGGAGCTTTGCAGGCTGCAGATTGGGTTCCAGGTTGAAATTAAGCTATTGATTTTCTTTATGAAGCTTTAAATATCCCAGGACATCTTCTGATGCTGGGCTGCAACAGTGCAGGTGTAACCTTGAATCCCACAGGTTACTCGTCAGTCCTGTCTCATCCCATAAGCTGGGATCCTCTTTCCCCTATACAGTTTGACTCTGTAAATCCTACGGTTGCTGTGGAGAGCCCATTGATTGACTGATACGTTGGGATGTAGGGACACAGTGAGGCTAAGGATGATTTTTGATCGTGATTGGCCATTGCAGGGTGGGAAGAAGAAGTCGGCTTTCCTTGAGACAGATGCTGGGAAGGCAGAGCCAGGATAGGTCGTTTCCGATGGGAGCTCGTGGTATGAAATAAATAAGGGGAAAGTGAGAGTGAAAGACACATTGTATAAGATGTACAACTGGCGAGATGCCAGCATAAATATTCATTGAGTATGTTAATTAGCAACTATTGCTGTTACTCATTAACTAATTTATTCAACAGATAGCATTCAGGCCACTCTAGAACACTGCATACTGTTACTGCTAAAAGGGGTATCAGTTTCCCTGACTGTCACCTGAAGACATTGATAGTCCCCCCATCTTTGCAAGTACTTTGATATGTGGAGAAGAAAACTGCTGCAGGGGACCAATGGAGCACAGTATATCGCTTATAGAGTAGGAGAAGTCCAGTTTTATTCTCAGCAACATGCCTAAGAGATTTAATTCATTAGTTCAACATCAGTTGGAGAACAATGGCAGGTCTATGACAAGAGTTCTGTTTGGACAACAGCAGTAGTGTGCAGGTTGCAGAGAGTCTGCAAAGGAATGGAGGAGCTCCTCTGTGAATGGCTTTTTTAAAAAGAGGAGAATCAAAGGTAGAATACAGAGTCAGCACGTGGGGTTTCCACTGAATCTGGTAGGACTTGGCTGTCAAAACTACAGCTGGCAGCAAAGCATTGCGGAAGAGGTTGGCATTACTGAGTGACCAGATGATGAAATAGAAAATGGAATTCAGTGTTGGAAAGTGCAAAGTAATTCACTTCAGAGAAAACCAATCTGAATATTATATATGAAATGAGTGCTTCTACCTATTACCAATCAGGAAAGGGAAACTGGAGCCACTTGGACAGCCCTATGAAACTATCACACCACTGCTCAGTAGAGGTCCAAAAGGAAAATAGGATGTTAGTAATTATTGGAGAAAGAACACAGAAAAAACAGAAAATATTATTAAGCCATTACTTACATTCAGGTACATTCAAACATGTTTGGTCCCCCCATCTCAGAAGCACAGAGCAGAACTGAACTAGATCTGTAACTATGATAGAATATGGTATGATAGCTATGGAGGAATAACTTCTACGCAAAGACTGAACAAGTAGACTGGAATCTTTCTTATGGAAAAACGTGATGATGAAAGGCAACATCTGAGAAAAATGTTTTAAATCCCAAATGGCACAGAAAAGGTAAATAAAGACAGCTGTTCTTACAATAGAAGAACTGGGAGAGATGCAAAGAAATGATCAAGCAGCAAACTCAAACAAGAAGAAATACTGTTTCATATCACATCTAATGGATTTGTGGAACTCTTTGCCCAGGGTGTAATGGAGGCCAAGATTATAACTGGTTTCAGAAAAGGAATAGAAGCATTCAAGATGAAATATTCCTTTAGTGTCTGTTGCATGCAAAGGCTTAGGAGGTTGTTGATTGCTGAAAGCTGGGAGTAGGCTATGCCCACAGGAGGATTACTGCGTCATGCGCTGCTTTGGACTCTCTCTACAAACCTGCTGCAGGTCACAGTCAGAGACAGGGTGCTAGGGCACCTGGACTCATGGGTGACTTTATGTAAGAATTTGTATGTGGATGCTCTGCAGTGAGGATTGAGATCCTTCTGAGGTCCTTTCCACCTCAACTTCTCTAATTAGACATTGGAGAAAAGCCAAAGGATGAAAAATCCTGACTGACTGATCAATCTATCAATCGATCTGTCAATCTGTCTATGATTGCTATATGTCTATGTGCAACTGAACCACCAGTGGTATACTATCATATACGGCAGGTGTGGATTGCACCACAGGACTAACAACTCGCCCAGATAAAGCAGTGGGCTGATCCTTATGGCCTGCTGCCACAGCACTGCCTCTGTAGCAAGATGCACAGGCAGCAACGACCATGCTAGTAAATTCATGTATGGCAGCAGCATTCCCAGGTGCTGGGTTGTGACTGCCTGCACTAGCAGACTTTTAGAGCATCCCTGACATGAATTTGGCCCATTCTAACTCTGTTCCTGGGCACAGCACTTAGACCAGTCCAGGGACCATTTCCAGTACGTGGTTACCATGTGAACACTTCAAACTAGGCAGTTCGCTAGCACAGACACTGCCTTTTCCATGCCAGCTGGCTGCAGTGCCCAGGAACACTGCTGGGCATGTTTAATTTACCAGTGTACAGGTAGCTTCTGTGTCTGGATCCGATTACAGGATTAGGTCCACAAGGACAGGGTAGTTGAATTTGTGAATCAAGGCGGTGCAGATTTGTTGCCTGTGACGCGCAACATTTTCACGTGAGGTCAAAGGAAAAGAGGCTACTCAAAGAAAACCCCAAAGATTCTTATCTCAGCTGTTAGAAATGTGTGCATTTTGGAACTGCATCACTAACGATTGTAGGATGCTCAGCTGGGAAGTAAAGGAGCTGGAAAAGAGGCTCAAGGACTGAACCTCAATTGGGAATAGCCTGGAGGAAAATCCTAAGAAAAAAAAGGAAATAAAGGAGCAAATGAAAACATAGCTGACATTTACTTGGTACCTGAGACAATGACCTCCTAGCAGAGGTTCTTGGAACTGGTGTATTTTAAATAAAATATGAAGTGAAGTAGCAATTAACTAAAAAGACTATCCAAGTCCAGCCCCTACAACAAGTTGCAATATGTAGAGAAATATGTATGAAATTCTTTGATGGGGGTTTAGAGTATGAGATAAAAGTAGTGTTGAGAAAACAGTATGCTTTTTCCTATCTGGTCCATCTTCACCAGTGCCTGTAAGTCGGTCGTGGCAACTGCCTAGCATGGTAATGCTGATTTTTAAGGCGGTTGACACTGAGGGAGCAAAGGTAAATGCATGCTGTTCCCAAAGCTTTGGTTTCACTTTATTAAAGCATGAAAAATATCAGTGAGCTGATATTACTCTTGCTCAAGCTGACAAAAAGCACTGCGTGGCAAGATAATAGCTGGCCCTCTTCCTGTATTAACAAGCTGCAATGAGAAAAACTTAGACTTTCAAGAGGAGAGTGGAGCTTTTCTTCCTAGTTTATACTATGCTCTAACTTTGAAGCTGGGTACGCCTGCACCAAGGGTCATGCACAGAGATGTCACGTGTTCTGGTGTGCGTCAGTGGGGGCAATAGGATGGATCCGATATGCTGGTTCAAGTGGCAAAGGAGGCACCCTGTGCGATGGGGAAGAGCCAGCAGACCTGGCAGGACTCTATGTGGCACAGGAGCAGAGGTGAGGGGCAGAAGCTGGGCCAGCAATACTCAGGCTTTGGCCTAAGAGATCCGCTGGGCTCCACTTTAGGAAAGCTCCCCCTTGCTTTCCTATTTTAATTTGCTCACAAAATGTTTTCACACACCACACACAGACTCTTTTTTATTATTATTATTTTTGGCAATGATTTCCAGGTTTATTTTGAATTTGGTGCAATGGCTCACACCCAGCAGGCTTCTCTTTAATACAATGAGGAATCTTCTCTCTTTCAATAAAGTCATCATGGGAGAAGAACATTTTAAAGTAGCCCAGGGAGTTAAGATTGTTTCCTTTCAAAGAAGAGCAACATGTATCTATGAATCAAAAACATTACTGCAGCCTACGCTTAAAAACCCTGGAGAGTCCCTCGCAGGGAGGATATCACCTCAGGGAGAGTCCATCCCTCCCTGCAGCCCCCACATGCGCTGGCTCCGGGTGCGGATGAAGTTTATGTCTGCATTTGAATAGTTGCAAGCCCTGGTTCCAAACCTCTCTCCCCTCCTGTGGGAAACTGCCCCCCAGCTTGGCTCCCCAGATGTGGGAACTGGCTTCCCCACAGCAGGAAAGAGGGATGCCAGTGCCCTCGGGTGAGCGACTGGAGAGTGCCCATCATCCAAGCCAATCCATCCATCATGTGGTCAATGTGGTGAAGTCTCACTACTGGGGCTGGAGGAAGAAGAGAGGTGGGTGGTTCACATCCGAGAGGTTTCCAGGGACATCACAAATCCTAGGGGATCTGCAGAAAGTCAGGCGCATACAGGGGGGCTGGGCACCCCATGCCTCCCCTCTGCTTCCCTGCAGATAGCCTGGAGACAGCAGGAGACGTGGTGGGGCTCCACTCTTTTCTGGGTTTTCCAGATAAGCTTAGGGAGGCTGTCCTGGGGACAGAGCTGCTCGGTGTCCCTGCCTTGGCCTATTCAGCCTGGCATCCCATAGGGGCACTGTCTGCAGACAGATAGACGATGTCTATCTCTATTGCGTATCCTTCCTCCATCCAGTTACCGGAGTAAAGCATATCCTTGAGTAGCACTGGATGTAAAGAGCAGCCCCGTTTTCACTCAGAGCAAAGACAGTGAGGTGATTGTCTGTTTTGTCTGTGTAATATATGAAGAATTTTTAATGTCCCGTAAAGAATTTCCCTTTAAAGCAGCTTTGCACTTTAATCCATTAGGCTACAAAATACAGAAAAAGAACAGAAAAATATCTTGTTTAAAGCTGCTACTACTACTTAATCTGTTTCAGTATTTACATATTTAGCAGCAGACAAATAATGGGCTTGCTCACTAGTAAGGAGTTTGTTTTGTGCCACTTTCATTTTCCTCACAGCTTTGTTGGGTCCTGATTGCCCATCAACAATGCACTGGGGGAGATATGTCGTTTCATATGACTTAGCTACAAGGCACATCTTGGATTTCCAAGTGCTTGCATGCATTGTTCCATTCACAGTATATGGTGTCCCACTCCCTTTTGAATAAGGACAAATATTTTTACACATGCAGGTCATCAGATAGCTCAAGCCAATTCTGTTTTGACTGGATACTGAAGGACCACACTCAGAAACCAGTCACATGGATTCCCCTCCTGCCTCATTGTCCACCCTTCTTGACAATCAGTCAGTTGTCCTTCTTGGCTTTTTTTGCTTGGAGCAGCTGAGTAAAGCCACATGCTCTCTGGATAATCAAACAGCTGATCCTTGAAGTGTGCGTTGCCAGTCGTGACTCAGTAGATATGGAGACACTGTCGCTAGCTGGCCTTATGATATGTTCCTCGTGGCTAGTGAATAGGCAATAGCACAAAGGGATGAGGAAAGACATTCAGGGCACTTGCACAAACCAAAAGTATGGCATGGCAAAGCATATCTTTGTTTGTAAGGGACGTGTAGCCTTCAGCAAGGTCTTCATTTGTTTCACCTGGATGTCACATTGTTGAGTACAGTAGGCCTGCACCTACGCATTTCACCCACACATCCAGCTCTTCTACATCCTCTTTTTCACATGCTTATCTTTTGCAGAGGAAACTTGCTGGGCATCTATTGCCCAGACTAAGGATAGAAAACACGCACAGAGACCCCATTCTTCCCTTTAATGAGATGCCATCTCCATTTAACTAGTTTCTGGCAGAATTCTCAAGCGTTGCAGATCTCACATTCCAATTACATCAGTTGGTATTTTGCTGTTTGGCAAAGGCCACCAACTTCAGCAGCTTGCTGCATTCACTAGTGGTAGCGGAGATTACCTACAAAACAGGGCGACAGGCCTAAATAAGCAAGTTGCACGCAAGGAGCCAGGTCCTTGGCCCAGCTGGGGCTGCTTTGCCCAGCTCCAGCAGCACAAAGCTGTCACCAAGCCAGCCCAAACAGCTGTTGGAGGATTCCCTTGGCGCAAAAGAATTCCTGAATGGCAAAGAGCCACTAAAGCAACTCCTACACAATCTCACTCACTGGTCCCCAGAAATCCCTGACAGCTGGGACGGCACAATGGGGCCAGAAGCACCTGTTACCATTCAGAGCAGCCTAAAGGCTGCTCTATAGGGCAATGAATGGCAAAATGAGCACCCAGCATCTTTGGGAGCGCACAGAGGCCTGCCTTTATCACCTCGCATCCACAGCCGGAGGTGCACCGTGGGAATATTTTTTCAAGGCACTGCTATGGTAGAGTCAAAAACTCAAGGCGCTCGGTACATGCCCGCACTTTCTAACGTTCGCATTTGAGGAGACTTGAGTGAGGGAAGAAGGGAGTCTGATCTCCTGCAAGGGGAGGGATCTTAGAAGCAGAGCCAGGCTTCACAGCTTGCCAGCTCTCGGTATGCACCCAGTGGAAACCTCAGGTGTGAGCCTCCTTCCAGAAATGTGGAGCTGTCTTTTCTGAAAGCGAATATTGTAGCTTGGCAGCTTATTTAGTTTGGCATTTCAGGTAAATGGCAGGGATTTTTCTCAACCTGCAGCCCCAGCCAGGGGACCAGAACCTTTCCTTTTGTCTTGCTTGCTTGCCCTCCTGGTCAGCTGGCCTGTGCCAATTCGCTGTTGTCACCGACCCTAAAAATTCATCTCGCTCCCAGCTCTCCTCTCAGTCTAATACAACCCTCTTTTTATTCAGTGCCTATTTGCCACAAGGTTCCTTGCTGATGCTCTTGAGCATTCTGCTCTACTCAGATTTTGAGTCTGACATTGTCTGAACCTCATTAAACCTTTGACACATGGGAACTGATGAGTCTTTTAGAAAGACAGAGATACCCCAGGAGAGGATGCTAGATGTGCTGGTTCCTCCAAATGGCCATAAAATGCTCTGTGTTCTGTTACCCTTCTGGAGAAGGTGTAAATCAGAACAAAGCCCCTGATTATGCTCCGGTTTGGGGACTAATGTTTAGACCAATTTATCTTTTTTTCCCAGGATCAAGTTATGTCTGAATTTCTAAAATAAATTTTATATAAACAGAGCATAGTGAAAAACAAAGGAATTATTTGTTGTTTTTATTTCATCATATACACACAGAATTCCAAATAAATAATAACAAAAAAATTCCATCTCTGTTAATAATCCTCTCCTAGTGCTCATCATGGGATTCGTGCCCAGCCCTAGACAGGCTTCACTCAAATGACAGTATCAGCATCAAGATTTCATGCAGCATCTGAAAGGAGCATTGTCTTTGTGCTGTGCTCTTAACACACTCTTGCTCTTATTAATTGGGTACTTAATAAGAATTTGTGAGGAATCCACCTTTCATATACTGCCAATGTGAAAGGGATTAATATTGAAGAGATCTAACAAAGGACACAAAGACAGGCCCTGACCCGGAGACCTCCTAATCAAGGATTTAGACAATACACAACAGGTGAATACCCTGGTAGGATAAATGGAGACAGGAAGGAGGAATGGAAGACAAGAGCATTTGCCTAAGCTAATAATCACAGTGATCTCAAGAGTCACAGGTGGTCACTAGCTGAACCCATGATTCAACAGCCATAAAAGTTTAGTCCAAAAGCTTACAAGATGAATGTGCTCTATGTGAGCACAATTCAAAGCTCTTGAAAGCCACTGGAAAGGCTCCCATTAATGAGGCCTGAGGAGCTGAAATATTTACCTCTTGATTTTAATCATTATTGAATGCAAAATTTGTGGATACAATACAGTGGTTTTATGGCATGTTCTAATCCCCCAGTAAGTCTTCTGAAGCAAATACCTCTGTGTTCCTCAGGTGATAAATTACCTGTCTCTTTTCCTCTGAACTACCTGAGCTAATGCCCTTCTGGACTCCACTTTCACTAGCAATCCCTTCTGACACCAACAAGCCACAGGCACCAACTACCTTTCATCTCAAGAGATACTGCTTCCTGATGTATTAACTGAATTAAGAGCAATAGTTTTCAAGCTGTACCTAGTTTTGAGTTTCTGAACTGAAGTTTGGTGGTGTGCTTAAAAACTTGTATAACCCTTCCAATCACAACAACTGGTCTAATAAAAGCTATTCCTTCTCCCTACAAATTTTGACCTTCCTAATGATTAATTGGATACTCAGAAATTGTAGATTTTCACCTTTCTGGAAAATTTGTTCCAAATGCAAAGCAAGCCTAGCATTTTAATTCATGAAGTCAATGATTTTCCATTGCAGCTCAGAAGACAGTCAATCGGAATAATGCAGCTGGGATCAGGTAAGCGTGCAATCAGGGAGAGATCAGGGAGAGATCAGAAAAGCTAGGGGAGGACAAACAATATTCTGTTTAAGAGGAAAAAAATTACTCAAAGTTGCTGATGAAAAACCATTCATTCCAACAAGGATGTGTCACCAAGATGTTGCAAGATGAGGTAAGAAATGATAGTTGTGACCAGCAGACCTCTGGTTTTGCAGGCAAGGAAGAGTTTGCAAGCATCAGTCTTTGTTTTGGGCAGGTTATATAGTCCCTCGATAAACGTCAGAAAGCCTCTGCTGCCACAGAACAAAACTCTGAAAACAAAGTCCTCAGCAATTTAGTGTAATACTTCAGCATATAGATATAGCAAAAGCGACCAACAGAAGCAGGCAAATGCAAAGCCAGTGGAAACAGACTCCCAGCTCATTATCTGCACTGCAAAGATTTGCCGTTATAGCCACATCAGGCAACGCGTAGAGATGTCGCTTCCTCACACAGATCTTACAAGCAGAAAGCCTCGCTTTGCTTTTCCAGGATAACACACATTTTCCTCTGGGCTGAGGGTGGAGGTGAAACAAGTCACACTGCCAAAAGCATAGTTTTCCTGATAGAAGCTACATTCACAATAAGGCGTTTTGCTGGTGAAGAATACTGTTAAACCTGTATTGGCAGAATAGGGGGATGTGGACCTGATCTGAGAGAAGCTGGCAGGTTTGCATACTGTGTATTATCCCTTTCCAACCTTCTCTTCTGAATAAAAAATGGTGTGGAATCTAATTTCCTCTCTGAATAAAACATGAATGTAGATAAGACAAAGTAAGGACCCGAAGACCACAGCAGCATACTTTCTTGTGCTTGTTACTATTCAACATCATGGCAGCTCACATATAGAGCAGCTCTAGAAACCATCTGTCATGGAGCGGCTCTTTATTCAGATGAATTCAACTGTGAAGTAATCATGGTTCTCATTTTTATTATCTCTCCTTACAGTGAACTTGATTAAAATCCAGCGCACGGTATGCAAACAGGCTGTTGTAAATTTGTACTCTGACAAAAGGGGAAAGAAAGTGATCTGCCCACGTGCCTAGAACTTTGTCATTATACATGGGGACAAAAAAAGGAAGGGGCATACTGGGTTGCATAAACAAGTTTGTCCGGACACAAACTGTCCTAGCCCTATACAAAGGCCACGTCTGCTGCGTGACACCATCAGAGGGGCCGAGGAGAAGCTAATTTTACTAGCACGTATAAAAGACTTGGGCATGTTCTGAATAAACTAGATAGCCTGGCTTCAGCAGCACGTGCTTTAAAGTCTTTTGCCCAGGAGGATGATCTGAGCTTCTGAGGAATGAACTCAAAACAGACGTGATTCTCCTTTCACTTCTGGTGGTGTAAATGGGGAGTGATTCCATTGTATGGCTGGTATGAATGAGACTGGGAAACAGTCCCAATCAGTCAATCATTCCCTGCTTTGTCTATTCATTAAACCCCTCTTCTCCTCTGCACAGATGGCCAATGTACTATTGTACTCTAAGAACTGGCCAAGTTAAAAAAACAACAGAAAGGAATATGCCTGACAAGTCAGCAATAAATGTTTGTTTTTCAAAAAAGGGGCATATTAGCCTGGTGCTACAGATAAGGCTTAAGCTATGCATATACACATACATGTAAGTAAATACAGATATATATACACATAACTATGCCGAATATATATAGCATACATACAGACAGACATATCTCTGTAAGTATATACAGACATATCTATGTATGTATATACATATATCTTGCTCCAACGCCCACAGGTTTCCCAGCACAAGGCAAAAGGTGTGATTTTTTTAAAATCACGGTAGCTAGCGCAGTGATAACAAACCCATCTTTGTGCCTTGGAAAAGGCACAACCAGAGAGGGAGACTGCAAGCGACATGAACGTGGTAGGGCGTTATTTCTCAACCATGCCACCTAAAACCAGGAGTATAACCATGAAGTACGTGAGCTGTGCTGCAGCTCCTGGGACTGCTGGCTGCAGACAGCAAGCACTGGGTTGGAAAGGTGAAGGATGTAAGAGAAAAATAAAGGGACGGGCAGACAGGGGATGCCATGTAATTCCTGCCAGTCTCATGGGGTACAGCCAGACAAGAGATGGTGTCTGTCACCCAGCAGTCCCCAGCCAGTCTATGTGACCCACGAGATGGGGTCTGTGGAAGAATCATAGAATCACAGAGTCATAGAATGGTTTGGGTTGGAAGCGACATTGAAGATCATCTGGTTCCAACCCCACTGCCATGAGTAGGGACATCTTCCACCAGACCAGGTTGCTCAGAGCTCCATCCAACCTGGCTTTGAAGGGAGGGGGCATCCACAGCTTCTCTGGGCAACCTGTTCCAGTGTTTCACCACCCTCATGGTGAAGAATTTCTTCCTAATATCTAGTCTAAATCTGCCCTCTTTCAGTTT
>Ga0065711_1001673_pt1 | contig 50302 bp, 31 predicted proteins | sample Hoacrofraction12_FD_59098 | JGI IMG/M metagenome (GOLD analysis project Ga0065711, IMG submission 59098) | Hoatzin crop microbial communities from Cojedes, Venezuela - Epithelial fraction 12 v2 (version 2) | ecosystem: Host-associated > Birds > Digestive system > Esophagus > Crop | place... | reverse complement strand
GGAATTATGGGTATGGGAGCCTAGTGCCATCTTTGGGTTAACACAAGTCCCTCATCAGGCCAGTACTTTGAGCCACCTAGTCCAAACAGTGGGTGCTCTGCCAGAGAACAGAGTTGTGCGGTCTTGGGCCTTGACAAGGCAACCAGAGAACCTGGCAGATCTCTCTACCATGAACAGTGATCACTCACACATTATTGACTAGGCAATATGATGGAAAATACGCTTTTAGATCGCAATAAAGTGCCTCTGAATGTTGTGTTCTTCCTTGAAGAATTCTTCCTTTGTTTAGGCTGGTATAGATCCATCCCAAGCTAACCTAAAATCAGCCATGTTTTTTCAGATTTATACCAACATAACTCCCAGCAGCACATGGTCTTATCATGGGAAATTAAATTCAGGCTGGACTTCGCATAGTGCATGGTTAGCCTAGGAAGCCTTAGAAAGGATGGATATGGTCAGCCTGACAGGTTTGTCTGTGCCTGCTCCCTTCTTGTAACACCTAGAAAACAAATGCATTTCAGAGGGAAGCTGTGGGATTAATTTCACTACCACATTTTCCGTAATTCTCTGACAGGGGCTGGACAGTTCTACACATTATGAGTAAATGTGGTGGAGATAGATGAGTTTGGGGCAGTGTGAAAGCTAGGAGCAGAGGTGTGATACCCCCTTGAATGGCGAGATGATTGCATGATTTGCCCCTGCAAACCACTTTTCTGGTTCAGGAAGTCTCATCTTGAAAGACACTACCTCTGCTGCAGTCACTCTCTAACCCGCAGGAGGTCATCTGCAGCCAGATACTTCTTTTTCTCCTTCTCCCAAAATCATGCAGTGTAAAACCCATGAGAAACCACAGTCAAACCTGGAAAACTGCCGATTGCTTTGCTATGCAGACAGCAGTTCAACTTAAAGTTTCTCTTTTCAGCATAAAGTGAGACTTCCTAAACCTGCAATCACCTAGAAAAACTTTTCATCCCCTCTCTGCCCATCTGGGTTTCCATGGGCTCAAAAGAGGAGCACTTGTCTCTGACGGAGCTTTGCCATTAACTAATTACAACCCACTGCCCAGCACTGTAGTCCTTCTGGTGCAGGTCTATTTTCCGTAAATGGAGATTATTCGGCAAATCCTGTCTCAGATGGGCTCTGTGCTTTGGCTTCCTTTACTTCTATCTTTAATGTGATTTTCTGTCGTAGGTGTTTTAAATTATGTGGGGACTTGGTAAATTAGCTTCATTTCTAGTGCCATTCAAAATAACTAAAAAAGCATGTTGAAGACTGCGTAAGAAAGAGCTAGACTGTGTCTTCCCAAACTCTGACAATCCTAAACTCCGTGAAACTCAGATAAGCTCATGTTTTAGTTAGTGGCAGAGCTGGGCTTTCTAGATACAGATTTTTTCAAATAATAGTTACAATATCCTACATTTGCCTAGTCTTCTCCACTCCAACATTCCCCATAGGACACCCCAAATGTCTTCTCAACCTCCAAAGCACAGATTCCTTATTCTTATGTAGCTAAATCTTTCTTCCCTGCCATGGGCTTTGCTTGAGTTAGGACTTCTTACCATGTTCCTATGTACACTCTGGCTTTGCTTTATAAGGTACTCCAAGGTGATTTCCTCTGGGGTGAAATACATCAGCTGTTTCAGCAAGAAAAGCCACATATCCACCCAGGGGTCTCCTCTCCAGCTGCTATAAGTCAATGGAGATGCTCCACTGGGCACAAGAGGTATCCCTTAAACATGACATGAAGAACAAAGCAAGGAAGCCTTTGCAGACTGCATAGTAAGGGCATTTTCATGTTGCTTTCTTTTTTCCTGGACAACAAGCCACCTGTCTAGCAGACCAACCAAAAGGCCTGAGAGGATTTCTGTGATTCAATTTGGACAGTATCTTCCACCTTGGCTTGAGCTGGTAGGAAAACTTTCATAATTCTGATTAATTTTTTCCCCTTTCAGAAGCTTGTGTTCCAATTAGAAATTGCAGAAACATTCTCACAGAAGTTCTTGCAAGCGTAAACTTGGCTTATTTTTTGATATCCTTGCTCACAGCCTTAGAAACTGTATCACTCAGTCTTTGCCTCTGCCTCAGCCAGCTTAAGACACTTTGTTTAAGGGCAAGTGATCTCCAAGGAGAGAGTGCAAAACCCACGAAGACAGATGAGCAGTTATTTGGCTGTTTGCAGAGCAGCATCAGGCATCAGTAGGATCTGGAAGGGGAAACCGGGAAGAACAGTGCTGAAAGAAGCCTGCTCTCTGTCTCTCTCCAATGTCTCACTCCTCTTCCTCCAGCTTTCACCCACCAATCAGTAAAACCTTTTTTTTAACACAGGTTAATTGCAACTGCAAAAGGCCCAGATGGAGACAGTTAGTTGACCCCAGTGTGCAAATCAGCCTCACTGCAATGGAAAGGGAATAAAAAAATAAAAGCCTCAGAATGGTGATGTTACATCGTGTCTGTCAGTCCTTGGGACAGCAGGTTTTTGGCACACCCTTGTTCGATGAAAGGCCTGCACCAATTTGGAAAGGAGGGTTGGCTGTGCTTTATCCACATCTGCACAGTGAGCTGGCGAGGGTGTGACACTGTGGGTGGAGGAACAAAATAAATCTCTTCTTGTCCGCTTCTCACTATCCTCACTCTCACAGACAAAAACGAAACCCTGTGACAGGTCCAATAGAAAAGCTTCCCTGCATCTTTTTCAAGTGTTAGGATGGGCAACCTCTTCTGGAAATATCCCCTCGAATGGATCTGTCCATCGGCCCAACAAGAGATGTCACATTGCCTGTGCTGTCCCCTGTTTCTTAAGGGCCAATATGGCTACAAACACTTCCTCCTGTCATGTCACCTCAAATTGCCACCCTGCTCCGCTCAGAAATGCAGATCACTGCAAACCGAAGTGCTGACCTGTCATTTCCCTGAAATACTGGGGAGCAAATGACATGGACATCTGCATTCTTGTCTGCTGCCGCCTCTGCCAGAGTTTGATGCAGAGGGGAAAAAATAGATATATATCTTGTTTATAGCCCTCCTTCTAGCCCTGCTTTCATCTTGCAGCTTGGATGAATCTGGAGCCTCTCAGAAGCTGTCTGGTTACTAACTGAACTGAACTAACTTCAGAGGGATTAAAAGGGGTCGAACAGGATTTCAAGAGTTTCTCCACACCTTTACTGAACCAAAGCTCACCTCTCCCACTATAACTTGGATCCTGGGTTTTGATGAAGCTTTGCACAGATAGTTGAGCAGTTTAGGCTCAGATTCAAAGTCTAGGGCATTTCAGAGGGTGTAAGAAACCAGTAGAGGAACTTAGATACACAGACATATAGATCTTTGTGTGAATAAAACTAGCTTACAGCTAGTGAAATAATACCTCTGACTGCCTGAGCTTCCCTTAGGTTTCCTTTGTGCTGCTGGAAATACGTGACATACTAGTTATGTTCTCATTAGTGTAGCTCAGAGAAGTGTTTGTGTTCTCCATTTAGCTTACCCTTTTTTGTCTACTTGTCTGTAGCTCCCCACTCACGCTGAGCAGGCTCAAATCCTTCATTGTTGGGCAGGAATAAGGGAGAGGAATCACAACTGCCTTTTGTGGGAGCAGGAATCCCCACGCTAAGGAAGTGAACAACAGGACTGGGTATATGCCCTGTTTGAATATGTCTTTGCCCTCATTTGCCCTTTACCAAATGCTGATGAGGTACTATCTCAATAGGCTTTGGAAACAGCAGTCAGGGGACTAGTGACGCTTACAGATGCCCAGTATACTGAAATATAAGGAATGCAATTTTTTTCATTATTATTTTCATTTTTTTTAAATGAAAGTTAGGTTGGGAGTCCAGCAATGCTTGTTTCTAATTCGGGGCCTGACAGAAGTGCCCAAGACTAGTTTCTCCAAGACATAGCTTAACAGTTCTGATCTGTTCACATCTTATGAGCAGAGCAGTGTTAAATCTGGCCAAGGCAGGACTGGGAGAGCTCCAAGGGGAGAATCAGAGCTGGTGAGCAAAAGTACACCACTTCAGTGGCACACTTCCCCATTGCAGTGCTGGAAATGTTGCTTGGATGTAAAGAAGAAGTCCTGGGGAGTTCTTCAAAGGCTTCTCTTTTCACGTGTACAGACTTTTCTTTATGATCTGAGCTATGTTCTGGCTTGGGCTATTGTGTTTTGCCAATCATAGGTGCAATGGGATTGAATATTTTTCTTTAATTTCCTGCAAAACCGTACAAAACCGCAATACTATTTAGTGGATTCCCTGATGCCCTGCCATAGAAGCAGTCACTTTTTGCAGGATATGGTAAAATTACTACTCTGAGTGAGGGGCTACAGACTGCAGGAAAGAAAAAGTATGGGGACCTCCTCAACCCACGTAATACACAAATGCAGCCATGAGGATCTCTTGCACCTCAGAAACCCTGCAAGCTGGATGCATGCGAGGACTGTGTGCATCTGTCTTGACTAACAAACATTTTGAGGTTTGGGAGTTTACTTCTGCTCCAAAGGTGTTTTCTCACAGCTCCATGACGGCAGTTTGCGTACCACCCAGGCCATAATACCATGCTACAAACATGGGGGAAGAGACAAGCCAACACTGGAGGTCAGCAGGACAAAGCAGCCCATTTCCTTCCCTTTTCTGAGCGCTGGACAGCCTCATATGCCATCCTAAGTTTGCCCATTGTTGCCTCTGTGGCTGCTCCAGTTTCTCCTGTGTAGTGAAGAAGACACTTCACTACAGTGGGAAAAGTCACTCTTCTCAATGCAGGAGTGGCAGAAGGACTGTCCCAGCCTTGCCCCTTCTGAACCCTATGCAAAAAAATCCACACTATGAAACGTAAACTTTCTCTTCAACATCAAGGCGGCAACTGCAAGGTCTAAGCATTTATTTATCAAAATCACTGTGGATATTTTCTTCACTGGAAGGCTCAGTACTTCAGGTTGAAATCATCCGTCACAACTGGGGAAAGAGGAAAAAAAAAGACTCTTCACCTTCATGGATTTTGCCCCTCCCTTCATCTCACCTTATTCATGTTTAAATGGGTAGAAATTCATCTTTTTCTTCAAAGATCCAGCTGGCTGCAACACAGTCTGTGCTTAAACAAACCACCTGCACTGGAAGCATTTTTCAGCCTCTCTGTCTCCCCCTCCCCATACCCCTGGGCCGCGGTTGACGTCTCATCTCATTTTTATGTTTGACACCTCAAAAAACAGCTGAAATGAATAGCCCCTATTTGTATAAGAAAAGCAACTTTTCTCAAAGACAAAACAGGCTTCTCACTAGGAGGTATGTCAGCTCTTCAGAAGATGGTCTTTAGTACCAGCTTTGGCAAGGTGGACTGTGTGCATATATGTATGCGCGTGTGTGTGTAGCTATTTCTGCATGCAGTGGGTATACGTTTGAGCACATCTTCATGTTTGCTGTTTGTGTAGTGTTTAATTTCACCTTTCCTCAAAGCTGATAAGGAAAAGCAAACATGCAGCAAAGTCAGATGACTGATTGCTCTGCTGCTCAGAGGATGGGATGTCTCTTTTATGGTAACAGCTTTGATACAGCTGCCAGCAGTTTTCCTGTAGTGGCCATGAACACACCTGTGTGCTTAGAGCAGGACGCATTATTTTCAGGACAGGTCATCCCAAATATGCTCAGATTGTCTGGCAAAATCACTCTGAAATGGCAAACATGAGTTTTTCTCAGCTTGCTTCAGTTACGCTGTGAGTGGAAAACCCTGAGGGATGCGGTTTTATGCTGACAAGCCTGATGGTGTGGTGGTACCACAGAGGTTTCAGTTGTCTCTGCGGGGACAGTAGGGCAGAGCAAGGCCGGTGTTTTTACTTCAGCAGCCATGAAATGGAGCCTGTAGACTTGATGGGTTATGAAATGTGATTGCATCCACATTTATTGCACTGGGAGGGAAATTACCACTCAACAAGGGAAAAGGAGAAGAAAAGGACTGGCATCCTTCTCCATGGGAACATGGGATGTGCACTCAGAAATGAGGTCATTGCAAAGCATCTCTGTTCGCACCTTTCCCCATGTCTGCTTCTATTTTGAAGCATTAGTAAGCTTGAGGTGAGATTGTCTTCCTCATGTTTGTGTAGGTCCTGGGGAAAGAAGTCCTGTGAGACTCACAGCTTTCCCCAACAAACAAATTCTTCCTTAAACATCTGGGGGCAGCTGTTTTTTTAAAGCTCTGGATGGAATAGGGAGGTTTTGATTCCTGTGGCTCCATGTAAAGAAGTGTGTCTCCTCTTCCATCCCCAATGCACTATTTACAAAAGAGATGCTGGGGCTGGAATAGTGATGTTCTGACACACTGGGTTTTCTTATACTGACAGAAGTTCCCTGTATCACCCCTTCATTCATTTACTCAATGTAGTACTGGCTCTGATGAGCTGTTTACACATCACCAGAGACAGACAAAATCAGACTATCAGAATAAAATTCCAGGACTCTCCAAGACACCAAGAAGCAACAACAAATCCATCTTCACTGTCTGTGATTTCAGGTGATACAAGCAGTGAAGCTCCCAACTTTGTAGAAAGCAGTTTTCATAGCTCCAGTGAAACAGCTCACTGCCTTATTCCTTGGCACAGCCTACTGCCTATAAACATAAGCGTGTGGCCATTACAGATAACATGGCACTTTGGAGAAGGCTGCAATAGTTAATGCCTTTTCCACAGCCAAATTCCACTTTGAAGGGTCTGTTATGCCGATCTACATACCCTTTCGGCACCGTGCAACCACAGCAACTGGCTATAAAATCGCAGTTTGCATGCTGCTCAAAACTCTTGGTTACTCTGGTGCAAATCTTTGCCACAGCTGCCCCAGAAGGAACTGAGTTTTTGGGCAAGAGTGATTAGTTCTGAAAGAAGAATAGGGCATCCACTAGGCAGATAGCAAAGCAACCTGCAACTTGTGGGATATAGGCGTCTTCTCTGCTTTCCTCCAGCACAATTCTGCACAGATTCTTGTGATCCCAGCAGCCTGTATGAGGAACATCACATTAGATGGAGTTAATAATGAGGAGAAGAGGTGGAACCTCAGACATCCATATACTAATCGCTACCAAATGTGTAGTCTTTAATGGGGCATTTCAGGGGATTTTGCGATTTTCTTTGAGGCATTGATCTCTGCTGGATACATAATAATGCTGGATCAGAAGGCCTGAAATTCTTTGTGGTTTACATCTCTCTGCTTATGTCTGCTAGAATGATATGAATCCCCTGAACATTAGAGAGTGCTCTCTAGCGCAAGTCTGTCTTTTTTTTTTTGTAGTTTTGGGTCAACCCGAAATGTACTTTTTACATGAGATATACATTTCTGTTTAATGTGGAGGTTATTTAATGCGTTTATGCCTTTTCAGAAATCAGGTCAAGCTTTAGATAAAAATTCAAGTATGACTTTGAAAAAGAAATTCACCATATATTGTGCTTTCACCCTGGATCAAACAGTTACTCCAAGAAGGGCAGTATTTTTAGCTAAGACTAGTCAGAGTTCCTTGATCCAAAATCACACATAATTTAAATTTTCACACAAACCTCTCCTCTCCATCGAATGTCTCAACTGACAAAAAAACTCTGCAAACTCTCAGCCAGCGGTGTTCCATGTGTCCTTGGGTTCGCACGTGTTGTTGAAGTGCTCTTTTTTTATGATGACTACCATGAGGCAATTGAGTCCAACTTCACAATGTTCTCAGAACCAGGTTTTCTCCCACATTTGAATGTTCTGGCAACCCGCGCACACTGAGGTGTGCTGGCTATTTCGCGTGAAGATCCGAGGATATATGCAGCAATCATGGTGAATGTTTCACAGTAATTCAGTTTATTAACCGAATATAAGGATGTAATTTTCTTTTGGTGTAATACTTCGCGTAACCTTTAAGGGTGCGGGATTTCCACATGTTCAAATCAGCTGAGGATCTCCGTTCTGAATCTGATTTAACTGCTTGGTCACTAAATTAGGAGCTTTCCAACCTGGATGGAACATGTATATGCAGTACTAATCCCTAGTCATTCATACAGGCCACCCGAGCTCTCCAACTTCAAAAGGATCTTCACACAAACAGCACTGTGAAATGCCCAAATTGTACTATATAAATTCTGTAAACTGAGAGCACATGTCTTTGTTAAATCCACTAGGAAGTGCAGTAAAATCCTATTTGCTGACGTGCAAAGGCTTTGTAAGGCAAAGCCCCTAGCCTGAAATCTCTTGATTTGTGGATCCTTGCGATTAAGTTGAACTGAATGACATGCAAAGCTGGCAATTGAGATAAAGAATCACTTCAGGCCAGGGAAGGGAGGCAGCTAAGATCTGAAAACAAAGGCTGTTAATCTCATGCTCATCATCTTTAAACAGCGCACGTTAGAAGTGCAGGTAAAACTCGGCTGATGCCTTCAGATTACTGGACTGGATGTTGTCTTTTGTCTTCGCAAAACTCATTTTGATTCAGACCCGAACACCTCGCCCCCTCCCCCTCGCTTTCCTCCCCCACCTCCATCCCCTCAGGCGGAACATCTCATCCCAGAGGAGCTGCTGCCTCGGCCCGCTCCTCGGCTGGCAGGCAGGAGAGAAACCCTACCCGCGCCGCCGAAATTCTCCGCACAGTTCCCAGCCTCTCCCAGGAGTGCTGCTTCTTTGTCTCCCCGCCCCTTCCCTTCGCCACCGCATGGTCTGCCTGGGCTCAGGGGGTCCTGCCCGGACAGCAATTTGCAGACGAACATGACACCTTGCTGTAGGACATGTGGCTAAACCGTCCGTCAAAACCTGGAGACGGCAGCAGAAGAACAAAGACGTTTGTCCGAAGTAGATGTGCAGAGGCTGGCGCTGAATCCCATCCCCAGAGTTAGGCAAGACTAGTCTTATTTCCCAGTGTCAAAGACCTGAAATTCTGTTGCAGGCTCGTACTTCAGCATCCCTATCAAACACGTGGGATCTCAGGGTCCAGCCTTCAGCACAGGAGGGCACAGCTGGTCCCAGAAGCCTGTGGACAACAAGTATTGTCTTTGAGCAACCGAACTCCGTAGCAGACTTTGGCGGCACCCAGACACAGCAGGGTAATCGGCAAAGGGAGACGCATTTAAGCAGTGTTGGAAACATCAGAAACATTCCAGTGTAGTGGGTTAAAAACTGCTCCAGGACTGCAAGTTCGGCATTTTAAGGATCAGTGGGAGATTTCTCTGGAGATTAACCGCAATTGAAAAGATCGACTTCCGCTCTGTAGAGAAGTTTTAATAAGGCTGAAAATAAAATGCTGTCTCCCTCAGCCTTCCTGGCAGAAGACACTCGAAGAGCCCCCCTGTTGTTTCAATAATTCAAACTTCAGCTTTAGCCAGCCAAATAGGCCTGAAATCCACCTGCAAAAGTTCAAGAGGCTAAGTGGGATTCGGAACAAACCTCTCTTTTTTCCAAACTCATGTATAATGCAGTGAGGAACTTTGCTCAAGAGCAGCTCCAGCTTGCTGTTATATTTACGGTGCTTTGAAAGAAAGAAGAGGAGCCAAATTGATAACACCACACCACAGGCAGCAGAGTGGGAGGGGAAGGAAAGAGCACAGACACCAGCATACTGTAAGTTGACATTACAGAAGTTGACATTCCTCTGGCCAGCACCTAAATCTGTCTCTTCTCCCTCCTCAAATTGAGATCACAGCATTACCCAAATACAGAGAAAAGGCCTGTGTCCTCCAGCAGAGAATAAAATAAACAGATAAGGTAAGCACCGAAGGAAGAAGCTGCACGATAAGGAGGGTTGCTTCATTAGCCAGTTGGAACAGAAAACTGAAGCTGAACATGAGCATTGCAAGCCTATCATTTTTGTTTGAAACATGTTTGTTTGCACAGAGATAGACTCAAAGGTGTGTTGAAGTCAAGCTCTCCATCTGTCGATGCTGTCGGTCTGCTGAAGAGTCCCGGGGCTGGCTCTGGGGTGACCCAGTTACCCCCAGCAGAAGGCAAATGCCGAGTGTGCCTGTAGAGCACCACTGGCAGATGGTGCTGAGTTGGCAATGCCACTGGATGCCCGGACAAGGTGGAAATTTCAGCTTCAGCAAGCTCTGTTGGTTTGTTTCACAAAGAGCGATTTAGAGAGTCCAACATGTGCCCCACTGCTTTTTTTCTGCCACAGACCCCATGCAGCAGACTGGAAGCAGGAGCTCTGCCAACTCTCTGTAGCTCAAGACCAAACAGTTGGCCATTGTGGTCTAGGGATCAACCAAGTTCACTGGAGGCTTTGAAAGCTTTTCTGTTGACATCAGCAGCCGTGCATTTAGGGCTGTCACATTTTAAAATGTTCACAGTGGGTTGCCGCAGCTACCTACCTTAGAATAGCAGTCTTCTTACAACATTATCTATGCTTTGCGTCTTAGCACAAAAAGGTCACATCTAAATTCACTTCTCTGTGGCTAGCATGGGTGGCTCACACTGTTTGTTTTAAAACCCTATCCTCAGATTGTAAATAGATTTCTGGAAACCTACAGCTATTGCCTGTAGACTGAATAGACATAAAAGTTTTAATGCTGCTGATTGAGCTAAATCCAAGAAAGGGTATTAGGAATCAGATTCTCACATCTATTGGAGTTATCATTGTTTCACTGAGGAAATATACACAGTGGTTACGTCTAATGATGAATTCCAGTGCTGATCTGAGATCTTACTTATTTCTTTCCTTCACTTCTCTCTTTAATTATCTCACTAATGTGGTAGGATGTTAGTTGTTGTTTTCTCTCAAGTATATGATTTTTGCAGTTTTCTGGGACTGGAGTAACTGAAATGCAATGAATGATTCATTTGAAATAGTAAATATTTAACAATGAAATGGCACGCTTTTCTTCCAGATCTCTAACTTCTTTCTAGCTCTATTCATACTATGTATAATACTATGCTCTCCTTATGTATATGCTGTACCATGTATATTCTGGACAGTATATTTATCTATATTCGTGCTAGAAGTACAAAGTGACATTGAAAGAAGGTAAACATTACATAATTGTCTCTGAAGGCACGTGACAATACTACTGTTAGGCTGACTCAGGCAAATTTATTTCTGCTCAGTTGTATTTCTGTTTCATTATGTCACTAGCCACTTTTTAATTGCATAATTGCTCTGGTTTTTTTGAGGGCTACTAGGCTGGAGAGTACAAAAGGCAAAACTGAAGTGAACCTACATGGTAGCTCATTCTGAATAGTGCAGGCACCTCAGTTTGTGCTGGACACCCTCTCACAAACAAAAACATCAATCACTTTTCAAAATTATGTTATGATAGATGTCCTGTAGGCTGCAGTACATCAGCGTAACAACCTTTGCAGGCCTAGGGACCATGATCAGCTGGATGGACTTGGGGATAAGTTTTCCTCCTTCGCACCAGGCTGTTTGTTGCTACTTAAGCATTTGGCTGGGTGCTTTGAATGCTGATCATATTTGCAGGTTTGTTAAGTGTATCGGGGAAAGAGAATGAAAAACTATACTTCATAATATATAGGAGCTAAAAGCTGAAGCCATACTGCAGAATTAGTTTTGGTGTAAACTTGTGAGAAGAAGGAATGTTGCATTTATGTTTCTTGGTGAAACTCAGTTTCCTGCAACATTTGCTACATTACAGTTAATGGAATTTATGAGAATGGCTTGTAATTCTCCAAAACTGCCTGGTGCGGTCATTTCAGCCAGCACAATGTGAATTATGCAATAAGCCATCGCCTTAATTAAAACAAATTGCATTTACTGTATCGGTTCATACTATAAATCACTCCCTAGGGCCCCTCTTCAAGGTTTGCACTTGGTCTGTTCTTGAGAAATGTTGACAGCAGCCTTCATAACCAAAAAAATTTTTGAGCATTTTGTTTTAACATCTTTTGCCGGGATCCAGCCTTTGAGCTCACTGACCTGATACACAAAACAAATCTTATCCAAAAGGAAAGACAGAAATCACATGAAAAAGTCAGAACACCTCATCCGGCTTTTCTCTCCTGATTCTGCAGTTTGCACTTCGGTAGACCGTGGTAGTGGAAGATGAATTTTATTAATTGCAGTAATGATACTAATAAAAGCCTAAAAAAGAAACCTGCAGACTAATTGTTTTCATCCAAAGTTAGGAGGCACATGGGATTCCTCACACTTCCTACTATAATTAGACTGAACAACAAGACAACCAGTTTATTAGTCCTTTGTGTAGCTCCAGTTTAATAAAGAGAATGACCATTGGGTATTTATATTCATTTGAGCTCAAAGCTACTTAAACAGAAGTGTTAAATACAGCATATCATACTGCAGGATGAAGTAACTCACCTTTTAAAGAGAAACCAACCTCTTATTTGTGACCTGTGATGTGCAGGGAAAGATTTTTACTTCATTCAGTTTGGATCTGGCTGCTGAGACCATTCAGCTCTACCGAATATTTAAGCAACTGTGTTTGCTCAGGTTTGCTTGCACTGAAAGTTAAAATAAGGTAACTAAGTACTTTGCTCAAAAGGGGTACAGTTCAGAGTTCCCTGAATTAAAATATTAGGCTCATAGTGGTGTTTTCTGGTTTTAGTTGTATTAGAGAGATACTGTTTGAAGTGTGGAGGAGATGCTGTTTAAGACAGTCCTTCACAGGATAAAATGACCAGGGGAATCCTAACAGCAGGCTAACGCAAACTTGAAAAGCTCAAGGAAGCATTCATAGCCCCTTTGCAGGAGTTACTTAACTTCCACCAATTTGGGGATCCTGTAGGTGGAGCTGCTTTTATAAAATTTGTGAGGGAAGTGAACCATTTATATCTAAAACTGTTTGGCAGCTCCAGCTACATTGAAATTGCTGAAACCTCATCATGAACAACCGGGTCATTTAACATAAAATCAGACCCTAGAGCCTGATTGGAAAGCCATTCAAGCCAATTAAAAGGGACCCAGTGGCTGGAGCCAACACTGGGGGGAGCAAGTCCACAGAGAATAATTGAAACTGAATCTGTCTCCATATTTATTTTCCTCTTGATATATACCTGAAAGAAGCCCAGGTAGATTTGCAGTGGCCGTAACTATATCCACCTGTTTGTTGTGAAGATTATTTCTCTTTACATCAAAGCAGGTGTCCATCCTGCCCAGCAGCCTCAATCTGACGGCATTTAGGTCTTCAGATGAAAGCCTCTGTCACAAAAACAAGGAAATATATCTAAAGAACAGGCTTAAGCACTGAGAGGTAAACAAGACAATATGCATTGTCTTTCCTTGAAAGGGAAAGTAGACACAATCGGAAACAGAAAATGCCAAGACTATGACCACTGTTCTTCAGCCAAAATGAAGTCTAAAAATAATTGGCGTCAACAAGTATTATCGAGAACCAGCTGGAACACGCATGTACTGAAAAGTGAGCAAATACCTTCAGAACAGTGGATAAATACCTTAGCTGCATTTGCCTACAGGTTTGCCGTGTGGCTTTGACTCTTTGACTTATGAGTTCAAAAGGCATTTATTGATGCTGTAGTAAGGGCCCACCGCACAAAGCTCAGGAAACTCAAATTGCTGAAGCCATTAAAAAAAGTCCTTCAACCTCCAATAGCCATAAGTACATTTTCCATCTTTACTATTAGGATTGCACTGTATCCGCGTAGTTTACAATTGTGTTCATTTTTTTTCTCTGCCCGAATTTAATCACAGTAAACACGTGTCTCTTGAAGCCTGCATTCACTGTAGATTTTTGTGTTACGAGAGCCTGAAATTACATGCCTGCTTTTTCTTTTTAATGATCAAAAATAGGATTTTATTTCTTTGCTTTTTTCTTTTCCCTAAGTTTTGATAACTCAAAAAATGCTGCAGAGATCATCTTCCAACTTTCTCAATAAATTCACTGCTGGCCTGAGAATAAGAAAGCGTGAGAAAATTTCAACCCCCAAAGGTAATTTTGGGGGAAAGTTATAAACCATTGAAAACAGCAGCTTATAATGAAAGTGTCATCTCAACCATAAAATGTACCTCAATGCACTGAACAGACACCGTAAAACATGATTGAAAGGGAGTTTAGAGATATTGCTAATGGCTCCAACATAAGGAGTGTAACTATAATAGATGAAAAGATGCGTGGCTAAAACTGCCCACCGCAAATCTTTGAAGAGCGTCTAACTACCCAGGCGTGCCAGAAATGCGCGATTGCTAACAGAACTGGTCATGCAAATCTGCTCAGAGAGACCTTCAAACACTTCATGCTTTTACTTCCTCTGAGAGTAATGCAATTGTTCAGTGGAGAGACAGCTCGTGTCCCCAGGCTCGTGTTGGGGGCACCATCTGGCATTTGAACGATGGGGATGGCCGACAGAGAGGCAGGACTGTGGCGCTCAGCATCTAGCTCTTGAGGAATAACATGGCCTGTGGTTAGAAACCTCCAATGTCTCTTTCTGTCTCAGCAATCAGCTTTCCAGGTTACAAGCGTTTTGTGCTGTATTCATGAAATTGTGTAATTTTGGTTGGAATGGACCTCTGGAGGACACGCAGTCCAGCATCCTGCTCACAGCAGGCAAACTTCAAAGTTAGTTTTGAAGTACTTCTGCTATTCTGATTTAAGCCAGGTGATCTAAAGTTAAATTAACATGTGCAAAATATTCTAACAAGCTGAAAGTCATTTCATGGACTTTCAGAGTTCGCATTTGGCCATGACTACTTTACAACACGGTTCTTGTGATATCTGTAGTGAAATGGGTGTTAGTTTGTGTTGAGATTCAGTCAGGAGGACTGCTTGGTTAAATTTACCCTGCCCTTCAGGGAGTAAATTCTGACTAGGAGCTATAGTTTGAATATCTGTAGGTAAAGGTTCTGTACAACCATGACTATGCATTTTATTCAGGCCATTTCAAAATGAGGATTGCAAGGTAAAGCAGTGTTGAGACTAAGAGGAAGAATTTTTTTTTTTTTGATCATTGGTCAATATCTGAAATAATAAGGATAAGGAAAGCAGTGTTTGGGGAAAAGCAACTCTCTTATTTCAATGCAAACTTTCTGCCTAAGACTCCTCAGTTTCTCCTTCTGACTCCATGTTAGACATATGAAAAACAATATGTGAATCTAAGCCTGCGTGCCACTCCCTTTCCTCAAGTGGACAAGGAGGGAAAAAAAAATACAACAAAAGGCTCTTGGGTTGAGATAAGGACGGGGAAAGATCACTCACCTGTTACCCTGATGGACAAAACAGGCTCAACTCAGGGAAAATTATTTAATTTATCACCCATCAAATCAGAGTAGGGTAACAAGAAATAAAACTCAAATCTTCAGACACCTTCCCCTCACCCCTGCCTTCTTCCTGGCTTAACTTCGCTCCTGATATTCTCTACCTCCTCCCCATCACACATTGTCCCTGCTGTTCCTTCCTCTGCACACTCTTACCCTGCTCCAGAGTGGGGTCCCTCACACAGGACTCCACAAACTTCTCCATCATGGGTCATTCCCACAGGGTGCAGTTCTTCATGAACTGCTCCAGCGTGGATCCCTTCCATGGGGTGCAGTCCTTCAGGAACAGACTGTTCCAGCACGGGTTCCCTGCACGGTCACAAGTCCTGCCAGTAAACCTGCTCCGGTGTGGGCTCCTCTCTCCACAGGTCCACAGCTCCTGCCAGGAGCCTCCTCCAGCCCGGGCTCCCCACAGAGTCACATCCTTCAGGCATCCCCCTGCTCCTGTGTGGGTTTCTCCATGGGCTTCAGGTGGAGATCTGCTCCACCATGGACCTCCATGGGCTGCAGGGGCACAGCCTGCCTCAACATGGTCTTGTCCACAGGCTGCAAGGGAATCCCTCCTCCAATGCCTGGAACACCTCCTCCTCCTCCTCCTTCTGCACTGACCTTGATGTCTGCATTCTCGCTCCTCTCTCCAGCTTCAGATGTCCTTACACAGGGTTTTTTTTTTCCTTCTTAACTGTGCTATCCCAGAGGTACTACCGCCTTCGCTGATGGGCTCAAGATTTGACCAGTGGCATGTCCATCTTGGAGCTGTCTGGCATTGGCTCTGTTGGACATAGGGGAAACTTCAGGCAGCTTTTCACAGAAGCCACCTCTTGTAGCCCTCTGCTACCGAAACCTTGCCACAGAAACTCCATACAGCCTGACTTTGCAAAACCCTTCCTGTACACAAGCTTGCCCAAACTTGTAAACATAGAGGATTTTCCAGAGTCTCCAAATGTTGATGAGTATATTTCTCAACATTTTCCCGAGTGTTATTACAGCTGAGGATCAAAGCTCCAGCCATTTACTTGCTGTATATTAACAACTTCAAGGACTCAGAAAATGCAAGCCAGACCTGAAGATATTGTGAGGTTTTACTTATTTAATAATAGATTTGAAGTTCCTCTATTCGTCTCCTGCTGAGCCTTTAGGGTGAACTTGGGTCACCTACAAACTTTGGTATGCTCCTGAGGTCTAGAAAACTGAGGCTTTGTTGAACAAGAAAGAAAAATATCCCAAGTGCACAAGACAGCAGAGGGCAAGGCCTCAAAGAGCTTAAGATTGCTGTGAAAATCCTGATTGGTTTCTAAGCCCTATCATCGCTGCAACCCTCTAGCAGGCACTGCCTCTTGTAGATGGTTATGTTCCTTGAGAGAGGCTGCAAAACATGGAGCCTTTCCCCAGGGCCAAGTGGTGGATGTCTCATGGAAGATGCTAGATTGACGGTTTTTAGAACAATTTCATATAAATTCTTTAAAGACAAAAAGAAATTAAGAAGACCAACTAAATATAACTAATTTTCTCTACTTTAAAAAAAATATCTGAGTTTACCCTACCTCCCTGTCTTTGCAGTTAGTGTCTCCTCCTCTTCATCTCTCTCTTGGATGAGGATAGTGCTTATCATGGAAAGTGATCTCCGCTATTTCCGTACAACCTAGTGAGGGAGGTGGTGGAGTAGGGCAGAGAGAAGACTTTTGCTTTAGTAACAAGAGCACCTCTGAAAAAATGTGGAAGCCATTTCATCTTTTAGGTGATGGAGTGCTGCTTGGGACATGCCAGGTGTTTCTGAGACACTTTGTGGGACACAAGGATATCCTAAGGCTGAGTATGTTGTGGCCTGAGCATGCCCATCAAAGGTTACTTAGCTGTCAGGCACCACCTTCTACCCTCCCAGCTATTTCCCATCTCCCCTGCAGCAGCAGGAGGTGCTAAGGGGTCACATTAACTTCTTTACAGCTCCACATCAGGAGCCTGATGTACCTGGGATGGAAATGTGATGCCTAGGGGCTGGAGCAGGACAAGTGGGAGACACTTCTTTCCTGCAGACCTCGGGACAATGCAGTTCACTGCCATAGGATCACCTCCTCCCCAGCCCCAAGGCTGAGCTGTTCACAGAAGTGACTTTATCATTGCAACAGCTGTGCTCCATCCTGCATGGAGTTGTCCTCACTTACCAGGATGGAGTGACATAGAGGTAAGAAACTCTCTGCCTTTCTGACATCACTTTCTCTCAGCACATCACTTCCTCTCAGTGATGCCCTTCACTCCTTCTTGTTGTCCCCAGGTCTTTCTGCTGGGATAAATCACTGCAAAGGTGTGAGGATTGATCTTGCCAGTAGGAAACTGTTTTGTGCCAGTATGACCAGTGTGAAGGGGTAGTGATGCACGTTGAGTGCACTCTGTGATCCCCCATAAGGCAAGGGAGGGTAGCAGAACTACTGACTGCTTGACAGGTGCTCGGAGGCGCTCAGGAGAAACAAGCAGCTCAGTGCAACTTTTATCTATGTGTTAACACTCAAAAGGAAACCCATGTATCCTCCTTGAAAGCCTCCTCTGCGAACCCGTGTGTCTCTCTAATTGAAACAGGGCAGGGTCTGAAACCATAGGAGTCCACAGCTGCTATTTCTACTGTGCATGTCTGAGACAAGGTGAAGAGAAAAGTCAGCAAAGTATCCCACAGGGTAGTCCTCCAAGTGCCAAGAAAGATGACTCCACATTAAAGGTGAGAGCCAGAGCTTGCAAAGCAGTGATGGCCTGGGAAGACAGAAGCCTTGATTCCCTCCAGCAGTCTCCAAGTGTTATTCCCATTAACACTGGCACTAGCCATCACCCTGAATACTCCACGCACCAAAGGACAAGTGAGAGAGAGGAGGAGGGAGGGAAGGAGGTGATAAAGTTTTCAAGCTGTAGACAAGGCTACAGCCACTGAGGACTGGCAGGGTCTGCGATGTTTCGAGACACATCCTGGGACATATTTTAAGGGCAGATCTGAGACAGTCAGGATAGGGCAGGTTTGCTGATCTTGCAGAGACTTCATCTTGTGTCAGTCTTCAGTTCACAGTGCCAGATAATCAGGGCTCTTCTCATTTGTCTACATTACCAGGGGAAGAAAGTGCCACAAAGCCTTTTGAGATGGCAGAGCCACTTACATTAACTTCCTACACCTGACAAATTTCAGCACTCAGTGATTGCTGCTAACCCTGCAGCTGGTGCCTGGTTCACAAGAATTCTGCCCTGCATGCCACCATGGGTCAAAAACATTTTCAGGCCCCTTCCATCAATCAAATTCTGTTCTCAAAGAGCACAGCCCCCAGTTAGACCATGCCATGGGGAGAGAGAGGGGAGTACTGCTTTTACACTGCATCGCTGCTTTGGTGTTGAAAAATCAGCACTTAAATAAACCTGCAAGCAGTAGACAGGACTGCATGTTTCTCCCACAGACAAGTCTGAAAACCACACAGAAATCAAAAGGATTCTTGTTACCAAAGACGAGATCCGACCTCTTTTAAGAGCGAAGTGGCCTTTCTGCAGAAAGTTTAGCAATCGGTGCAGAATCGGCAAGTGAGAGCCACTCCTCCTTTCCTCCTTTTTCTCGTCTTCCTCCTGCTCCATTTCTGAAATGCGTTAAGAAAGAGAGATATCTGGAAGACATGTCCTGGATCACTGCTGCTCCTGCAGCATCTTGACTGACTTCAGGCTCTGGCGTCAAGTAGTGATCAGCCTTCTTCCTCCAGCCTCCTGCCCTGGAGTAGCAGCTTTTAGACATGACCTTCCACCTCTTCACGGCTCCCTGTGTCTCTGAAACATCCAGAGGTCAGCCCTTCGCTGCCTCCACAAGGAGACCTGTTATGGAGATTCCTGCCTCGCATCAGCTCCATCTCATGTCCCTGTCATCTCCCATCATGTTACCAAACTGAAGGGGCTACCAGGAGTTTAGATGGTGTCCTCTGCTGTGACATGGACTCATCATTTCACTATTTGTTGGGGAATGGCAGCTGTGCACTGCTCGTGGAAAGTTAGCCTTGACTGACTAGCTAAAAATCAGAGGTGACCTAGCTGTACAACTTACTGCACGGGAACAATGTGACAAACTTCATCTTTCTTCACTGCCAGCCTCTAAGGTTAGAGAGGGCCATTGCCTGTCATAGTGGGGAGGAGAGAGACAGGTCTACGGATGTGTCTGTCTGTGTGTGTGTGGAGGGGGGGTGGGGGAAACGAGTGGGTATGCTTTTATTCTTTCCTTCCTACTTCATTATATTGATTTTCAGTGGCTTGCACTCTTGGAATGCAATAAGGCAGCAATTCTCTTCTATGCTGGCTACTAAACTTTGCCTGTAACTTTATTCTGGGTCAGGAAAGTCAGCACTTCAAATTAAAAGTGGTTTCAGAGCAGGAAAGCCATATTTTAGGATATTCCAGCTGGGGGTTCCTTGCTATCGTACTTCATTTTAGAATCCAGTGTGTCGTGTCATGTCATATATGCCTTTAAAAAAGCATTTAACTGATATATATTCTCATCTGCTCTTTACTTGCAATATTTCAAGCAGAAAGTATTTTTTAAAAATCAGTTCCCTGGCTCTCTGAATTTACAGCAGAGGCCACAGACTATAAAGTGGAAGGAGCTGAAATTAAGCCCAGGGGAGAAAGAAGTGCACTAGAGAGAAGGGCTCATATGCCAGGTGGTTAAACACATGCATAGTTTAAATCCTGTGCCGTCTCCCTGAAGCCAGCGGAGCCCGCTGTCGTATTTAAGGCTAGCACACCTGGCTTAAGTGCTGGGACCTTAATCTCTAAAAGAAGGTGTGTAATGCTGGGGTACAGACTGTGATGCCCGTAAACTGCTCCAGGCCTGTGGTACGACCTGCTGTGGCAGTTCCTTTCCTCTGTGCACAGCTCCCGTGCTCAGGTCTTGGAAAACCAAAAGGGTTTCCCGAGACAGGAAAACATCAATCCCAGATGGTCAGTTCGGGGAAAGAGTGCCCTTGCTGAGATGTTGCATACAGATGTGGATCCAAGCTGAGATCTGGGTGTTTGGGAAGATTGTTTTGCTGAAGAGTTTCACCCAGCTAAGGCTCATTTCTTGAGTGTTGAGGATTTTAGCTTAAAAGTTTCATCCTTGTGGAGCAGGCACTCACAGCAGTTGTTTCACATGGGGTTAGACATCGGCACTGAAAACATGGTGCACTGCATTTTAGATGGATAGAAAGGTATATTACAGAGTTCTGCTCCTGGCACTGTAAAAGAAAAGTGCTGTTGGAAAACACCCAGCGCAGGAAGCAGGACCAGTGGCATGGGGAACTACTGTATGGGGTGCCACCCACTTTGCCAAAGCAAGCCCATGCCAGCACCCCCAGTCCCCTATTTCCACCCTGTCCTGCTGCAAAAATGTCCCTGCAAATCCCCTCTTTGCTCTGTTGTGTATCCACCCGCCCTGCAGCAGGGCTGTCACCGCTTTGTCAGGTCATGGGGACGTGTGCGGCTGGAAACCCTGCTGGGGAGATGAAGGAAGCCTGGACAGTTTACGAGACGGCAGGAGGCAAAGTACGTCTACTTGGCCCTGAACGCTGAAGCGTGGCCTCCCTGCTCCCCGCTTGACACTTACAAACGGTGACAAGCCCTGTCACCTGCCACCCAATGCGACCACCCTGAAAGCTGGAAAAGCCAGCCATGTTATTAACAACTCCAGCTTCCCCAAAGAAAGCCCCAGAGACTTACGATCAGGAACTGCCTTGACTCAGGCGAAAGACGTTCACGTTAGGAAGCCTCCGCAGCTGGTTCCCTGGGTGAAACATTCCAATGAAAGGAAAGCGAAAAGGCAAGCAGACAGACAAAGGGGAAGATAGATGGTGTTGGTGTCTCGTCTCAGCTCTCCTCCTTCTCCCTGCTCTTCCTACGAGAGGAGAAACCCCTGTCTGAGAGACTCCCAACACTTGGGGCCGCATGAGCCGCTGCAATTCCTTGCATCGTCCCTGGCCATGGCTCCATGTGTGCTGCTTTCCCTGCTTTCCCCTGGCCTGTCTCGTCTAACCATAACAGGGATCCATGCAAGCAGAATGTCAGCACAAGCGGATCATCTGAGCACCTGCCTGGGGTCCCAGCCTGCTGGGTCTTCATTGCTCTCAGTATCCAAATTGCTGTTTCCTGATGATAAATCACAAACGGAAATTTAGGGGCTGGAGAAGGTTGGGTGCTGCCTTCTCTAGAAGAGCAAATCTGTAGATTTGCATGTCTTTGCCATTAGTGAAAAGACCTCCTAAGTCTCCTAGATTTCATGATTCCCAAACAATCCTCACAGAGTAGCTACTTCCAAGACACAACATTTTTCAGGCTGCTGATGTTACTCAAGTCTCCATCTAAGCAGTCATGCAACAAGCAATGCTTTCAAACAATGGTCTATTGATTACTTGTTTTGTTAACAATGGTGCAATTCCCTGGAGAGGTTTATTACTCTTGTTTTGTATTATTTTGTGCCTTATGATTTGGTCACTAATGGGTACGCTTGCATTTCATTTCATTGTGACTGACCTTCCTAGGAGGACCTCTCAATGCAGTCCAAAAATGTTAATGAATAAATGCTTACTGGCAGGAGGTGTGAGTGTGTTACAGGGCTGTAGGGGTGTTTTCATCCTGATGATGCAGCAGTAAATCAATTAGAAACATGATTGGTTGTAAAATTGGGGTAAACTTGCTTTTGCCTCTGGATTTCGGATTACCTAAATTAGGCTGTATAAATCTAGCAACACATTATTCATGCAGTGATTGTCTTGCTGGTACCTACATTAAGAACTGCTATGCACACAGCTATGACAAGAGCCTGAGCTAAACCCAGCCCCAGCATATCCCGCAGCTCTGCTCCCACGCAGAGCACAGAGCCCTTGTCCCACTGGTAATTTAACTCCTTTTGGCAACATTTGACTAGAATTCACTTCACCAGAGGATAAAATAAATCGTAAGGGCTTTATACACAGATGTGTTCATTCAGATTAAGGTATAGTCTACATTTAACATGGAATAGCTTTTCTTAATTAACTCCCTGTCTGGGTGCTTTTTTTTTTTTCAGTCAGACTGCTGTAGTGCAAATGAGACTAATTGACTTTGGATATTCTTGCTAGCTATTACTTTCTCTTATTATTAAGCATTATTACTATTATTAGAAATTAATGATTCCAGAATAATTCCCCACATTTAGTTATATCCCAACATCTCCAATGGTATGCGATGGCCAGTGTGCTCTGAATTCAGTGAAAGTCCCCATGGTCCCAGTTTAAACAGTTTGCCAACAGCACTGTGTTGTGTCTGTTGAGCAAAGGTAATAATTTCAGTTTTAAAATCTTCTGTTGTAATCTTCTGTTGTTTTAAAATCTTATGCAGTGAAAGTAAACCTCTTTGTAACAAGACCATGTCCAGAAGCCACTGCTGAGCACACAGTGATGCAGGGGAAATAAGGTAGAAAGAATTAAAGAGTCTGAAAATACACAAGCTAAGGACCAAAAACTGCATCCCTGTCTCCCACATACCCACCCTGGCTTCATCCAAAACCCAGAAATGTCGATGGAACTCCTCCTGTGGGCTCTGATCACAGACCAGGAGAACTGCACTATGCCATCTCCAAGATTCCTGCTGAAACTCCATGTGTGCAAGTCTGCAGATGCAGGCAGAAAAAAAAATGTACAGGACTGTGTGCTTGAATATAGATTTACAGAGACAGTGTGCATAAATCTAGATAATTTATACAGTGCCACAAATACAAACAACAACTGCCACTCCTCTCCCTTTACAAACTCATATACACAAATGCACCTCAAGTATGAATAATGCAATGACAAAGTGGGCTGCATTTGTATGGACATCATTGGTATCAGCAGTTAGGAATAATAGTTGTCTAATTGTAGTCTTTCATTGTGTGCTATGTCAAAGCGCAGGCGAGTAATTGCAATCATCAAAACCCTTTCAGAGTGTGTGCAGAGCCCGACCCCCATCACCTGCCGTCAAGCCTATCTGATCCACCATACACATGCACTTACTGGGCAGATAAATTAGCTAGATGGGTTGTTCTCTTTTTTTTACTACTATTTTGTCTTTTGTTTTGTGCTTTTCTTCCCTTAAGGTTCTGTCTAGGTTGTCAAAGGTTGTTTTATTTTTTATTTTCATTATAGTTATTCTTCTTTTTCCACGTGTGTGATCCCTTTTTGGGTGAGATAATTTAGACGACAGACATCAACAATTGTACAAAATAATATGGTAACGAGCAACTGAACAAAAAATTTATTCTTATGAGCTGCTGAGTGTTACAACTTGAATGTCTTTGTATCAAAATCCTTGCAATAAACACAGGGAGAAAGAAGGGAGGAGGGGAGAGAGGGAAAGGGAAATCAGTTCTTTTTCAGATATTACTCGTAAGATGGAAGAGAAGATATTTTCAGGATGCAAGTGGGACTGATTTCCATTAACATAATCCAATTTCTAGTATTATTTTATTAATATAAACTTCTTGGTTCTGGGAATGCCTCCTGGATCATGTATACCTACTGTATTCTGTATTGAGTTTAGGGGAAAATCAAGGCTAGTGCTAAAAAACAAATTGAACCTATTTGTTATACGCATTCTGAATTGCCAGCTGTACAGTACCTGAGTGGAGTAGCAGATTTGATTATCAAATACAATTAAGGCCATTTTTTTGTCGAATTGGAGTACCATGTAAGTACATAGTGTAAATATCTGTCTAGAAGACAGAAACAGCACTTTGATCTACATACTCTGTCTTACTGCTGGAGAGGACTTGAAGTGATTTTCTTTGGTTCAGCCTCCCACAGTAAGGCAACCATTTCAGTGCTGTAACAACTATTGCAGAGACCACATCTTGTTCAAGGAGCACCTAGGATCACCGGTAGATACCTGCCTTAAACTTTTAGAAGGTCTCAGCTCTGAGTTTTCTTGTGTCTGCCCTTGTCAGATAGATCATATCTATTTATTAGTAGTATATAATACTATATACAGAGACTCAGCAGGGTATGTCCTATTTGTTGCAAGCATCTTCTATGGCTGAAGGAAGTCTGTGTTTTTCACAGCTGTCAAACACAAGATTGGATGGGATGTGTGTGTACGCTCAAAGTTCTGCAGTAAGAAAATTCAGAGGTCTGTAATTAAACTCTTCAAGGAAGTAGTAGAAGTTCTATTTTGTGCATAAAATTCAAGTAAAGGGAAATGTTATAGAATCATAGAATCATTTAGGTTGGAAAAGACTTTTAAGATCACTGAGTCCAACTGTGTTTATACAATTTATACAAGGTTCAGGGCAGAAAGTCCTATTTGTGAATTTTCTTATACTGAGGCTGAGGGCCACAGGGAAAGGAGATGTAACTTGCTATTTGGACTACTTAAAATGAGGATAGACAAAATGTTTCTGAACGTTCAGTGGGGAGATGTCCCATGTCATCAGAGGGCCACATAACCTAAGAAGTATTTTTTATTTCTGATTACTGTAAGTCATCTTCATAGCATTGTCTGACACTACTGTCCTCACCCGGCTCACTTTGTGCTTTCTTCTGCCTTTAGGCGAAACAAATTCAGACATACCAAAATACACATATTTTATAAGACCTCAAAGCAATCAGACATGGTGATGGTATTGAAGAGAAGATGCTGCAAAAAACATGAATGGAAAACTTACAGACTATGGGGCTTTTCTCAGGGAAAAGTATCGCCACTGCAGATGTCACCGCTGGTCAGAGAGAAGAACACAGGTCTGGAAATAGGAAGAGCAGAGTTCTTGTCTTATTCTTGCTGTATTGTTTGGGGCAAGTCATTATGGGGGCAGTGTGTTCAGCTGTCCTAACTTCTGTCTTATGAAGGTTAGGTAGTTATTCTCAGCTGTTCGTCTGAGATGCTTCAACAACCAATAAAGAAGAGAAGGGGTACTCCCACAGGGTCATTCATTCACTCCTAAGACAGGTGAGGATGCATCACGTTATGGAAGTTCACCTGTATCTCTCCACATTTCCTATAGAGTCTGGCCAACTAGTTTTAAGAAAATTCTTAGATGACAAGAGTTAGAGGAGAAGAATATTTCCCTTAATATCTATTTCTACTCCATGTTGAAGAAATGGAGGAATTGTCTTTAGCAGAAATGTTGTATTTGAAGACCTGTAACTAGGATTTCCTCACCCAGAAATGTTTAGAATTATGCTTTCTGCCATAAGAAGTGGGTTCATCTCTTCTGATGGAGTTTCATAATGACCTTACAGTAAGGATTTTTTCCTTATTAAAATCCTTCTTAAGACTTCACTGGACTATACCTTCATCTTAATAAAGTTGGAAATGTTCTTCTTCTTAACCAGGAAGAGCTGTTACTGATTTCCAGTTCCATGTTTCACTGTAGTCTGCCAGCAAAATTTTGACTGGATGTATCGAAACATCCCGCTAGAAAGTTACTTCCTTCAATACATATTATCCACATGATATTTAGTAATGAGGGAGATCATTTTTCAGGTTAAAATGTTAATCATGATTCAGACTTTGGGGACAAAAATAATGGATTTGATAACGCTTTTATTGGGCAGGTTTCTGAGGTCCAGGATGTACTTCTTGCAGGAGCAAATGCTCCAACATGTAAGCTGCACTCTGATGACATGGGAGACACCTGCACCACTGAGTTATCCTAATGTCTATGCTCATAGGTATTCAGGGTGGAAGAGTGATGATGTCAGCCCAAGCGTTTTTAAAGGTCATGGTCCAGAACAAAAATTATGTCTGAAAACTTGACATTTTCTGCTAAATGGAATTCTTGTTTTCCACCTCACCCTAATTAAGATAGTGCTGAGAAGTCCTTGTCATGGGGAAGGACTCTGCCTTCCTAGTGCCTTTACAGAGACCAGAAAAAGCACACTCAGCTTCAAACTTTCACAAAGCTAGTGAAAGAGAAGATAAAGACATAACCAAAAAGTAGAGTAGAGAAAACGATGAGACTAGTTTCATATCAAGATGAGAAGTGGTTTCAACACCCTCATGGTTTCACTATTGTCGAAGTAGTACCTGAGCATCATAGCAAGGAGAAGAGGTTTTGGAGAAATTTCAGGGAACGACCTGAGATGGGATTGTAGCTCCCTTTAAGGAGCTCCTACCACGCGTGAAGGGGCAGCATGGGAGCAAACAATGAGATACTTGTCTGAAAAATTAAATTACTGAGTGATAGAGGATGTTATCACAGGACAACCAAAGATGGGAGCTGGCATTTCAATAGCAAATGAGGGATATTAGGTAGGCAGGAGATAGGCTGTGAAAAGCCTTTCATAGGTCCCTATATGGACATAGAACCATAACAGCCACTCATCAGTGTTATAGAACTACCAGGAGCAGTATCCCCAGGCTGGGAAAAAGTCTTCTTGGCAAGCTTGTGTACCACAGTGTACCTTTGGATAGAGCCTGTCCTATCAAAAACTGAATCCCTTTGAGTTCCCTGGAACAGCAGCAGCTGGAGGGGAAATAACAGTAAAATTCTATGACCATAATAAAACACATTAGCCATCTGAACACTCATTTCAATCAAATAATGCAGCCTATTCATATTTAAACAGGAAATATTTTTTAATGTTTATGGTAATGATCAAATCAAATTTTAAAAATTAAACATGAAATTAAACTTTAAAGTCAGGTTCCAACATTTGGCACTTGGGACACAATTTCCAACCCACATCTGATGGCTGCAAGCAGCAAGGTCTACCCTCTTACCTTTGCTTAGTACCACTTTTTGAGGAGAATGCTAGAAGGAAGCTTTGGTGTCACAAGAACAAGAGTAGCTGATTTGGAGTTGATAGTTCCAGCCTTCCCTTCCATCCATTCAAGTTTTCATGACAATGAGAGTTCATGGCTGTTGTGAGGGAAGCGGAAAACTAAACGAAAAGTACTTTCCTCTGGAAGAAGTTAAATGGGCGTTGTTTTCGTTCAAGTGGAAGGCAGTCATGTGTTCCTACTGAAATATTTTGGACTCCAACATTTTCCCAAAAAGATCAAAGAGAAGAAAAGATACAGAGGTTTTTCCAAAGCACCGTTTAAACAGGAGCAGAAAATGCCACTAAGAAACTGTAAGTGCTCAGGTGTACATAACGGTCATAGGAGATATAAGTGCAAGATAATACCTAGTAGCTCTTTAAATACTGTCCCTGTAGGGTAAAGCACAGCAACTGTTGCACACCAGTAACACACAGCCATTTCTGAGGTGGTGGTAACTAGTGTAGAGCTCCTGGTTTTGAAAAAAAATTGCTACTTTACAACAGTGGAGGCATGAGCTCAGATGATTAATGTAAGACTTTGACAGAGGTGGCCAAGTCTGTGTTTAACGAAGACCTTGAAGTGATGGCTAGCAGTTAGGGTATTACCTGTAAACCATATCTTGTGTTACACTAAAACATGAGCTGGGCAACAGCTTTCTCCCTCACTGAACCGGGAGTTATCTTACTGGTACTAAGCCTAGCAGATCTTTCCCAACTCTCTCCAAGTCAGCAGAAAAGCAAAGTTTGAAACAAAAATGTTTGAAACAAACCCATTGTCTTTAATATCCCTGGGTATTTCAGGTCTAGGACCTTGTTTGTGCTGTGAGCCTATGCTTCGGTTTCTTGAGATGTGCGGCAAGGTTACCCTTTTGCTCTAACAGTTGAATCTTTCAAGAGAGTATACCCTCAGTGTAAATTAATATCAAATTAGTATAAATTAATATCAAATTAACAATGCTTTGGACTACCAGTGGATCGCATTTTGTTCCTTAGAGTAAAAAACGCTCATCATCACAAAAGGCAGAATCAGTCAATCCCCATTCTTATGTTGACTGCTTGCCCAAGCTTAGCATTGAAGGAGCATAGACAGAAATTTCTGTAGTATGAAAAAAATAAATAAAAAGGCTGAATAAATTATCTGGGAATGTACAGCAAAGTGGCAAGATTTATCTTAACCTGTGTCTACAGCTCTCATCCCTATACCATGCACTTTAAATTGGATTGGTATCCTATAAAAGGCTGTCAAGGATTTCATTTGTTCTGCTTGACATACAGATGTACAATTGGTAAAACCGCATCTTATCTTAGTAATTGTCTACAGTGCTAAGTCTGTACCCAGTTATTGACTTCAAAAGTCAGGTTTCATCTGTGCAGTTCCCTGATCCAGCATCAGTCCAACCACCTCCAGCGGTATCTGTTCATCTTTTGGCTCACCTTCCTGAGTTAAACCACCTTCCTCTTTGCAGATGCTGAGAATGATGAGTTTGATGTAATTAATCAAGACTGGGGTTTGTGGGTAGAGGAGTGAAGAGGCCAATTCCTTGTTTCTGTTAGCTTCCTTGTAACCAATGTATCTAAAAAAACTCATTGTGAACTGGTGCTTGAGAACTTAGTGAATGTTTTGAGGGCTTTTAAAGCAAGAGGGATTTTTCTAGGGTTTGAAAGGGAGTATTAACTAGCTCTAATAGCATTTCTGTTTACTAATGGAACTGTAGAATTTAGTGATCACGTAGAAAAACTTCTGTCTGTCTGATGCTCTTTGAGCACCTTCTGGTACAAATCCAGATTAGCATGCTGGCACTCTAATGATTCAACAAAGTGCTTTTCCAAACTTGCATCAACCTTTCCTGTTCACAGACACATGCTGCAAATAGATCTGCTTGTAAAGTGGGGTATATTTTCCAGCACACCCAAAGAAAAAATTAGTTCTTTGTTTTCCACTTCCAGCTGAAAAGAGCTTTGGCTTTGGAGTTTTTAGTTTTTGAAACCAAATAAACCTCCAGATTTTTTCTGGGCAGCAGACACTTCTGTGACATATTCTCTGCTAGTTTAAATGTCTGATGCTTTCTTTGCAAATATTCTTCACGGAATCTTTTTGAGCAGCTGTTGGGAGGAGAAGGTCAGAAAGAAAACCATGTTTTCTTCCACTTCATCTTCCCCCGCCCCAATACATATTAGTACCATCGTGGGGGCTGGTGTTGTCTTGCACCTGAATTAGCCCAACTTGTTGATGGCTTATTCCCATTCCCTGTTCCAGGAAATGTGAGAAATGACAGTCGCAGGTGGCGGCAATAAATTTGCTGTGGTGAAGCACTCTGCTGGGGACAGTTCTCCATGGGGTGCTGCAGTAATCCACCATTCAAAACGGCACTGATTCACTCTTCCCAGAGAACAAAGTAGTATGATATATGAACGTAAAACTATTATAGCTGGTCAGACCAACAGTCATTCTCACACACATCCCATCTCCTAGAGTAGTCAATCATAAAGCAGAGGGAAAATTACAAGAGAAGTACTTTTCCTAGCTTCCTGCAATTGGCAGCTCAGGGATTTCCTGAGCCAGAGGTACTTTCTTTGTATCAGTAGTTTTCAATGGATTTTTCTTCCATGATTCGTCCAGTTGTTTTTGAGTTCATGGGGATGTTTTAGATGCTGGTTTTGCATCACTGGCATTTCTCATTTTTTAAGCAGTACCATTTGTCCCTGGAGAAGGCAGAATTTAGTCAAAGAATCTTGAGACTGGCAACTTGTACAATCACAAAATAATGCATTGAAGCTCTTTTCAGTTTCCAAAATGCTGCCAGCTAAAGGGTAAATGTATACCATGGCAGTTTTAGAAAGAAGAGCCATGGATCCTGTCTGTGCAGGGTGATGATGTTTACTGAATGTCACTACTCAAGGTGGAATCCCAAAACAATGGTGGTTTAAACTTTGTAGGAGAGAAGTAAACTGCAGGATTTCAGCAGCTGGTGTATGAACAACCGTAACAGCCCTGTAGAGGGGGGCACCTCCAAGGTGAGGTTGAATGGTTGTAGAGGTGAATCAGTTTCATTCTCCAGAGCTAAAGCTACCTCCAGTCACAAGTGAGAGCCACAAGACGAAGAGCACAAGATTTTCAGAAGGTCCTGTGGCACCTTTGCCATGTGCAAGCAATACAGAAGCAGCGTTTTCTAACAGCTGGCGAGCAGTGCCAGTTATATAGATTGCAGGCTGCGCCCATGCCTCCTGAGCAGCGTGCCAGCTCACAGCGAGGAAATTGCTCTGCTCTTGGAAGGGGTGGATAGTCGTCATCTTTTGCTGGGAGACGAGGTGATTTTTTCCCCTGTTTCTTTTCCTTTGTTCAGTTTTCAAGCTGCTTTAGCTGATCAGTATTTGCACTAAAATGAAATGAAGCTAAGTAGTCGCAAGGATCCACACAAGCAGAAACACTTGTAAACAAAAATGGTAATTATAATAGGATGCAGGTCTAGAGTTGTCTGTTACATCAAGAGTTCTGTTTGTGTGTCAGCTTTACTCCTGTGCCTCCTCTCTGAGGTATTCTTATTTCAGGGCTTCCTGGCAAATGTAGTATGGCTTTTGTTGTTTGCAATTTTTTTACTTTTTTATTTTTTTATTCTTTGCTTTTCTTTATGGACTCCCCAGGTGCCCATAACAATGTGACAATCAACAGGGACATGCGCAGTAGCAGAACTTTGCTTTTACAAGTAAATCTATGCAAATACGGCAACTTACCTCAGGGCATCTTTCAAACCTGGGGAATACATGACAGGGAAGGAATCACATGATGCCTCAGACAGAGCTTGTAGACATCTCTCAGCTGACTTTGGAGGCTTCTCTTGCTTTTTCTCTCTCTCTTCTCTCTTACCCTCTCCCCTAAATACACATCCAAAAAGACAAGTGAGTAAAAAGGGCACGTGCTGTATTCAGGGAGCCTGTGTGGTGCCCAGCAGTCGAGGTCCACCCCCAGAGGGGATGGAGGAGGGAGCTCAGGGACATGTCCTGCTTTCACATGTGCCCACACATCTGCTGCTGGCCTCAGCTGGGAAATCCATGCAGACACATCTGAAAGGTGTGTTTGAAACTAAGTCAATATTTAAATAAAAAACGAAGCATGACATATTTGGAAGAACAGGGAACCTGGACCTGCACATGTTCAAGAGGGCTGCATGGTGCAGAGCCCAAGTCAGGATTTGGCTTTGAATGACTCTCACAGCCTTCTGTCCTCGGGGCTTGCCACCCACAGAACCCATTTCCTCAGTGAAGAATTTGCAAAGAAGGAGGACGTATCCTAACCTTCACAGCAAAACTGAGTGTCTCCTCTGCTAGGCCCAGATGCGCAGGAGGAAATGCGGGCAGACAGGTTCTGCCCCACTGACTTCCCCAGTAAAAGGCTAAGTGTCTGCATGGGGGTGAGGGTGAGAAGGTCACCCAAGACCCCTGCAGAAGTGGGCTTTGGGAACATTTGACATCCACCCATGTCTGAGTTGCAGGGGAGATGCCTTCCTGGAGTGAAGGGTAAACTAGCTGTGGCCTGTGATATCAGCCCAAAATGCCCCTACATGATGACTCTTACAAGATCCAATTACCTTCTCAGTGGCTTGTGGGATAGTTGTTTGTTTGTTTTTTCTTGTTCTCTGACACATTGGAAAGGAGAATATCGAAACATTTTTATGGAGATGGAGCTATCATGTACTGAGAGAAATGGGTGAGGTCTAGCACCATTTGATGTGAATATATTGGGAATAGTCTGAAAGAGTATGAACCTTCAGGATCCCCAGACAGATACCCAGATCCAGCACAGCTCTGCATAGACACAGCTGGGATCTTACCAGGTGAAAATACATTTCAGGTATTAGGTCATTAGAAAATAATATTATAATATATAAATATAGATAATTTTCACCAAGCATAAAAATCAAGACACACTGTTGGAGCATAGATTGCTGTAAAAAAAAGTAGCCCATGGAGATGAGCTCCATGCAGGGAACAGAGCAGAAAAGAATAGAACAGAAGGAGTAATCTGAAAGAATCTTGTTTAGATGAAAACAACAAAGCATTTCCTCTTTAAATGGTTTCAAAATGCATCACCCGCTCTATGAAATACCTTTACTAATTTAAGGAGAAAGGAGACCACCAGATGCCCCTGAAGAATACCCTCATCTCTAACAGCCCAAGTGCCTGCACCATACTCAAGCATTACCCCTAACTACCGCCTATGTTTGCCATATGTCATCCCTTTTTACTCATTGCCATTTACATGATGGCAGGTTGAATTTTTATTAGGGTAGGAGTAGGTTGAAGATTTCAGATGTGGGCGCTTGAGAGACCATCCCCTTCACAGCAAGCTCAGCTTTCTCATTTTCAGCTTAGGCTGACATTATATCAAAGTGTTTCTCTCCAGTGGGGACAATCACATATTATTTACAAGATACAACAGGAATGCCACACTAAATGAAGACGAAAGATGTGCAGGAAAAGTGATTGCTGTCTGAACCTTCTTAAGAACTGCTTATTAAGGAAATCGCACTTTTTAGCAGCAAACAGCCACCAGAATTGGCCACGTTCAATACTGGGGATGGATCTGACCTGCTAACCAATGCCATCTATTGATAACGTTCCTCCAGTGGTAATGATGCAGATGCTAATGAGCATATTAATAATAAATAACGCTGTGTGCATTTATCATGTACTCTATTCAAAGAGTGGAAAATGCTTTACCAACAAGAAAGTGTGAAGTCCCAGAGCAGCTCTTTTCCCCATGTAGACTCTGTTGTTACCCTAAGAAAAGGGTCTTTTGTCTTCTGGGTTAGCAAAGAGAAGTGGCAGTGGAACCACTAGATTCCAATCACTATGGTGCTGCTGATTCATGGTGTGAACTAGGGGGAGTTATTTCAGTGCTCTGAGTCTCAGGTTCACCATCTGTAAAATCAAGATAATTATATTTACAGTGCTTACCTCATAGAGCTGCTGTGAAGATTAATTAACGCATATATATTTACAAAGTGCTTTGAGATCATCAGGTGAAACTTACTGCATATGTGCAAAATATGTTTTCTCTAAAATACCTTGAAACCTTAGGAGCTGCAGAATCTTGCTGACTGTTGCCACATTTTTGAATGTTTTTTCTTTTCTCTAAGGAATTTGTATTGCAGGTAGCAGTTATATGTTGTGTTAATGGCAGAATACCTTGCAAATAATAGTTTTTCTGAATTCCTTTTGACTTGTTTTTCTCCTCATGCACTATGTGCAAGCAGATTATGAGTTCATCAAACAATGATTTTAGATAGTTAGTAAGACACATATTTTGAACATTTTTTTTACCTCTGTAGATTTTATCACAAAGAAAAACCCTGTGTTTATTTGATATTGGTTATTCCAGCTGTAGTGGTTGTTTGTGATCAGTCTGATTACCTATGATATATATCTGTACCACTTCCAGCAACAACATACCTGGAGGCACAGTTAGAGACCAAAGATTACGTGTGTTTAGTTTATGTGCTATAAGCAGGATTGATCTCACCTAGATTTAGCCATCTGAATATTAACCATTAAGTCTAAAGTAGTTGTTTGAACTTACTTCATACTTGGTTGAAAGAGATGGGCACTTGCCTAGAGCTGTTTGCCCAACCATTCTTAGATAGCAGTGTTGACAGGATGAATCAGCCTTTGGAGGCACAAATACCTCTGTTGATGGTGAAGGGGAGTGGGAGTGATGTACTCAGCTTCAGATGTCTGATGTGATATTAAAAAGCTGAACACTGTTCTGCAGATCCTAGAGACACTCCTTGCCCCGGCAGGAGAAGCAGCATTACACTGAAATAGAGAATGACTTGTTTGAGCAAGAACACAGTTCCAGACAGAGATGCCTAACCTGTCGGTTTGCAGATGTGAATGTCTATATGAGGATGAGGAGTCAATGTTCCCATTGCAGTCAATAGGGATCTTTACAGTGCAGCACAGGGTCTAGTCTAGAGATCAGTGCAGCTGACCAAATATAGGTGTCTACCACAGGCTAAGTGGAATAGCGTGCTGAGCTCCCATAACTGTACATCTCTCCACTGCTTACGTCAACACTAAATGGCCAGTCTATCTGTAGATACAAAATGTGGGTATTTTAACCTGCAACTGAAATCTCATCCCAGAAGTATGGCTTCACTGAGATGATGAATACTGTGTTATCTGAGGCAGTCAGATATGCTCAGGGTGCCACACTTCTTACAGCTAAGCAACAACGGCTTCTGCAATACTGAGTAGTCTGGAAGCATCTCAGAGTTTGTAAATCATCTTCAAAGAACAGCAGGATTTGAAAGTATGAAGCCTATATACATTTACCAGTTCTTATCTCTGCCTTTTTCACCTATTTCAGCTATTCCATAATTGTGCATGTTAGTTATATTGTGTCTAAAATTCTCAGACTGTCGTGTTTCCACCTCCTTGCTTTTCAGACAGCTCTTCAGTTTTAGGAATTCAGTGCTGAGAAACCATTCAGTGGAAGTTTTCTTCCTTAATTTCTCTCTCTTACATGCAGTCAAAGCCCTATTAGTGACATCATTCAGTTCTTCTATCTTTTCATGCCTATAGACATATCTCCAGACAGTTGCCACATCCATACACACAAGATTTCTTCTTGATTTTTCCCCATTCTAGTCACCTTTGAAAAATTTCTGTATCCAAGATCATTGACAGGGTGAAAAGAGTATTTAGACATGCAGACACCTATATGCACAAATGACTTGTAGCCAATTCGTTCAACAAATGCATGCAGGAAGCAAACAGGTAATGAATGTTTAAGAATCATCATATACATTCCCTACTTCAGCAGACTTTTACCATTGAGTACCAGCTGACAATCTGCATTTATATGCACGTGCACACACAGATGTATGTCTGTATGTTGAGATTTAGATATAGATAAATTCACATTGGAGTCTCTTGGAGAAGAATTCTTTTGATTTTGTCTGGACATATGACGTACCTTAAGGCAGTTGTCATCCTACATTAATTTGTCTTGTTCTGCCTCAGCTCACTCTTTTTTGTCTTAAATGCCATATTAGAAAACATTACAAACCCCCCGCCTCCTTTGGCCTACCCACAATCCACCTGGGCATGAAGGGAAGCATGGCATGATCCTTCCTGACACATGTCAGCAAACATCTCATCAGGGGCTCAGCTGTGTCACCCCCAATGATATTGCGTGGCAAGATCAGTCCTTGGCTACATTACACCCTATCTTACCCTCGGGGCAGGTAGGAAGGACTATGCTAATTGGTTCTGACTCTCCAAGATTGAGGGGGGAAGTTGCCTTCATCCAGTGCAACAATGCCGGATCTGTTCAATACAAACCAGGGTGCTGCAATGCACATAAACCTTTCCAGTGCCTTTACAAGATGGCAGAAGCCCGTGTCTGTGCACATGTGATGAGACGACATGATACAAGAGTTAGATGAGCAACTCACCTGAATTTACTCCAGACAAATGCAAGAGCATCTTCGCACTCACAGCACTTAGAGCATTTCTCATCCTGTCTGTGGTGTTATAAAAACATGTGCTTGGACCCTGCTTCGTAGATGTTGTCTCTATGCTCTTCGAGGCCCCCTCAAATGGCCTGGTTTCTCTGCAGTTTCCTACTCCCCAGGGACCCCAGGAGTCTGTGGGGCTGACTATCAAATTGGGGAAAACCACAGAAAATCAGTACATTTAAAAATACCCTGCCTATTTTTCACATTCTTGAAAGAAGGGAGATTTTCTAGTTTGCTAGGAGGTATCACCTATTCTGCACAGCCAACAGAATACTAAATGTGGGGACACCCAGGAGTTCTCCTGCTCTTGCCCAGGTCTTGCCCTCAGCCTCTGCAGAGCCTGGCCTGGAATCAGTGGACCAGCAGAACAACAAGGGGATTAAAGAACCAGTTGTTCCCTGAGTTGACTCTGTATGTCCACTTTATGAGACACAGACATCTTTGTGCCACTTGTCACTGTACTAACAGAGAAATGCGGGACTGAGCGCTGCAAGCTTTCCCCATCACATTCGTTCTTTTCTTTTTTTCTGTCTCTCTTTCTTTCTTTCCAGTACCACTTCTCCTACTTTAATCACGTCTCACTAAACTCTGCGGTTTTGTGCATCTGATGCCAGATGTTGTGCACAGGTTTGTGGCTTTACATTTCCTTATCGTGCAGACATTTCTGCCTTATCCTTTCGATGGTCCAGAACCCCAGACTCATCGTCCCCAACAGAATCAGACTGCTTTACAGATCATACGTGCTTAGTTAGGTTGCAGAAACATCTCAGAGCAGAAATGAAAGTGGGCACATTATGTGGAATAGTTAAGGAAACACTGGATGAAGAAGATAGAAATTGAATCTGGTAGCCTGTTTTTGATCAAGCTTTCAGAAGCACCAGGTGCTCTAGAAGAAGCAGAAGGCGGTTTTAAGATAGCCTTACACCAAACCAGTTCCTTGCCAGTTTTCCTGAATTAGATGTTGGCTTTCATCCTGCGTGATAGATATTCTGTCTCTTTCCAAGTCTCAGAAACAGCTAGTCCTTGTGGAACAAAATGTATCAGAGAGAACTCCTTTGCACTTTATGCCAAGGCAAATAACTTGTTCTGCAGTGCAAGGTGGGGAAGTAGAGGGTGGATAGGACCTTAATACAAGTTGGGGGGGGGGAGTAATTTGGTTATCAAAGTGTTGCTGAGTAGGTGGTGCCAGATTTTGCTTGAACTTCGTGGGTTTAAATGCAGCCATACACACACACACAAAACAGGCAACGAGGTGCTTCAATACTGGGAGAGTGAGGAGTTGTCAGGACTATGTCATGGCAAAGGCATCCCATCAGCTAGAGGGGGAGATTATCCAGGCCTTGGTTTGAGAAGCAGACAGATGACTGACAGGGGTTAAAAGCTTCCTGCTTTCTTTTCCACATTACCTCCTTGATGATAAAGAGTTCCCTGTCCCTCACACAGAAGGTGCTCTATGATTTCAAAGTATTTTTCTGGAAATACTGTACAGATTATAATAAGCTATTGTAGCCCTTGGCAGAGATGCCCAGCTGAGCCTAATTCCCCATATCCTTAACTCATCGGCCTCTGATCATAATGCAGGTTCAGTGTCCTAGAGGAGCATTAAATAAAAAAAACACGCACACAAAAAGCCAATTAGTACATTTCATGATGGTGAGAGACGTCAGGCTGAACAGTTAGGGCATAGCAGTCCTCTGCTTAGTCACAAGACACGCAGCGTAATCTACCCCCCAGTCTCCTGTGGGCCTGACCCAGAGGACCTGAAACCAAAGGATAAAAAGGAGCTCAGTGTCCTTCACTCTTCCATTTTTCTGCTGCTTGACTGAGGCCGTCACAGGCAAACGTGGTCACTTGTGACACTCAGGGCTTTGTCACGCACAGTTGTGTGCAAGGAACTGAGCACAACCATCACAACCTCAAACACTGGCAGTAAGGAGGGAAAATATGCTAATGGTGTAGGTTACCAAGGGAAATTAGGAGAACGATATCCAAACAAAAAGAAAGAGAAACACAGTTCTAAGTGGCTATGGTGCTTCTGAAGATCACCACTGGAGCCAGTGAAAAAAGTGACAGCACTCATCTCTGAGACTGTGATCTATATTACACGAGAACAATAATAAAAAAACATCTGAGATTTGCCACACAGCCCAAGAGACTACACAGCTATTCTTGAAATAGCCCACTTTCTCTATAGGCTCCTTTGCAAATCTCCTATGGGGAAATTAATTGTCTGCCTCATGTTTAACCAGTTCCTTCTCCAGAAGAGGTGTGGGCTGGCTCCATCCAAGCCCCATTTTAGCATGGAGCTGTTACATCTAATGAGTAGAAGACGGGACCTATAGACCTATTGTCCAGTACCACTTTCCTTAGAACAGACTGCATCAAACTTTCTAGAGAAGATGCAGGAAACCTCACAGATTTCACAGTCATGAGAGAATATGACCTCTTACAGGTCTCACTGGTTCATTGAGCCCAAAGCAGCTATCATCATGACACGTGCTGCAAACACCTAAATAGACGAGATCTCAGCTCAAAAATCATGCCTTCTGAGCTTCATTATTTAGATGTTTCTATGCCTGAAAATAATTGTGCCAGACAACTACTATGAAAATAACTCCTGCTTAGCCATGAGACAGTCTAACAGGCAGCAGTAAATCAGTGGTCGTGACTGCTTAGCTCCCAGGTCTAGCTGTGAGGTGCCTGCCTAGTTGTTGCTTCAACTGTTGCCATTTCCAAGCAAGGGTGGGGTGGTTCATACACGACATTTGGTCTTCAGCAACACGAGGATGAGATTTGCTGGCTAATGGTGCCTTTGCCAGGAGAATACAGGTACAGTTCAACAGCACATGGCTTAATGTAGACTCTGACCCACTGAGTGTGATTAAATGGGTCTCGCTTGGCTACAGTGTAATATCAGACACATTTTTTTCCACTTTGCAAAGCAAAGCATTCAATTACGAAAACAGAAACAGGAAATTAATAAACATTATATTTCTGTGTTTTTCTTCTGTCAGTTCATTCAACTGACTCTTCCTAATGAACAAGATCCATCCACCATCAACAGGTCTCTGCACTGATTTTCTCTCATTAACATCAAGGGGAGTCATCTTTCTTGTTAACCTTTCCATTTATTTAAAATGTCCTGGATTTCCTATTCCATTTTTATAGTCCCTGTTTCTGATTGTTTCCTTGAAATGGGAACTTCAAGGACTTTGATAAATGGATTGAAAGGCTTCCTTATTTCTCTGTCACTTTGCATCCTCTGCAAAATGCTGTTTTGCAAATCATAAAGCTGGGGATTGCAGTAAGTGTTCATCAGAGTAAGGCACGGAGGGCTGTAGGGGCATAACAGATTAGACAGTCCCAGTAGGGGGCCGGGAGCAAGAGCTGATGGGAAAGAGTTGTGAGCTGAAATTAAGAAAAGAGGAAATAGGCTGGGCATCAGTGCAGTCTTTCTGGCAGTGGTGTCTATTAGCTGAAAGTGGTTTTCCACTGTTGTGGTCTGTGGTGGTCTGGAAGCCAAGGAAATGGGCCTGCAGTGGATTTGTGAAACTCTGCTGAAGGATTAATTTACGTATTGGGAACTCATTGACACTTTTTTTTTCAAGTAACTCCAGTTGAAATAGTGCTGATACACATAGGTGTGAGGCTGTGAGAGAGGCTGATAGTCATCCTTCACTGCACAAACTGTCATCTAAAATGCAAATGACAGCACTATTCACCCATCCCCCCTACCCTCCTAAGACAGAATCACCATTGCTGGGGTATTCAGAACAGGTTTTCATTAAATGAGTCGCAGCTAATAGATTTAAGCACCTAGTCCTGATACTTCCCCATTCAAGACACCAGTACATCCTCTAAACAGTCAAACTCAGGGCTTAGGTAACTGCAGACTGAGGAGCCTTAAGCACTGAATAGGTTATTTCCCTCCTGGAAGAGCTGAAATTGGTTTTCTGTCCCTCCTGCATCGTTGCAGTAATTGCACCAGAGCCCACACTGGGAGCACCTGGAGATCTTGTTGAATGCAACAGTGGCTGATCATTTCATTGTGGAGTCAGTCAACGAGAACCATCCTTGTGTGACCGCACAAGAGGCCTCTCTGCACAGCAGAAACCTGGGACTGTTGCCTCTCCTGCTGTTCCCATGCTCAGCTTGAGCAAGATCCCCGCAGCCCTTCACTCCGCTTTCCACCTTCTGAGCTCACCCATCCCCACCACAGCAGGCATCTCACAGGGACTGCTAAGCCAAGAGGTGGCTAAATCCATAGCCCACAGTCTGCAAGGCTTCACAGGGAGCTGCTTTCTCAGAGGAACATTACTGCCCTTCAGCACCAGTGCTAATGCAGACAGTAATGAGAATGCAAAGACCCTCCCGATGATTCGAATGTGTGATTATCGCACTCGTCCTTTCACTCACCTCCATAAGGGCAGCCAGCACCCATGTTCCTTTCGGCTCTGCACTTTTCGCTCCCCTTCACTGTGTTGCTATGGCAAACAAGGGAAATATTCAGTTCCCAGCTCTGAGTCATTGCCGCTCTCCCAAAAACAAACATGTCCTGGACTGCTCTTTCACAGAAGCTGCCAAGCACGCAGACCACCCTAGCTTCTTAGACGGCTACAGAATACAGTCTGTAGCAGGAACCTGTAATATTATTAATAACCCCTTTTTTCTTGAGACCTTTCCAAACTGCAGCACCCCAAAGCACTTGACACATTTTACTACCTACTTTTTGCAAATCCACACACTCCTAGGAATTTGACAGCCATCACTGATGCAGGCTGAGCTCCTCATAACTGCAGAGCAACAACACAGACAGACCTCAGGTCATCCTGCCTCAGACTCATAAATACGTCACCATACAAAAGAATGACAGGTCTTCTCCAGCACCTCACCTACCTACCGGGCTTTGATGCACCACCAAACAACTCCAGACATGTGCAGACAGGGCAGTGCTAAATATTTCCATTCACCAGAGCATTGCAAGTGCAGTGCAAACTTCCGTCTTCCCAGCTCATTCCTCCTAGCAGCAAAATGCTGATAGATGTTCAGCTGAGACCAAAAGACTTACCATGCAGGTTAACATTGCACCCAAATAGAAGTATTGGCAAGAGATTTTGGGTAGGCAGAGGGTAATCCCTTTAAGAACACGACTGCCTTCTGGAGATATGATGTTCTGTCTAGTCTCTTTGCCTTTATATGCAACTATCTGTCTATCTGTCCATCCATCCATCCATCCATCCATCCATTCACAGTCACCTTTATTCTCACTTTAGGTGAGCACCTACAGTTTCATGGAAAGCACAGTGCACACCTGTTCATCAATGGCCATAGCATGTTATTTTGACTTATTAGAAGGCAGGGCTATTCTTTTTGTTTGATTTCACGTCAGATGCCAAGGCTGACTTACTGCAGCATCTCTGACCTTTACTGCTTATGACCATTTTCTGCCAAATACCTCCTCTGAAAGGGCTTGATTTTGTAAAGACACTACTTGCTAAAGGGAAGAGTGAATTTCTTTGCTTTTGCTTTCCCCTTTTGTATGCTAGGGAGAGGCAGTGTTGGGAGGACTGCTCTGCCACACCATGGGATTTGAGAGCGAGTTGAGCTGATCTGCATCGGGGCCAGACTACTTGAAAGGGAGGGAGGCAGCAAAGGGGGAGATTGAGGTGCAAGAAACTGCATCACTTCCACGACTGCTACTGCTCAGGAGAAAGGAGCAAAAGAAATATATATCTGCCTGCCTATTAATTTAAATCTAGACCCAGGAAGAAGTCAACGAACTGTAATTTATGAGCTGTCAAAGCCTGAAAAATTCCTTTTGACACTGTATTTTCAGTTATTACATGCTTTCCTGCAAGACGACAGCATAATTCTGTAGGGAGCCTTCTAGTGAACAGCACAATGGCAGAGGGCAGTGGGGGCTTTCCTATTATCTTTGCTTCTCCCTTTCTTCTTCTCTCCCCACTCCTTTCAATCATCCCCCCTTTCCTACCTTGCCATTTGCCCAAACAACAGTGAGAAAGTAAATCAGCAGCAGTCCCTATCCTGCCAGCCCTTCAGTACCTCCAAGGTAGCGCACAGTGCTGGGCTGGATCCATCACCGTGCAGAGATTTCTGAGGACACACTGGGTGATGGGAATGGATACAAGGCAGTGAGCTCAACTCTACCAAAGACAAGGAAAAAATGCTCTCTCACACTCCAACATTTTTAATACTTCAGCTGGTTTCCCTCTGCTCGTGATAGGTTCCCACCACTCTTGCTGGTGCACCATTCGATTGGATCTCTTTCGCCTGTTGAATTAGCATTCATTGACAACTATCAGCTACCTCAGATACCTAGAAGTTGGCAAGAATGCCTGCCTGCCTGCCTGGCTCTCTTCTCTTCCATAAAGTGAACCAGAGCACTGCAGAGTCTTGGCAGGGTCCTGGGTCATGTGTGCTCTTCTCGGGGGAAGTAGCTTCTCCTCTTTCCCAAGCTCTTCTTCAGGTTTGCACCCTGGAGGGCAGTGCCAGGCTCTCAGGATGGGCATGCCATCATGCAGCTGGACCTCATGTAAAGCAGAGGGTGGGGTGGTATTTTGGTGGTAGTGTTTGCTGGAGGGGAAGTCATGAAAGGGTTGTCTGCCCATAGGTACCTGGCCGCATCTCCATCAAGTTGTGGGGACACACAGAGTTGGAGGGTGATGGCAGTGACACCATTGCCCAATGCCAGTTAATGGGTGAACTCAAGCTAACATCAATTTAAGCTTGACCTGAAAATGTTTCTGTTGCCTGAATCCAACCTGAAGTTCCCCTAGCATCCAGCTCATTTCATTATCACTTGGGGACAGGAGCGGAGGAGGCATTTCATAACAAATGTCACTTATCCCTGTATCTCAAAAGCTTTCTTTTTCTTACACACACAATTGTTTTCTAATTTGAGTTGCTGGTGGTGGTGGTAAGGTTGCTTTTTTACCGTGTTTTTTTGCTTCTCTGCTTTGGTTTCTCACTTACAGCTCAGAAACCCCTTTTAAGGTCTCTTCTCTGTGATAGGCACTTCGCCTCATATTTAGGGAATCACACCCACATGCTGCACGCATCCATATGCAAACATAGAAACATACACACGCATTTTCAGAGTGAAGTGAACTCCAGATCTTGTGCTTTAATATAGTTTAAGCAGCTTGTGCAGAGCTCTCTGGAGTCAGGATTATGGATTAGTGCCCTGAAAGCACTGTAGAGATATCCATACCCAGAGGAAAGGGCTGTGGTTTCTGCTGGGTTGTGCTGCAAGGCAAATGGTCACAACCTAGAGTCTATTCCAGGCTGTGTTCCTATTTTACTTTACAATGCCTCAGTTTTCTGAAACCTGAACTGGGCGCATCACCACCACGTATTATTAGTTGAGCAACATCTGAATGAACATGTAAGAGCAGCGTTATGGCTCTGCTGTCATTACTGTGATAGCATGTTCTTTCAGAAATGGACACCAGAACAATGAAGACCAAACTTCCCCTGGAATGCAGATGGAGAGACGAAAAAATGAAAACAAAGAGATTTTGCCAGAACTACTCTCACATTTAATAGAAGAAACAGTGAGATAAAAGCCTTTTCTTGAATGTATGACCCCTACCTACAGAGCTGTGGACAAACTGTTGTATTTTACTCATGAGTGGTTTATTGATGGACAAAGTTTCAGTGTTTTTCCTAAAAATTAGAAAAGTCTGCACCAAATCCTTCAAGACTGTTCTCCGCGTCCAGCTTCCACTCAGACAGGGTGCATGCTGCTACCTGAAAGAAGGACGGGGCCAGTAGCTGTCTGTGAAATCAAAGACCACCAAACCATCCAGGATTAGACCTTCCTCGGTCTAGGACAAAGTGGCTGGAACAGGCCAAAAATGAGTCAGGGCAAGACAGTAGTTAAACTGTGGAAGAGTCAAAGCAGGGTTCAGTGCACGTTCCCTGACTTTCTTCTGGTTAACATTAGATACGTTAAATAAATGTCATCCCAACTGAGACCTGGGCTCTGTTTCTAGCCCAGAGGAATGTTCAGAGGTGCTGAATGAAAAGAATCCTTTTGCCTTGCATTGCTTCACTGTACAAGGAAATCTCTGAGTACATTCAGTGCAATCACTTCTGCTCCCAAGAAAAAGATGTTAAGATGGGGAAAGGAAAAAACTGTCCTGCACTTCCCCTTGCATGAAACACTCTTCAGAATTTTAACTTTGTTTTCTTTTAACTGCTGGTATCGCCAGTTCTCACACTTTCTGACCTGTACATAGGAAAATACAGTATTCCTTAAATGTTAGTGTTAGAGAACTGTGCTGCAACAGAGGTGAAGGCCTGCTGTTCAGGCTGAGAAGGAACAACATCAGAGACAAGGGAAGAGGGGAGAGGGGCTATGTGTCTTTGAGATCCCATCTTTCCCTTGGCAAAGCCGACTGATTGAGTCTTCCTTATCAGTAGAAGCTATCCTGAGCTGTAGAGGCTGGATCTCTAGAGTTGGAACTTCCTTGTAGTTCCTGCTGAGTACAGCGTTCAGGAGGGCAAACATTAAATGGATAAGAAATGGATAATGGACAAATCTCAAAATGTAGTTGTCAAAAAGAAAGCATGATAGAGTGAGGGTATTTGTAGAAGGGTTCTGCACTGATCCACACCAGCTCTGATGCTAGTCAGCATTGTCATGAATGATGTGGAATTAAATATCCCAGCTGATAAAATCTGTGGATAACACAAAATGAAAAATTTTAGGGACAGGACTCTGATAGAGTCATTTGAGTCACTCAGGTCACTCTGAATGAGCTTTGGCTGGCTGAGGGGTTATGTGCATGTTTCTACAGAACCAAATCTAAACTGACTCATAGAGGAACAAGGCTACTAACGAGGCCTAAAGAATGAGGGGTTATATTTCGTAAGATGGTGACCTAGAAAAGTACCTAGGCAATGACCTAGCAAAGTGGTTAGCATGGCTGAGGAAGTCAACCTTAGCTCCCAGCTTGCTGGTGGGCAAAACCATCTAATGGGACCTCCTGCTGTATAAACAAGGAAACTGGAGAATAAAGACGATTTTTTGGTAGGTAGCCTTGGTGGGGCGAGCACTCTGGCAAACTGATCCCAGCCTAGTGTTCACCTTTTAAAAACTGTAAAAGATTTTGAGAAGACCTGTATAATTGAAACAGATACCTCCAAGTGTCAGACTTGAAGAGCTGTGCTCATCCTTGACTGAGAGAGTTCCGTGAGACTTGGGGTTTTATGGAAGTATCTTTCCTGGGAAATAAAGCCTATATAGTAAAAAGTGCTTTAATCAGCTGGAGATAGGTTAAACTTTTCTCTGAAACTTTTCTAATTTGAACACGATGTCTAACACATTAAAGTGAGAAGTCAGAGACAGGCTCTTGTCACAAGAGGATGCGCATCAAAGCAAACTATGATGCTGACGGTTGCTCTGCCTGTTGCCCTCTTAGTAAGACTTGACCCCTTTCCAGGATACGCATTTTAGCCAAAACACAATGTATGGGGATAGCTGTGGGGCAGCAGTAAAATGGCTTCAGCATGGTGGTTTAGTCATGGGACGGGAGGCTCCTGGGCACAGCTCTGTGGGCATCTCCAGTACAGAGGGGGAGATGCCAGATCACTGAAAATCCCTTTTTGACTGACTAGCCTGGGATTAAGGGGGTTTGGGGAGGAAGAAGAGGTCATCACTACTATATTTTTCCCTGTATGATGTCCATCTTTGCTTCCTGATTGATGTGGCGGATCACTGGAGAGGGTCTTTAGCATGGGGAGAAGGCCGAGACCATGCACTGGCTCTCTGTGTCAATGTTATCGCTTGCTGTCACATTTTGAAAGAGGAAGCGAGTCTGTGCCATGCACGCAGAGAACAAAGCCCTTGCAGAGACGAGTGAGTTACAACTTGTCAGCACGTCTCTCAGCCTGCCGAGGGCCAAATATGAAACACAAAAAAGGCCTGAAATGAGGGAAAAAGGGGGTAATAGTAGCACAGTGAGCTCTCAAGCTCAGAAAAGGCTTGCTATAAAACAGCACCTTCACGCTCTGCCTCTGTGTGTCTTCGAGTTCTGGCTACTGATGAAGGGAATAGATGACTCCCCTTAGCACAGTTACAGTACTGTTGCAGTAATAGGGACCAGAGCCAGGTTCAGATCTGGTTTGCACTGCCCTGCTTTCTCCACACACCCCAAAAAGCACTGTTAGCCTAAAAGCATTATTAGGGATGATGAAATCTGAGGTGGAAATAGCCTACGGAGGGCTGTGTTTTCCCACGTGGACAGTGAAGCTGTAGTAGTTGGAAATCTGCCTTTCCGAGACTTGGATTTTACCCTGAATCAGGAAATCAATTTCTCCCGGTACTAACTTCAAGTAGGAATGGGATAACTGTTTTTTATGTTTGCTGATTTGGCCATAGCTGTGTTGATGAGAGAAACAATTCTATCATTGCATGGTGTACATCTGTATTGTTGATTTATACCTACTAAAGCCCTTGTTTCAGGAAGCTTTGTAGATTTATGCTCACTGATCATTTAGTCCAGGTGTTTAATTTTCTGTTTCAAGTACTTTGGGCATGGATAATACACCATGGCAAGAGAAAGACATTAGTACTGTCAACACTGTGTGGGGGTAAGACAAAGGACCAAATTCAGTCCAGTACTGTAAAAACAGATTTCCAGCTATATGAAGACAGTGGAGAAAGTGTACTGAAATCAGGAGACAAATATCCCCACTTCATACAGATTCAGTCCTATACTGCCAGTTGTTTTTAGTATAATTGGTAGTATATGCATACTTCAGGGTCACTGGTCTACTTAAGATTAGATGAAGCAAAGATCAGACCACAGAATATTTCTTAACAAATATTTCCCTTGCTCCCATCATGGCTTTGTGCTCCATCTCCTTCTGCTGGTACTCAAAGTGGTAAGGTATTGAGTTGCCTCACCGGAGCTCACCGGATGTTGGTCTTCTGTGTAGACTAAGATATGCCCCTCCTTTTGCAGTTGTTGTAGGGAAGTGCACCATCTCTGGTGCCCAGCTCTCCCCGTTCGCTCTCCTTCTTGAGTTGTATAGCACAGGGTGTCAGGTACAAGCTTGGGAACAGCACACATAGGATTGAGTTGTGGTTTAAATCCAAGATTTTATCTGACTCTTGCATGAGCAAGGAGACAAGTTCATTGAGCTTGAAGAAAAATAAAAGCACAATAATGGTTGTTCAGAGAGTACAGGACTACCCAGCAATACCACTTTCACAGAAGCAGAGCCCTAAGTCAGTCAGTAAGAGTTAATAGGTAGCTTTGGACTGAGTTGTGAAGCATTTAAAAAGACAAGTGGAAAGAAGGAACTCAGCAAGGAGACAGGCAAGACAGGATTTGGGCCTGAACACTCCCAGCTCCCTGCATGCTAGGGAAGAAAATAGTGGAGAAAAACTCTGCTGGTACAAGCCACTGATATGTCATACTCCTTTACTACAGTCAATGCATGTTCACTGTGAGTTCAGACAATCGCAGCCAAGATCAGAGTTGTGGGACTGTCCCCATAGGCCTGCCAGACAAGGGCTGGCTAAACAGTGTGAGCAGAGAGGTCCCATGCCTTCTCCTCGCCAAGCTCACCCCTGAAACCCACCTGCAAACAGAGCTACCAGCAAGGCCAGTGCCTGGAGTAAACTGCCTCTTGCAGCAGGAGGCTGTTTATGAACTATTCTTTACTGCTGGCATATCACCTGGCTCGTTTTCACCTTTCTTAAAGGTTAACCTCATTTCCCTCTATTAGTTGGTTTTAGCAAATGCCATTCGGCGCAGCAGTTAAAGAGCTCTGTCAGTGGATGGAAACGACAGTGGCATTTAAACCCAGTTGGAGTTGGGTGTTGGGGGGGTGGGAGGGTGGTTGGAAGAAATAATCTTCAATAAAACATTTTCAGGGGGATGCTAAGTGACATTAAAGGAGTCTCACCTTCCCGAGCAAGAGGAGAGATCTTTGGCTCAATGTGCTGAGCGGGACGGGTCTCCCCTCAGTTTGAAACCAGCCCAAAGCCAGGAAGACGAAGTGGCTGGGGGGCTCCAGATCAGGCCACAGGACATTCCGTGTCTACTGGTAACTTCTTGCTGGGTCCAGCAGGCCTTGCTTCCAGCCAAGTGTGTGCTGAATATTGCTTTCAGCAAAGGAACGTTCCTCTGTGAGTGTGCTGGTCATAAATTTTGTTGCAACCCCTGCGTCACGAGCTGTCATTGCTGCCTGGCTTTTCAGGCCACTTTTCCTGGTCGCTCTTTTCCTGCATTCACTCTTTGCTCTGCAATTCTCTTTTAAAACTTGGGGTCAGGCTTGCAGAAAAGTCTTCCACACAGAGGAAGGGTGAGTTTTGCTTATGCTGGAGGTTTCATGGGGTTCTGTTTTTCTTTTACTTATTGCAACAGCGTGGTGAAAGAGGGTGAAGAAAACGGGCTGAAAGCAGGAAGTACATACAGAGTCCCAAACACTAGCACACAAAAGATGTCATCGGCATCTTTCAGGCTCTGCTGTCCTTCTGCTCCATCCTCACCACACCTCCCCTGGCACAGGTATAATATGCCATTCTGCATTAGGGAGAATCTGCAACACCCGTCAGTGGTGGGGACATACTGAGCAGCAGATCAAGGGTCTGATCCAAAGCCTGCAAGGCTCCATGGAGCTCTTTTCATTAACTTCAACAAGCTTCAGCTCTAGCCGTGAATCCCTGAAGTTTATTTCGAGCACTGGTGTAGCATCACTGGAATATAATACTCCTTCGCACACACACCTTAGGGTAATGGTCTAAATGAGTTTGTGAGTAAGTCAAGCCAGATCCTGCTAGGCAGCATCTGGAGGCAGGCCCAGCCATTTCCTGGGTCACTTGTTTAGTGGGCCAAAGCTTTTCAAAGGAACAGCTAACTATCCGAAAGGGTAGTTTTGTAAAAGCCATACTGTTCCTCTGGAACAGGTCCATTTCAATGAGATTTTTGCCAGAGGATATTTTTTTTTTAAATTAGTGCATCAAGTTCTCATTTCTGGAGGTATAAGCCTGTCATTTAACAGGATCTTTTTGATTAATTTTGTTTCAAGTCTGTATTGTATTAAACCGCTCAGAACATTAGAGCTTCCATTTTCAGTTACACCAAAGGTTTGTCTAGTCCAGCATCATCTGCTTCAGCAGTGCCTATTAGAAAGAGTAGGAGTAGGGCTTTTCTAAAGAGTGACCCTTCCAGCAGACAGAGTTTTAGTGGCTAAGACAGATTTTGCATTTTTTGCAGGTTTAATAGCAGTGAGTGGACAGAACCACCACTAATCTGTCTCATTCTCCTTGAAGCTAATTTATGACTTTTGTGTTCAGCAACATCTCACAGCAGAAACCTCTTTCATTTATTCATATAGTCTGTGAAAATGTACTCTTTTTTTGTCTGGCTGAAAACCACAGCCTTTCTGTCTATATATTTTATGTTTTGAGGTTATTAAGACAAAGCCTTTTTATTCCTCTGAGGCAACACCCCGTAACATCTCACAAATGAAGAATTTCCATTTCACAAGAACTTTGGCCTCTCCAATTAAAAGTGGAAGCATCAGTATTTCCCACAGAAAGAAAATTCTATTTTTCATCTAGTTTCAGTCATTTCATTATATCAGTGTAATTGAAGGTGACAGCAACAAAAATAATAATAATTAAAAAAACCCAACAGCAACAAAAAACCTACTTAGGCACCCTGGGAAGAACTGCAGGGAATATATCAAAGTTTCACAACAGTAGCATCTTTCTCCCAACTGGGCTAGGAGAGTCACAAGGACAGGTTAGGGGTATCAATCACCCCAACCTGATCATACTGGTGTTATGTCATACCCCCACTTTATAGTTTAAATGCCTGTAAGGCAGATGGTATTCCACACTGCAGAGGAGTCAAATTCCCACCTCCATGCTTACCTATAAAATCCCCAGACTGGGACTTCACCCTAGATAAAGTGGGACTGGCTTAAGCAAATATACACCTTCTTTTTAGGTGATCTGCCTTGTGGGGAAAAAAATGTCACTTTTAAGGTCTCCTTGCAGTCAGTGGGATGTCTGAAGGATTAAATGGGCAGATCCTGTTTAAGTTCAGATTTTGAACTGATCACCTGCAACTGGGCACATGCACTGCAAGCCCAGGTCTGCTGCTCACCATCGTAGGTAAATCCTTACAGAATTTCAGCAGTTGCTCTATAAAGCAGGGAAAAATTTATATTAGTGTTTCCAATCTCCTAATTTTTCTGTTCATAGTTACAGGCAAGACAGTCTCTTTTCACACTTACATACACAACCTGGCACACTCCACTTTTGATTTTAGCTGCAGATTCCAGGTACAAGCATCAAACAAATAATACACAAAACGTCTGTGTGAAATACGGCTTCATAACTGAAGGGAGCATTAGGCCCGGAGCTGTATGATGTAGGAAATGTGTTATTGAGAACTATGAGACATTCTGCTTGGATTCCTTTATTATTATTGTATTCTTCTGTCTCTCCTTCATTTTCTTTGTTTGTAGACGAGAGGATGGAGAGGAAGAAAGAAAGCAAGTTTATAAAAGCAAAAGAGAAAGGAGTTGAGGCATTTTGTGGAGATCATTAATGACATTCTGTATAATTTGAAAGTGGGGAGGGAAGGGGGGAGAGAAAAAGGGAATTAGCAAAAAAACTGGCAAAAGAAAAGTGGAATGTGGAGAGAAGCGTGTGGATGAATTTTAATGCAATCAGAAAGCTGTAATAATGGTAATAAAGGAATATATTCAGACGTCAAGAGAGGGAGAAGGGAACAGGACCCGCGACGCCAGAATTTAAATTAGACATAGGCGTATAATTCTCTTTTCTCCCCACCCCCCCCCCCC
>Ga0065711_1001000_pt1 | contig 50303 bp, 29 predicted proteins | sample Hoacrofraction12_FD_59098 | JGI IMG/M metagenome (GOLD analysis project Ga0065711, IMG submission 59098) | Hoatzin crop microbial communities from Cojedes, Venezuela - Epithelial fraction 12 v2 (version 2) | ecosystem: Host-associated > Birds > Digestive system > Esophagus > Crop | place... | reverse complement strand
GGGGGGGGGGGGCGGAATCTATCTCCACATTTCTACTCTTATTCCTGGGTCCCGCTATATTTTTCTGCTGAAGTACACTTAGCAGACAGCAGGTGACATGTCCTGAAATTTCAGAAAAACAAGTGACCACAATGTTGGATGCCTAACATAACTATAACATCTGGGTATGTCATCCATATTTGTTACAGATACAGAAGTCTTTAAATTCTTGAGCTGTTTTTATTCATGTATTACAAGTTGGCCTCACCGAACTCAATAGCTGTAATTTAAACAAATTATTCATTAGTTTGCCTACCACCTTTTCTATTTCTCTTCAACTAATTTTATTAGGTTTAAACTTGTATCTGACTCTTGAGAAGACCTACATGTTGCCACATAATCTTTCACAATGAAAATATTTACTGATAAGCATGTCTTGCTGTGTTACATTACAAAAGCAGTGTTGAAGTAAGTGAGATTATTTTTCAAGTAAGACAGAATGAACATATAAATTGATCCAAATGGCTAGTCCTAAAATGGACCATATCCAGGTGATGCTTTTGCTTATTGCTGGAAAAAACCCATAAAAATAGTAATTATGTATGTCTTTATTAAAAACACACAGAAAAAAAAATTCCAATAATTCATCCAGGTTACACAATACTAAACTACCCTTCTTGCTGTATTTCATTTTCTGCATTAGGAAAACTATCTTTTGTGGCCTTATGAAATAATGAAGGCAGGCACTTCCACCTTTACAGATACCTTTCGCAGCAGATTTTGCACTGATATTTGTAATTATTCTACATGCAAATGTATTAGTGGCCACTTTGCTTGGGAAGCAAAGGGCTGAAAGCGAGTAAGCCTGTAACTGATGTGGTATGTAAGGCAGAAACAGCAAGTGGCAGTCAAGTGTCTGTGAAACAGCAATATTTGTCAAAAGGTAAATGAGAGTGGAGATATTAGAGACCCCTAGTGACACACTGTAGCAGTGGCAGAGAAGGAAAAACATATCAGTGCAAACTGTTTTTTGTAACCAGATAAAAATGATACAGTACTTAAAAAGAGGCAGAGTGCAAAGATGTGAAGACACTTTGAGGCTGTGTCAGGCATCAGAAGTTCTGAAGGAACATGTCTTCCAGAATACTAGAAATAACAGGTTAAATATATACATACATATGCATACATATACACACAGGTACACATAAATCAATATGAAATGCCTATATTGTAGGAAGCAATGTAACAGAAAGATAACTACTCTAATCTCAAAATACTAAAATAGATTCTAAAGCCAACCACCCACATATATTGAGAACATCCACATAAGAGGAGATACTCTGGAGAGTGCTAAGGAGCACCACAAATTTAAAAGGAGGAAAGAGAAGGAAAATTTAATTACATTTCCATTTATTAAGAGAAGGAAATAGCATATTATAACAGGAGTAATGAAGCTACCACACATGAGTAAATATTATAATTGATTAGATAAATAACACTGTTTTATGAAACAGACCAGGAGTTTTAAAAAATGTACTTTAGACTATCTACATGACCAGAATCTCTACTTAGCAGAGTTCATCTTAAAACCTTGAAATGGCTGAAAACTTGCCAGAATGCACTCCAGTAATGCTAAAACACAAAGGAGTTGGTCTTCCTCCTATTAAAGTTGCACATATACAGACACGCTTTCATGAACACGGTTTTATAAAGAGATTTCTAGTACTATTTCTTATGTAAATTTTGAGTTTCCTATGTACAGTGGCCTTTATCAAAGCTCAGCTTTTGCTTGCTGTATTCATTGGCCTCTCAGTTTGTACTGGATATCGCAGGAATAGCAGTCCAGAAACAGGAGGCAAATGTGGTGAACTCCTTACCTCTCTAATGTCTCTCTGATATTTAGTGTTCATTTCTTCTGTTTTAATGAGCTCCTTTCTGGCAGTCTCTGCTTCCTGCTCTACCTCTCCCACCCGGGATGACAGTGCAGCCAAACGCTCCTTCATTTGTGCCATTTCATAGTTTTGCTTTTCCAGTAGTTCCTGAAGTTCAACAACTTGACTGGCTTCATCATTTGAGTCTATGGAGCCATTGGATAGGCGCTGTTAACAGAGAAGTGACATTATTTATTAATTATCTTTTAATGTGGACTCTATTTACCGAATTTTGAAAACAAAGATTATTTTAAAAATTACAACTAGGAAGAGAAAAATATTTTTCGTAGTAAGACATGATTTTGAAAAAAACCTGCAAAAGATTAGGATTAGTTCATGTCAAGGGATTCCAGAATGTAATATCGCACAGAGAAGTAAATGTCTGCAGAGCAGAATACTACACAAAAATAGCTTCAGATTGACATTATGGCTATTCAAGTACAAATTGCAACAGTATGACTCCTAAAAATCACCAAATTGCAGGTATACATCTTAGCTAAATTTCCACAGCATTTAAACTTCATCAAAGTCTATTTCATTTGCAAAACAGGCCATGCTGCAGACAGGAAGCAACACTAATAAACCACAAATCCACTATACCAGAAAACGCTTGGAGTTTGGACAACACACTGGTTGAGTCTACATTAGAAACAAGTTCTGCTGAAGTAATTTGCGTGCTGTTGAAAGCCCTGGTATGATTCTAGTTACAAGGGAAAAAAATCAAAAGTCCAGAACACCTTATTGCATTCAGAATATGATCCCAGGAATATGATTTATATTGCACATAAATGATATCAAAAAAGAAGTGTGTTCACTAGGACGACTTGCTGGCCTTGCCTCATTATGATAGTCACACTAACCTTTTCCAGCATAGGCTAAGCCATGGTTTCATACAAATTTCATGACCTCATGTCAAAAAAAAGCACAAAAAGAACAAGCAAAACCAAAATGATTTGATTTTGACCTATCACATGAAACACCCTCCCCCAAAAAAAACAAAAAAAACCCCTTTCTTGATTAGGTGCAATTTCATCAGTTATATTATGCAGTATGGGAACAAAGTATTTCACTGTAACTGTCATTTAAAATAGATTATGGGTCTCAAAGAGCATCATACAGGAATACTGGTCCTCAAAGGTGCTTGATGCCCTTAAAGTTGTAGGTTGCATAGCAATTTATATATGAAATATTCCTAGCAAGATCTGAGAGGAAACCAAGCTTGCTTTAATTAGCACTTCATATTATTATTGTCAAAATATATTTATACAGAAATCTAGCAACTTCAAAGAACAATACTTTGCTTAATGGCTTTAAGCAAATCAGCCATAAAATGAACCCTGATCAAGACCACCTGCCCCCTCTGCGGATCATTGAATAAAATTGTTTTACTCTAAAAATTCATCACATCAAATAACTCAGTTCCAAAATTGCTTTCTTTATGCTAGTTAATTATATTATCTTGGCATCTTATGTCTGCTGCTGAACCATCATTGGTCTTCTTTCAGAATACCACAGTAAAATGACAACAGGAATTTAAAAAGTTATTTACACTCAATTTGTTGTTTGGAAAGTGTTCAGTTAGCCTATTTGAATCAAAACCCCATTAATACGCAGCAATCAAATATGTAAACACAATAGTACTCAAACAGGACGAAACATCCTAACCATCGTACTTTACTCCACTGTGTAAATTTGAGGTAACTCTTTTACCTGTTATTATTATATTCTGTTTTACAGTTTTAATCTCATATAGCAATTTTAGTGGTTGTCACAGACGAACAAATTTTACCGTGCATTGAATTTGTCCTTACAGTTTTCTACATAGTGGTCCAGGAAATGCTGCAAGGTTATAATAACCCAAATACCAAATCTGAAAAGCAATACATGGTATGTCATCTTGCACCTTATAAGATACAGACCATGGTCATTTTGAAATGGCAGTCTTCGCTATCTAGAACTATGTTGAATGGCAGAGAATTGTTTTGATTAATTATTTTTTCCTAAATACATTAATAACTAAAACACATACAAATTAAATGTGAAAAATATTTTTCCTACTAATTTACTTAATATCTGAAATTTATGTAGACAAATAACAATGTATTTAGAATCCCTCACCACTAGACAAATGTTATGATTGTCCATTATTCATGTATGTATTTTGATTTACGCATATAAACTGCCCTCAAAATTCTTTGATGAACTTTGTACAAGCTGCTTTAATTCTACTCATTGTTCACTTTTGCTTTACATTATCCCTGTATGTGTGTATAGAGCTGCTTGGCATTTAAAATTTCCAACTTATAAAAAAAGTCAACATTTTTATTTTTCTTAGTACTACTGGAGTAAAAAAAAAATTTCTTTAAAAATACTATTAAAATAAAAAAAAACTCAGCTTAAAAAGTTATATTTTTAGAATTTTGAAGTTTACCTAGGGATTTTAACTGACATTTTCTCACTTCTATGTCTTGCTATTACTTTATGATATATCATTTCTATGGGTAATCACTCCAAAAGACCACAGCAGAAATTTATTCATCATTAATTAAAGAAGTAACTGACATAACACTCCTCAGGTTCTCAGGAGGGTTTTTACCAACAGTTTTATGGTCATACTTTTCCCTCTCTCCTGAACAAAAAAGCTTGAACAAGAATGTGAAAACATGCTATGCCAGCAGAAGCAAAAGGCATCCTGTAGATGAAGTAGATTTAAACACATTTTCTGAATTACCAACATGAGCTGGAACCTCCCATGCTCCAGAGGAATTCCCTACGGAACAAGCTGGGGGAGGACAGAACTGCAGCATCTTCTCTGTTACTGGTTTTGTGAAGAATGTCTATATCTCCCACATTTTATTTTTAAAAAATTTTACTTTTTTATGTTTGTGGGTGTTTTTTTTTTTTTTGTTCAGCTGGTTGAATGTTTTGTGTTGAAATATTCCTGGTACTCAAAGAAGTTCCTGTTGATCATGCTGTGTATTAATTGCAATCCAATTGTAAATAAGCAATTAGATGAATGCTTACAATAATGAAATCTAAGTTCTGAGTAGATCTCTGTTAATTATTGCCTGCAGCAGAGGGAAATGTCAAAGGCACATGCACCAAAAAAGTTTCAGAGCAGACATTCTTAACTCTCATATCCCTACACTAGCCAAAATTCCCAATATTTACAAGAAACAGTGTCAGATTAGTACAGAGAAGGGGAAAAAAAGTAATGAAAGTAAGCTGAAACAATTGGGAAGTCTTCAAAGGGAGGCAGGAACATTAAAGAAAAATTTCTTTCTAACCAGCTGAAACATTCTAGCAGAGAAAAAGAAAAATGTCTGTTACGCAGATCTGGCTTACACGTTGGTCGTCCAGACAAATTATTCAACAAATTTCATGACTCTGTCTATCAAATGTGGTTGTGAAAAAGCTACATATAGACACATTCTTAATTTCAATAATTTCACATAAGAATATATACTAGTAATGACTGTTTTTCCTTGAAGGAAGAAACCTGGCAAATAGCTCATATGCTCCAGTGCTTCACTCTTTTTTACTAACTAGTTTATCCACTGAAAGATAGTCTGCCTGCTTCTATCACATTTACTTATTTATTTAAGCCACAAAAAACAGGGGTAAAAAAATCTTTGAATTGCTTATAGTCAATGGAAATGCAGGAGGGAAATAAATGTTCATGTTCTCTACTGCTGAACAGTACGAAAAGGAAACCCACAGCCCTGGTTTCAGATTTTCTTTCTTTCAAGATCCAAAAAGCACAGCAGTAAGGCAATCTGCTGCTTGTATAGGAGTGTCAGCAGGGAGAAGGACAGCAAATTGGAGTGTTACACATAACAATAAATCCCCCCTAGATCATTGCTTCTCTCCCCTGTTCTTCCTGCCATGAAATAATAAAAGGAAAACCAGCTGCAGACTGGTTTACTAGTAAAAAACAAGAACAATGGTAAAAGGAACACCAGGATCAAGTGTAAAACAAGACTATCCCAGAATATTTTAGCCTCTGTTAATCCATTTCATAATGTCCTTTCAATTCAAAGCCTTAACAATAACACTGAAGACAAACTGAGTGGAGGAAGGGAAGTGTAGAAGTTTAAAAAAAAAAACCAAAAAAAACCACCACACAGAATTAGTAAGGACACCAGGCTGCAGCATTTAGCAAAGACAATGTAAAATTGACCCAGGCTACGGATTGCAAAGCACTTCTCCATTTTCTTTTGTAGGAAGGACCTTACAGTCAATTATTTACATGACAAAATATACACAGGAACCTAACTGTATAAAGGTTAACCCAAAAATACAGTAAAAAGCACCTCCAAGCAAAATTTTTCTCTCCAGTTGTAAAACATCTGACACAGCTATGTTTGGTCTAAATAGTATAAACCGTAATTACTTACACATTTGGTGCTACAATTTAACCTCAGAGAGTGGCGAGAAGGTAAAGAAGAATATCTCACAGTGTTACCCCTGAACAATCAGCAGTGGAGATAGGATTCATTTGCTTGACAAGACTCCTCCTCAGTGCTTCTCAGTTTGTGGCAGTATGGGCACAGGTGATCCACATGATGGCCATGCACATAAGCATTTCCATGCCTCAGAACTCAATTAGGCTCTGTCTAACCACAAGGTACCTTTGAATAATTGAAAGTAACCTTAAAATTCAGAAGTCTGGTATTCTAGAATTCCTGGAAGAAAACTAGTATTTTTATGGTGCATGCACTAGGTTTATTTTTGTGTGTGTGTTTTTGGGGTTGTTTTTTAAATCCTAAACATGCGTGCCTTATGTCTACTCTTTACTAAGACACTCTCTAAATTATTTCCTAAAGGACTACAGGCAAGTTCATTGCACCATAAATCCCCAGCGTCAAAACTGAAGTCCTCACCATGTTCTCAAGTCAGGATAATGTCACTGTGGTTTCTGAGAGTTCGCACTGAACAAACTGCTCTCAGGCTCTCCTCCTAATGTTCGAGGCAACTGTCTGTGTTGGTTAGGCAGGATGCCTTTGGCAAATAGCATAACCCAGAAGACTTCTGACACTACGTTACACTAGATTTATGTAAGAATTGAGTTATCTTTAAAAACATGAAAACTTCTGTTAAAAACAACCTTTTGATTATACATATTTTTCTCAACATGCAACATAAAATGTAACATTAAATGGCTTTTCAAAGGTCTGCAGACAGTAAGTTCTATTTGCTATGTGAAGATTTATTTGCCCACATAAACACTGGAAATACATGTAAGCAAAGAACACAGGTTTATGCAAGTTCTCTCTGAACTTCATTACATCCAAATCAGGATGTTCTATCTTCTCTTCTTTTGCCAATATGAAGCTGGGTAGGAAAGCAATGATCTAAAACTTACGTAAAGAATAAAGCGATGGATACAAGCTAAGGCTCAGCAAGAAATTGTTTTCAGAATCAAATCACAGTATTTAGAAAAGGCCACAAAAATAAGGCAGAATTGTTTCTAAATAACAGAATGTCATTGCTGCAAAAGCTCTTGGAGACTGGAATACACTGTTACCTCCCTCTAGATACCACATATCCTCATGTTTGCTGTAAGCCTGTGACCCTAACACCCATGGTGACTTGACTCCAAGATATCCCTCTTTCACTCCCTGTTACTTCACGATGGCATCTTAACCTAAAGAAACATCACTGACTCACTTCATTTTGTAGGATTTCTCCCTTCATCTTCTACTAAGGCAAGTGCCAGCTGCTGCTCTACAAAATATGGATCTATTTGGTCAGTTGCTCTGACTTTTGGTCAGTCAGCTGCTGATACGGCAGCTGAGATATGAAAGCTTTCCTGTGCTTTGTATGCAATATACAGAATTCTGATGCTATAAATCACTTCAGAAATATTCTGGAAACACAATACAATCAGTAGTAATACCAATTTTAAAACCTAAGTTACGTTTAGACTTTCTCTGAGCCAAGGTCATTCCTACAAATAATACATACATAGAAAATTCAACTTGAGGAAGAGTAGGGAAGAAATGTCATAAAATATTTAAAAGCTTTAAACCAGTCAGTTTTAGACAGACAAACTGGAAAATGCTGTCTGAAATCCAAGGGAATAAAAAGATTATTTTTAACTCTGATAATGGTGGAGATGTTCCTTCTGACTTAGAAAAGCTGGCCATGAAGGCCAGGTCATTGGGGGAAAGATAGATATACTGTGTATTTCTCAAGTCAGATAAACTTGTCTGAATTCTGTAGTACAGCAACACTAAAAAGAAAGTAAAATAATAATCAAAAGAAGCTAAATTATACATGTCACTTGACTTTATTAAAGTAAGAGTAAAATTTAATGCTGCAGAGAGTAATGTTTACTGATGCTGTTTGAGATGTAAAAATAAATGAACAACAATAGTTACTGGAAGACGCTCTTTACTACAGCATAGAGTTCTTCCACCCCTATTCTATTCAAATGCCTCATGCATAAAAAAAGGTTTAAAAGAAAGTGCATGAAATTAACACTGGTACACAGCTATGCGATAGCCCAATCACAAGTGGCAACTAAACTACAAGCAAAAGCAATGTGATCATCACCCACATAATCAGCACACAAAAGAGAACGTGAAAAGCTATGCCAAAAATAATAGTATTACACCTAAGCTGCCACAGTCTTTTCTAAGTGGTTGGTTGCCTCTTCATGTTTGGAGGCTCTACTACTTCTCAAGGTTGTTCTACATCTTTTGGTCTACGTCAGGCACTAATCTCTTAATTATTAAAGGTGTCCTCTCCAGTTACTCTGAATTTTCTCCAACTTCTAATCAACTATCAAAGCCAATGCTCTCTCAACTGAAATGTTGCTTCCCCACCCCAATACAGATGTAAAAATAGCTGCCTCCTCTAGCACTTCTCTCTTTGAAGATACTCACTTTCTTGCTTTTTCTATCAAACCATCAAGAGATTCCAACTTTTATTACTGCTTAAAAGATCCAGAATAACTCTGCTTCCTGATCAGCTTTCAGGTCTTATTCTTCTTTCTGATGCCAGTAATCATCTGTCACACTTCACTCATTTTGCAAAATGGTGTCAGGAAAACAAAAATAGGTTTACTTGATGGGTAAGCATTTTTCTTGTTGCTGGTCATTTCCAGAATGCCTGCCTACTTCTCTTTTATGCTGTTAGAAGAGTTTCTGAGATCTCACACAGGTGAGAGAAATCAGTTCCTGCTTCTTTATTATAAGGACTAGTTACCTGCCCAAACCAAACTCTACATGCAAACCCCGCCCCCATCAGCCTTGACTAAATCCTTTTTCTCAGTAGTCTCACTAGCCTACCATTAGAAATGACTAGCCTGCTGACTCCTTGCAGTAAATCATCCAGCAAAGGTCAGTCAGCCAATGCTGTCATCTAGCACAGGGCTCAGAGTATAAAATTCCCTTGCAAAGGTAATGAGACTTTTACAGCAATGTTTTAACAGGTTTGATATGTAGAAGTAGGTATAGGGGTTTCTATGAAGTGAAAAGGAAAAGAAGCTTTTATGGCTGGAAGAAAAATTAATTTATATGAAACAGACAAAAACCTGACAGACAACTGATTTCTTGAAAAATTAAAGATGTGAGAAGTCTATTGATTTATCATGTAAATAATGCATAAGTAATGCAGCTTTTCACTATATTAAAATCCCTATGCCATAGTGTTGAGCACTAAGTATTCATAGTCATGTAGACATACTCAAATATTATGCAGAACAGTACCTGCAAAATATTTGCCTAGACTCTTTCAGAGAGAATAATACATACGCTCCCAGACTTACTCCTTAGATTCGTGAAAAGCTCTCATGCCAGCTGAAGCTTTAATCCATTTTCCTTTTCACTCTGAAAACTTCTCATCTCCCCAGGTGTGTCAAGCCATCAACCTTCATTAAGTCCCTCTCAGCACATGCTTCTTTAGTTAGCTTTATCAATATTAATCCAGAAAGGGATAATTAGAAAGCCACAAAGATATCTGTACTGCTTGGAAACAAACCCATCATCTGGTTATCAAATGTATTTTGTGTCCAAAGTGTATTATTTCTCTAATTCAGCATGTGAATGCTTTGGGGCAAAGATCACGTTTCCCACTATTTTTACTAGATCATGCATTCTGACTACACTCGGTGAACAGCAAAACAAAAAGTCCTTACAGTAAACTTTCTCTGAGTTACAAACACCCCCTTGTATTTTACTAGTGTTTGCAAGTTGCAGTTACAAATGTCAGCAATGAGGTTTAAACATAGAAACAGTGTACTTCCGAGGAGAAACACCCTGATTTACACTGCAGGTAAATGCTTAGCTTTCATGTCTTCAGTGTAACAGAAACACATGCTGCAGTGCTTTGTCAAGAAGGAACCCTCCTATGCGTATAAGGCATCTTTAAGGATAAAAATAGTCATTCCCCAGGCCAATTCATCTCTGATAAAACTCCATTAACTTCAGAAGAATTATAGCAATGATTTGTTACATGTTTGAATTAAAAGATGTGGCAAGGAACTTGCTGTGGAATATTCTTCAATACGGGCCAAAAATAAGCAATAAATTTTGAACCATCAAGGAAAAGGATCATTGTAAGCAAAGGAGATACTTTAATGGTGGACTTTTAAGGTATACAAACATCAGAAGATTAAATGTTTTCCAAAGCCACTTCAATCCTTCCCAATTTGCATATGAGCGCTTCTGAAAACATTCCATTTTACTGAATGATTCAATTTCCATGGTTCTTATGGAAGCAGAAATAAACACCAGTAAGAAATAATGGCTTTATTTGAAAACAATCTACTTATTCACAGCATCTTATTTTGGGCGGTCCAGCAAGAACCACTTTAAAGGGATACAGTTTATAGAAAAAAATGGGAGCACACTGTGCTTCTGATCAACATCTGAGACTCATTCTTATTTCTTGCTCCAGTTACATATGGTAGATGATGTATGAGATTCAGCCACAGGTTCAGGCATCCCAATATGTCTTTAAATATGCTAGTTACTATTTAGTAAGGAAAATCTTATATTTGGGGTATATTGACAAATTATCCTTCAAAACATTGTGGAAAACACTTCCTTCCACCAACCTGACCATAATTATTGATTGGATACAGATGAAAATGATTGCTAGTTCAAAGTGGCAAATATAAGTAGAGACACCGGATTCCTCAAGTAACTCGTTACTTCACACAACGACTTTTCTATTGCTTTTTGATAAAAATCAGAAGGAATCATACTGACAAAATACACAGGAAACAGCACAGTGGGTTATGAGTTAGATGGGCGAATAATCTGCTGCTGGCCTCTGGTATGTACAATTTTTTTTTCTCCAAACTAAAACGATAGCCTTTGTATAGTGATTTGTATGAAAAACAAACTAAAGGGTGATGAAGTGAAGTTCCATAAAAATACATGTGTTTTTTATACTGGTAATGTAGAATCTCTCTCTCTCTCTATATATATATATATATTCTGTTTATAATATGAACAACAAGACTTTTCAAAGTGACCTCAGATAGGACAGGAGAAAATGTTTCTGATATAGTTCTACACAGAAAAAAATAGAACTCTGAAAAGAAAGCTTCCATATGAATAATCCCAAGTATTTGTTTTGATGGATTTTCTCTAAAACATTTCAGAGTCTGGAACTGAGTTTAAAAACTCCTAGTTTAACTGGATCTTTGGTATGCCATAGTTTCTTTATTTTCTTTTTCCACTGAAATTTTTCTTATGGATTTAAACAATTAATATGATTTCATTATTTCACATTAGAAAAAATACAATGATACATGGAAAGAAGGGCCAATTCTGGAGTTTTGCATATTCTTGGATTACTCTACATACTTATTAATTGTTTCTCATATTTAGTACTTGTCTTTGTTTCGTTACTTTTATCACAGGAATATTTTTTGTCTGTTTTCTCTATTTTAAAGTTCCCCTTAGCCTTCATACATGGGAATTGGCCGTGTAGTTGTCAATGCGAAGGACATATGCCTTGCTTTATCATCTCATAAAACTGATTTTGTATTCACTCAGAGTTCTGAAGCAATTACTGAATATATTACCTCTTTTATTGGGAATTAATATATTACTGTTGGAAGCCTTGGTGCTTTAATCAGAGGACAGTGCTTGTGATTATAGAACTTCAAATGATGCTCCAGCTGCCCTGTGACACAGAATCATAAAGCTGGCCACCTAGACCACCACCTTCTTGGCACTGTGCACGGTCTCAAATGTAGGTTATTTCGCTTTAAAATTCCTAGAAGTTTCCAGTTCCTGCTCTCAGCAGTCTGTTCCAGCATTTTATTGCTTTCACTAGATTGACTGACTGACTATACCTGAAGGTACATTTTTTGAAGATAATTCTGTGTCCATTAGTCGTCTTGTATATGTTTTCAGCCTACCTTTTGAAAAGTCTTCTCACAGGTTATGTTCTCTAGATTTCTGACTGTTTTTATTGCTATCTTCTGAATTCTCAAGACAGTTCACATCTCTCTTCAACAGTGGGACCCGAAGCTGGATACAAGAGTTATCTTCAGTGCAGATCCTACCTTCTGAATAATTATGCTTATTGCTCATAAGACACTTCATACTTTTCATCTTCTCATTTTGTGATTTATAGTAGAAACTTATCTGAATGGATTGCAAGACTTTCCTAGCTAGTCTTCTACCAGGTGATAACAATCTTTTTCTACATTGCCCCATTAACCATCTAAATTTACGAAATTTTATGCAAATTCAAATACTTCCAACGTAAGGGTTGTGGTCAAATGCATCTGTGGGCTTCCTTTATTTTTTATTCTTTCTCACTAAGGTAGAAATCCACTGGTCAAAGACATTCCTTCTTTTACATGAGATACAGACTGGTTTTGCCCATCAGCTCCTGAAACTTTATTCCAGAGCTGAATAAACCAAGGATCACTTGGAAATGCCAACTGCACAGCCACACTTTCATTTCCAGGGTGTATCTTTCTTTCTGAGCTACGAAGCTTATCATCAAGCACTAAAGAACATTAACTGTTCTTTTCCCAAAGCTTCATCATCAATTTGGGTTTGCTTAGAATAAATAACATCCTGAAGTATTGCTAGTCCAATAATTTGAGGTGGCAGATGAACTTTGGTAACTTTACTAACACCCTGCACTCACGTTTCCCCAGAGGTACATCAGGTGTAGTCAATATACCCTGCTCATACTGTCAAGAGGGGCTCATCATCCGTTGTCACTCAGTGTTTCACCTGGCTGTTTCTGACAGGAAACCATCAGTATAGAGAAGAGGTGCACATAAGCTATCCCCCTGCAGAATGGCAAGCTCCTTCTTCACTGTTTGTGCCACTGCAGAGCTTCACACCTGCCCAGCTTATTTCCTGTAACATGCCTGCACACATCCTCCATTGGCATCCTCTTCATCTCTAACACTGTTCAGTCCCACCTTTGCTGCTTCCCTACCTGCTTCCTAATAGATTTCCCAATGGGCACTTTATTCACTGGGAATTCTGCCTTTTCTGGCCTTTGCTTGTGGGAAAATCAGACTGCTGTCCTTATAGATTAAGTGAAGGACCTGGGTGGTGGCAAGTGGTGTCCAGTGGTCACAGATCTAGGTAGAACAATATCTGATAGAAATGGTTGCATCTTAATTCCCATAGCAGGTGATCTTTTTCATTTTTTTAAACAATTTTTCAAATTCCTTTAAAGCTGATCTGTTTGTGCAAGTTGGCCTCTTTGTAAGTTTCTGTGTTTGCTAGCCCTTAACTTTCTCTCATCTATGTGACATAGCTTAGAAGCTTTATAGTCGCAGAGCAGAAATTTTAATGTATCTGGCTGAGGTCCCCACTTGAGAACCTGCGTGACCTTGCCTGTTCAATGAGCTGGCATCCACCTGACAATGAAAGCAACTCAGCGCAATCTGCAGTCTGTTTCAGGCACGGAAAACTAGACCCAAGAAGATCCTTGTTGGTGTTCTGTTTTGTTTTGTTAGTTTTGTTTTAAATCAGGATAATTCCATGTTGAAACCCCTAATACTTTGCTAGAGCAGATGTCTCACAAAGTTTGGAATTTTGTGAAACTGTAATTAAAAGCCATTCACTCTCTTTTTAGAATTTTTCCTTTTTTATTTTTTTGGTGAAGTAATAAATATTAATAGTTAATACTTCTTCTAACTCCTATTTTACCATTATTTTATTTTGAGATGTTTCATTTATACTCTATAATGAGTCTCGATTTGTGATTACACCCTGTCACTATTAATAAGATTTCTATTTCTTAAAGATTAACTAGCTTGATTTCCCTTACTTGTCTTTTGGGAGGTTGGACTAGATGACCTTTAAAGGTCCCTTACAGCCCAAACCACAAAGGGGGGGGACTTCACAAAATAAGAAGGAATTGATGGTGGGCACTAAGGTAATAGTAGAAGGTTAGAGAGCAGCTAGTGCAGAGGATGTGAATTAGGGTGCACTGGTTGATATGCTGTCAATATAGCTTCCTGTTAACTCCCTATCCAGTAAGCTTTCATTACTATAAGGAGCAAAAATTAGTAAGCACAAACCTTTAATTTAGCTTAACAATACCAACTTAAAATGTTCTAATTTTTAAAAAATTAAACTTAATTTTTTTTTTAATTTTTTTGATTTAAACTCACAAGTGAGTGGGATGTTCACTGTTTTAACAAAATTTCAGAGGTGTCAAAGAGTAAGATTTTGCAAGGAAGAGGAAAGTAGCTGAATGGTATTTGTTCACTGTATTTCTCAACCACATAGAAAGAAAAATACACACTTAAAATAGACTGCAAAACATGTAAAATTAATGCTTGCAGTGCAAGCATGCCCTTATAAATTGGATTGCCTATAAAGTAAGTAATGATGAGTATTATTTTCTACAAGTATGATTTATGCCACTTTTCATCACGTGCCATTAGACAAAAATGCACAATTAGAGATCCAAGCAGCAGCTCTACTCATTTCAGCTGTCTGCCACATGTTTTGTTATGCTTGCATTTTAATTTAATAACTGTGAAGCAAGAGAGGAAGATACACAGCTTGGGTTTTATTAATCTGGAAAACTAAGGCTCAGAAGAAAACCTTGTTTTTAAATTAGGTATTCTCTACGCTTTTTTCTCTTTCAGCCTGAAGTGGCAAATACTTAGCCTCAATTCTATATACCTATTTCTTCTTGAAAGAGTGCTAAGTAAAATGCTCTTCACTTCTCTCTATATGAACGTGGACATGAATTTGAGGAGTATCTATAGGTAGCAGAGAGGAAAATGACTTTTTCTAGTTTTCAGTTCTCTGTCAACCCCTTATGTACTATTTTGGCAGCAGTTTTTGCATATATACCCTTTCACATATATGTGCCACTACACCTTGCTCTTCTGAATGTGATGTACAGAGGATCATTCAGCAGGACATAGTATCTTTAATTGTAGCATTACGCAAAAAATTCCAAGAAAGTTTGTTATAAGCAGTGGGTCTAACTCAATACTCCACCAAAGAACAAGGACCTGTTCATTTGCATTTGCTTTCCATTTAAACAAGCTAATTTTTTGATAGTGGTTTCAGTAAGCAGACAAAAATCTAAAGGGACATCCCATACAATATTCACATTACAAAAATCTAACACCTGATTATTTCTCTAATAAATTGTGTGATCCAATGGAAACTAACATTTTATACCTTTTCGTGAACCTTTTGCCCTGGCTCGATTCCTTCAATATGCTCTGATTCAGCAGGCCCTTCACCAGCTGCCATTTTCCTCTGAATGTGTGCATTTTGTTCACGCAAAGCTACAATCTGCAAAAGAAAGAAAAGAAGTGGTCAGTATATATAAGAAACAAAAAAACCTACTGTGCAGACAATCTGTTACATTTATTAACATCTCAATCCTTTATTGGCCATTTGTATCATTTGCAAAATTATGTCTGTGCATGTAGACAGGTTTAAAAAAAAAAAAACATTAATGACTGAAGGCCATTAAGGATACAAAGGAACCAATAAACGACAGGATAGTCAACATTGTCTTGTTTTATATTCTACCCTTACGTTGTGCTAGGGTAGGTTTTGGTTTTTTTAGCTTGAAAGATGAAAGAGCTGTCAGACATTGATTCTGTAACACTGCGAGAACAAGACTTGTTCTTTCATAGAGAACACAAAGGCTATCAAACTAGTGTTATAGGAAAAACTGCCAAAAGGCTACGAATCAAAACCAAGTGATGCAAAACGAAGTGCTAGCTTTCTGTCAACTTCCCATCTGTTAGTAACTGCAACGTACGTCTTAACTGTTTTTTGTTAAGAAGAACATGTACGTCAAAGTCCTCTGCTGTGGTATTCATTGACTATTTCAGTGTATATACTAGTAGATTTTATTGCATTAAAAATACTGTTTTATTTATTGGTAGTGCTATTAAAAATCACATGCAGCTATTAGAAAATAAGCTGCTTTCTCTCCAACTATGTAGCCTACTCTCAGACAAAACACAGGTTGAGAAGATTTAGGTTCTAAAAATTTTTACATGGTGTACTATGATAAGTTTTATATTAGCCAAATATTCCAACTTATTTTGATAAATTGCACAGTTAGACCTCTGTACCCTTCTGCTTTCATATGCACATATAACAAATGATTTACTGAACGGATAACATTATGTATTAAACACAGTAGAACACTGGTAGGATGTATAGATGCCATTTTTGGAAAGCTGGTGTAAATTTAAAGGCTTCTTTCACTGTATTGTGTCTGCAAACATCCTGAGTTGGAAACACCTGAAAACACTGTCTTGTCTTAGAATAGAAAAGCATGCGGTAGGAGGGAAGATTTAAGGCAGTACTACCTGGTGAGTGCATATAGCAGCCAAGATTTTGTGGGAAATTTTATTTTGTTTTGGTTTATTTTGTTTTGGTTTACATTAAAAATACATTTACTTTGATCTGAATAATGTAGTTCAAATAAACCATGTTTTTTTTAAATTTTTTAAACTTATGTTTAAGTTCTGATTGTAAAGACCAATTGAATCAGCTCTGACCAGCATTTGAGATCTCAGGGACACACCACTTCAAACAACTCTTCCTTAATATAAATGCTGAAAACTGTTGTGACATGGGTCAGGCTGATTCACTGCTCACTAAATTCCAAGTTACAGCCCTTGTAGAACTTACGTGACTCCCACTGATTTCAGTGCCAAGACTGAGACTTGAGGGCAACATTTCACTCAAAGCAATTATAGGAAAATACAAAAGAGTGGGAATTAAAATTGTTTGAGACAATCTGTGTCTTTCCTGGTTGTACAAATACACTGAACTTTAAAACATTTTGCTTAAATAAGAGAACTAGATCTGTCTTAAATAAGAAAAACAGGTCTTCATAACCTCATTAGCATAGATTGCCTTTCTACACAGTTATTAGTAATTTAACAACTTTTTTTTTCTAATTAGATTCACTCATTTATTTTTCTTTACGGTTCAAATTATTCTCAAACCTAAACTACAGAAATTATAGTTCTCACCAAGCAAAATTAGCCATCAATTAGTGCTAAAAGTGACTTTGAGGTAGATTAAGGAAAAGACTTCAGTGTATATATTATAAAACTATAATTTATGGAAAGTAATTATACATCATGTGAAACAAATGTAAAATCACAGGATATGTTAACTGGCAGCTAACAATAGCTCTTGATTTTTCATATGGTAACCTTTCATTGATCCATTAAAATGCAGACTTTATTATGCCTTCATTTTGAATGATCACCTGTGCCTAATATAAAACCTTAATTGACATTTAGCTCAGGAAGAATATTGTAAACGCATTACTGCAAAGTTTTGTCAATTCATTGCATATTCCACAATAGTTTGTTTTTTCTTAACCTTTGCTGGTCTTTAGATACCCTCAGATCACCACTTTCTAAATAAATAATTTTTTTAAAAAACAAAAGAAAATTATACCTTCTAAGTGAAAGGCAAATAAAAGTATACACTATTGATTATCATTATTTTGGGGGATTAACTCATTGTTTTGAACGTTTGGGAACAATCTCTTTGCCAAAAATCCATCATCGTTAAAGCTCATTTTTTCGATGGTTTTATTATTGTAATGAATGCAGAGTAACTAGATACAGGAACAACATAGAGTTTGAAGTCTGGCACGTCTTAAAAGTTTCAGCTCTAGCGTAGTAATCAGATAACAGATGTAAGTTGTGAAGAACTGCAAGCTAACTTGCTTTCATACTTGTTCTCCTTCTTCATTTAATGCATAAATTAAGGCAGACTTAGTGCTACTAAGGAAGCATGGAAACACTCCTGTGTCTTACAAATAAACATGAATTCTTACTTTTCAGTTTGTTGAAGCAGAAGGTTTTTAATTGCGATCACACTCATGTCTGTTACTTATTGCTTATTTAACTTGAACTTTCAATAATGATTTGCAAACATGTTAACTTAATCACTGAACAATTTGTGTAACTTTCTACACAGGTAGCCAAAACTGGGCTGCAAGAATGATGATGAAATAGGTGAAGGTGAAGACACAGATCACACTTAAATTTTTTTCCTAGGTAGCCTCTGAATCTTCTTACAGTTCTAATGATCATTACAACAGCAGACAGTAATAATACTGCAGATCTAGGCAAGGAACTGATTGTTCAGTATAAAAAACCCTCAGTATTTTTAGTTTTGAGAAATGCCTGTTTTATATTGATACTTCTATGTTTGTGATATCCAGCATAATATGTCTACTACAAAACATGTCTACAGACATTTTTACAAGTACCTACATACTATTTAAGCCTCTAAGTTAATAACGTTTGATGTAATTCATATACGGTTTTCAAGCTAATTTCTCTTTTGAAAAAGTAAACGGTAACATTCTTCAGGATGGAGTCCTATCTACTAAAAACAAAATAAAAAAAAAATGGAAAGACAGATTAATAAAAAATAAATGTGGATAAATACCATTGTTGTATTTACCATTGTTGTACCCCAAACCAGATGATCAACCTAAACATGCAAGACTGAATACTACCTGCTAAATTATGATCAAACTTATCACATAGTTTTTCCTTATCTACTTCTGATTGTGGACCTCAGTGATTAGATTCCTTTTCTAAATTGCTATTACAGACACTATTTTCCTATTAAGCTCCCTTGTCAAGATTTGATCCGGACCACACCAACACATTTCAGCATGACTCTAACCTGAAGTGAGTGTAAAATTGCAGAGATGCTGGTCTCTCCATACTTAAGTCTGACGATACTTCCTGTCACAAGCCTAAATGTGGCTCCCGGATAACTTTGCCAAACTCAGTCAGCTGAACTGAAAAGTTGTTTTTCATTGAGAAAAATGAAACAATGGTTGTGAATTTAAGGAGACTGAAATGTAGGAAATTACTTTTCTGGTTGGAGCTTTCTGACTTTTGTGGCTTAAGCCCATGGAAATATCCTATAGCATAAAGAACCACTCCTTTAGCTTGTTCTCTTTTCACAGGCGTGTTGATCATCAACATTCTTCTCACTATTGTAGTCAGTTTTTGTGGCTGACAAGGGACAATTTCATAACACTGAAACCTTTAAATACTTCCATCTATTTAGATTCTGTCTTCTGGATATCAAAGCAACAAGTGGCACAGTTTCTAAAGCCTCACTCTCTCATAATCATTCTGAGCATAAACTTACACAACTTCTACCTTTTTGTCTCAACTCTAAAATCTTTTCAACTTTCCTAAAGCCCTACTTTCTGAATCACAGTTTTGGTAAACATCCCTAGTATACTACCAATACAAATTCCCTCCAAATTGGAGTATGATTTGTGTACATTATTTACAGACATCACTGAATAATATGTATTTTATCAAGTTAGGATTAAAGAATTCACATTCATAATTACAACTGGTCTTCATTTCCATAAATGACCAAATCTACATCTCATGCCTGTACACTTGAAACTAGTAGTCTGAATTCAGGTGCTAAGGGAATATTCATTTCAAATATTAAAATACACCATAGAACAGGTTATCAATACATAAGCCAACATTGATCTGAAGAAATACATCATGTTACAGACCGATACCCAGTACCCACACTGGTGAAAGAGGACAATGTCATAAGAAAACAGATTCATAATGAAAAAAGACTACACAAGACTACAAATCTGTAAGCAATAGCATAAACAGCATAAATTGTGTCTCTTTAGCAAGAGAAATCTATCCATAGTAGGACAGCTAGACAAAACTGAAAGAAGCAAAATATTCAGACTTTAGTTGCAAAAACTAACAAACTGTGAAGGATAACCAAAAAGGAAAGGGAAAATCAGCACACAAAAGATGGCAACACTTGAACTAGGCTCATGGGACAATACAAAAATAAACTGGAACACACAAACTATTCATTAAGATACAATGGAGATATGCATAGTGCTAAGTCACAAGACACAAAATGAAGCAGGAAAAAGTATTTCCAACTATGTTTACTTATAGCATTTTACAAAATAATAATTTAAAATTATTTGACAGGTGTGAGATCAGAATCTATTTCTAAACACATAAAATTCTAAATGACTGAGTATCTCTGCTGTGAAAACTTCATCAGTTCTCTATTTTCAGTTGTTTGAGTGGCCATTCATTACCTCATTACAGTTTCAGGCTTCAGATAATTAACTTTATTATGAATACATAATGTATTTAGCTATAACAACAATGAAAAGGAACTACCAAGTTATGTGCATATCTTTTCTCCTGACGGAAGGGAAAACAGACAATTATCTTAAACTAGAGGCTCCCATTATGGTGGCTAAATTTAGTAAAAATAAATACCATCAAAAGACTGAAGAAATTCCAGAAAGAATTCAAGTTATGAAGTAAAAAGCATGCCTGTACTATGGTATTATACACTAACCCGGTCCTGCCCACTTCTTCGACATGGTGGGGAAAACTGTTCCAGTCACCTTATGGATGCATATTTCCATTCTCACAGTGTATATACAGTGCAGAGTATGGTACACTGTATGGAAAACAATAAATTTATTTATATGTTTTCAAAAGTATATGGCCTCTGTGTAGGCTAAATAAAATCCTATTCTAATTTTTTTAGAATAGTTGAATAATCAATTTCTCTACTGACTTCTTCTTTAATGTTTTTGCTATTTAAATTGTATTTAAAACCATCGCTAGTAAAAGATTTAAATGTAATTACTGTAATCATCTTCATTTAATTTTGCTTTCCATTGAATAAATGATTACAGTATGTAGAGATATAAAGATATTTAAATTAATTAATACAAGGCTAAACATTTACAGAGGTTTCTTTTTGTTTTTATTTCTTTCAAATTTCCTACTTTGAATATATTTGATCGTTAATTTAAATAGTTTTAGAACAAGTTAAATATAATTTTTTGTTGTTAACAGAGGCTCTAAACACACTTATATAATTTTAGACAGTCCCCTAAAAACAGTAAGAACCTGGATCACTTTAAAAATGTAAAACGTTTAAGGAAGACAATTATTTTAAGCTTTTGAAAAGCTATTTTGTACAAACGCCCTACCTGGAATTACTGATCCTGTTTCTTTGATCTTCCAACATTGAAATGAATCTGTCCTAGGCAATTAAACTCACAGATAACCCTGTTTGACTTTGCTACAGCTGACAGATCTCTTCTTATCAAGGTGTTTCTTTTTACATGGACAGTATGCTAACCCAAACATGTTGTGACTCTGTTGTGTCAGTCTTCCATCCAGCTCTTATTTATGTAAGTCTTTCAGAGAACAGTGAAATTGCCTGCTTGGATTTCCTCCTACATTGTTCTATCACAACAGTCTACATTTAAACAGTGTTAAATATCAGATTTCAGTCTACTGAAAACTTCTTTCAGACTCCTGGTACACCTTCCAATTTGCTTTAATTTTGACAGTGATAGCTTGTGTTAAGCTTTAATCAGTGTCTATCATTTTATATGGAGTTCAGAGATATATAAATAGAGTGACTGAAATTGTTTCAATCGTACAAAAAAAATGGCCATTATTAATATTCTATTTTAGTTACAGGACCAGAAATGCACATAGCTTTTCTTGACATCTTACATGTAACTTTTGAAAGGAATTGTAATGCTAACCAGCATTTTGTATTATCGGGATCTTGTATAAACAAGATACACGATATCTTAACAATGCACTGTATTTCTTTCACTCTTTGGTGGAGGAAAAACACAGCATGGGGTGCACGCTTGCAAAAACTTTTTGGGAAAAAGAAATACATCCTCTTTTGAATCTGAGTAAAACCCAGGTATTATAAAAGGAGACCTTTTCATGAGGGGAAGGGCATTTTAACCAAACTAAGACAATTAGGTGAGTTTTTATGTGTGCCTAAGGGCAGGTTCAGGAAGGATGCATTTTGTTCACCTGGTGGGGGTCACCTGGATACCTGCTGTAAGTTGTAAGAACAGGACTTACATAAAAGCCTTGGACATGTCAAAATATTAATTTTAGTTGTATTTCTCCATGAGTAAAAAGGAATCATTTAACAATCCTGTTCAAAAGAAACTTTCAGTATTTCAGTAGAATCCCTCTGGATAGTTTCAGCTTTTACTGCAACTTTAATGACACCATCAGTTGAGGTGTGGCAGATTTAGCTGCAGTACTTTAAGACATTTGTGCCTGTGTCCTCTCAGTCTATCAGTAGAATATCAGAAGCAGCATGAGTAAGTGCTTAGGAGTTGCTGTTCACAAGTTTGCACTTCAACACAGTTGCATATAGGATGCAAAACTAGGAAGCGTGGCACCTGAGGTGCAGAAATGCATTCTCTGTTATAGGGGCAGGGGATGTTATACAAGTACAGGGAAAAGTCTACAGGGGATTTGAAATTTCTTAGCAAATTTCTCCAGTTTACAAAGTTAATCTGACAAAGCAAAGGCAAAACAAATTGTCACAGTGGTGTCTGAAAGTCTTTCCATCTCCCACTTTCCAGCTCATACTCCTTCTTGTCCCACTGCTTTGCAATCACTTGCAGCCTCATGATTGCCCAATTATAGCAATTCCGGCATAGCATAGTACACACTTACCTGCACAGGTTTTCACACATATTCCCATCACTGAATAGATCACTGATAACTTTGCACGACAGACCACTTTGGAAAACACAAACTAGAAACATATATAGGTGTTTTTTTAACTTACCACTTTGTCTTCTCTCCCATTCAACTACTTAAAACAGCAAGAATCAGACAAATATCAAGTAGGGCTTTTGTCACACTCTGAAAATTCACTTGTAAACTAAGTGTTCNTGTCTGACTGACAACCTCAGCTAGGTTTATATTTGCCTGGACTCCAGTGTATTTTATTGCTATCTAAGTGGTAAGATTTCCAGAAACTTCACACAATTGAGCCCTTTAAACCTTGTCTTGATGTGTCAAGAGAAATACTACTTTATTCAAGAAAAAACCTGTAGGAGTTATGAGTAATACATATTTTCAACATTTTTACATCATAAATTCTTCTCTTCCTTCCTTTTTGAGATTGCTGACTTTTTATTAATATTGCTGTTTAGCTTTCATTCCTATGGCGAAATACCCATTAAGGTGAAATCATCCTCATGAGGGAGTCTTTATAACCTTGGAGAATAGACAGTAGTAGGCCTAATGAAAGCAAGTCTTGTAGGGTCGTGCTGTATGGAGTTCAAATAAACAGAAATTGAAATAGAATCCGTACACTCTACTCATTGATGGCCAAGTAGTGTTGCTTTATCATTACTAGAAATCCAGCATTTGATAGCGAGCTCTGCAAGAGAACGTACATTAGATTTATAGCAACAGTTTTTAAGCTGATCAGGGGAGCGCTGTAAAAGGCAATTGACTTAAAAAGTCAGGAGGTCCTTACCTTGAGACAAAGGGGGGAGCCAGAACACTGAGCTCCAGCCCTCGCTTACAGTTATGTTACGTTTTAAGTAAATCTTTACCTTCTGTGCTTCATGTTCTGTCAAAGAAAGCTAAAACATCTTGCTCCTGCAGCTTCTGGTATGTCTTGATTATTTTATTCTTATAATCTTGACGTAGGCACTGATCTCTGTGACCTTGTTTGTATGGTGTCTAGCACTTTCAGGCTCTGCTTTGATGTCACTGAAGTGCAAATAGTGAATGACAACATTCAAAGTTGACTGGAGATGCTCCGAATCTGTGGCAGATCCATAATTTTAACTGGAAAACATGAAAATACTAACCACATGTGTGATCTTTTACTGTTGGTTGTTTGTGCTCGTGGTAACTACTGACAGGTTCTGGCTATCAGCGTTTTATTGATGTGCCTGTGAAGGTCACCTCTGTTCGTGACAAGGCTACCATGGTCCGGGGGTCGCGCCCAGCTGTGATGCTCAGCTGGCCTCAGCCAGGGACTGCTCTCAGGACCTCCTGCCGCCTGTCGACACCGTCACTGAGCCCTGGCTCCTGCTGAACCCTAAGTGCCTGGATCAGCAGTTGGTTTTATACTTTAAGTGTAGTAATACACTGGTAATAAGGCAATAGGGTTTATTAGTCTCCTTCACTTCATTATGAATTCTGAACCAAATTAAGTGTTACTGTGTAAATAACTGTCTGTGCTATTGCGCATAGTCTACAGCATGCACCATTTATTTCTGTGGCGTACTGGCGACACTTTGTAAACAGTACAAGTCATTTAAAGCAGTTGTGCAGTTCCTGTTATGAAAAAGAATATCTGTCAAGATTTTTCACAGAAGATTACCAGGAGCATTTCAGTACATTTTCTTCAGAAACCCTTATGTAAGTAAACAAAAATGTGCTACTTTTAATTTGTCATAAAAAATTGTATGAAATATGACACAGTGAAAGAACTGTCTTCTACAGAGACTAGCACAATGGAAAAATAATAACAAATATCAATTACATGGTTGGATTATAGTATGTATTTGACACCTGCTGACTAATTTCTCTCTTTCTAACCAAGCTCAACAAAATAGTAGCCAAATTATAATTCTTTCATTATTACTCTCACAAAGACACTAGTAATATACCCAAACCACGATACAAAAGCCCTAGAGTTTGTTGGTAGTACAGGGTCTGACTTCCCGCTGGTCAGAGCTGAGGATGGATTAGGCAGAAACATTCTGATCTTTATTGTTTTTAACAGTATATGAGTTACTGAAATATGTATACATAGTGTATGTATATATATGATAACGTATACACAGGTATTTTTATATCTATAGACACACACACATACACCTTGTGTGCATAATTACATATGTATATATACTTATACATAGAAACATATTTTTAGTATCCAGAACATTGAACAGAAATAAAATAATGTGTCTCTAAGGCTTTACGTAGTTGCTGTTAGTATATGAGAATTTAACGGATAATTACCCATGCTTCAGGTATACAATTCAGTTTGAAAAATACAACTCTGATTAAAGTGAAGTATTTAGCTATTTGCACTGCAAATCCATTTTCCTCTTCTGATTACATTAATAGATTACCCTCTGAGTAAAACCTGTCTTCTCCAAATTAAAATTTGTATTCTTTGCCTGCATATTGTCACCTAGAGACTTTGAGATTACTTAGATCTATTTTGTCTGGGCACTTCTTTTATGAAAACCCCATTATTCTGCATGTGTAGTCAGTTTTATTAGATTTTCCTATACAGTGTATCTGTATTAAAATCACCATCTATGCTACTGATTATACAAAACATGAAAATACAACAGACAGATAGGATATGAGTAAAAATCCAGAAAGGAAATGAACCTTACCCCAGAACTACAATTAAAGAATATCAAAGCCCTGATCTGCATCCACAAGCTGAAGAAAACCCAACTTAACTAACTCCCAGCCTGTTGAAATGAAAGCACTGTAGAGTGAATTCAAGTCTACATTTCAAACATTAAATCAAATGGACCCATTTCATTGTAGTCAAGATTTTAATGCTTTTCAATGACATTCTCACTGGGAGTAATTTTTTCCCTCAGATTTCTCCAGTGAAAATCAAGGATAATTAAAAATACTTTTAATGATAAATAACAGTCTTTGTAAGTGAAATTTCTAAAATAATGTTTTTACTATAGGATTAGTGCAGAAAAGAGTCTAACATGATAGCCATTTCCTAAAGCAAAGGGATTATACATGTGGTTTCTTTTTTGTCTTCTTTTTTGTAACCATGGATTCCACACAATTAGAAGTGTCCAAACTGCACTCTTCAGGTGCAATGTCAAGCAAGCTGGCTCATTTCTTATGGACTGAACAAAGTAATACAAGTCCTCTACAACTCATCTCAGAACACCTATACATAATAGTGCCTATTAATATTAATGAAGATTATTTAGTACTTCCTAATGCTGACATTTTCCAAAAACTTGTCAGTCAAAATCCCAAAGAAGTATGAGTATTTAGTTTTCCTCACCAAATCTGAAACAATTTTTTACATTTTTGAATCCTAAGTGAAATTATCACTATATTTCTTTCTAGTACAGACATATGATGGGAATTTGTTTGCACTAAAATAATAAAAAAAAAACATTTAAAAAATCTCCAGATATGACTACTTAGGTATGCATTTACCAAGATACATATAATCTTCACTTAGCCCAGCACAGTCTCTGTTCCTATTTTTCTCACAAATAATTCATCTCTATGCTCTTTTATCAGCATTAACAGAGCAGTAGAAAAACAGCAAGAATTCTCTTTGTACAGACTATCAGTAACAAATGTAGAAACAATTTGTCACACTTGTGAACCTTGCTCTGTCTATTGACAATGGAGGGCCAATACAGATCTTCAAGTGACAAATTACTCTTGATTCACATTATTGCTGACACTGCTCACAGACATTAGTTTTTACTGTCTTGCCAGTTAAGAATTTGCAGAGTACTCCTAGAACTGCATGTACACTGCTGGGTTGAGGTGATCTAATGCGAAAACACAAATGATACATTTTCTAGTTCCTATATTAATGGGAATATTGATTCATAAGTATGAACCTATTGAAGCTTAAAATTGATTTTATTTATTGACTCATGTCACTAATTTATGTCAAATGCAGCATGTAAGGACTATTGAGACATTAAAAAAATTATTATGGAGAGTAATAGGCATAAAGCATAATACTGTGATCCTACACTATTTAAAATGTATGTTTAAACAATAGCTCCATAGCTGCACAGCAGGTTTGGGGGAAGAGTAAAGAAAGAATTAGAAAATCACAGTTTTACATAGCTTTTTTACCTTTTGCTATGGTCTTTTCAGCATTATGTTACAAAAACTTACATTTTACTTTTCTTCAGGAAGTGCAATTAACAGCTTATAGCAGTTTAAGAGTAATGCATATATGCTTATTGATACATAGGGATTTGTCATAGTGGAAGATTGAGAGGTACAACAGATTTCAGGCTGTTTTGTGAATAATAGGAGTAAAACTAAACTCTTCTCTTCAGTGATAAATCTGTGACACTGGGATTCACTCCAGTCACAAATTTTTATATAACAAATCCCATTAAAAATTTCATAAGTAAGTAAATAGAAGTAGTATTACATATGATTCAAGGTTCTAAGAAAAAAACCAAAGCAGGAATGGAGATGTAGCCCGAATCTATCATTTCAGTGGAAGAATGTGACTTCTTCCTTAACAGCAATGACATCGTGAAGAACCCTAATCCATTCATATTTGGAAAATAAAAATAGAAAGTAACAAATGTCTTTGTGACATGATACTGATAACAGAGTAGTATATACAACTTACAACGCACTCGATATCAAAGATGTTGTTAGAAGAACTATTAAATGCAATGGATAAGCGAAAGAATAAAAAGCCTCTCCCTTCAGCTACATTTTCTTCAAGAAGCTCTCCACAAACTCATGAGCACAGACTACGCATCCTTTCTGTTAATCACAGTCTTTCTTACAGCTTTCAGTGAAGACCAAAGTTGCTGAGACTATTTAACATATATTAGTGGGTTGCCAGCAGCACACTGTGGACAACACATAAAGAGGTCTAAGTGAGTACTGAAAGTTATGAGAGGAAATGAAATTTACAAGAATTTTTTATCAAGACTTCTATGTAACTATACTAAATATGTGCAAAATCATTATCTGCTGTTACAGCAGAAAATATATGCTCTTTTTGTACTCAAAATTGTTTGGAAAATTTTTCTCTGTGATAGATATTTATGGAAATTATACTGAGAAACCACTTTTGCCAGTGGAATAGTGATGTTCATCTCAAATATCTCAGTAGAAGTTAATGTTAATGTTAATCAACTATCTGAAAAATGCATTGAATTTTAGACCTATTCTGCCCTGAATTTAGTGAAAAATGCTTTTGATGGCAATGCAAAGATAAGCCCTGCTGCCCTCAATATCCACAAAGAATTTTAGTGGCTTTTTATCTCTGAGAACTCAGATTAGAATTAGCTGAGGACATAAAATGAAATAGCGATAGCAACGTGACTGATTATTTCTTGTGCTTATTTGTTTTCAACTTTGTAAAAAACCAAGCCAAGGAAGGATGTAGTTCTGCTCTAGTAATTATCAACCTCTTCAGCTGCCATGCCACACATCATAAGTCAAATGTGTAGAGACAGAAATTAATGCTGTGGAACATGGAATATGATAAACATCCACAAAAAACCCCACCATTTTGCTTCATTAGTGCATTTAAAACTTAAGGGCAACTAACTTTTCATAGTTAACATTTAACTAGACTGCTAAGGTTAAAGGCAGAATGAAAAGCAATTACATATAGCACATAAAGATTACATTTCAAACCAAGATATTTTTAATTACATGCATCTTTGCAGAAAAGATATAACTTGGCACAATTACACAGACATTTAAAATTAAAGTTCAGACCATGAAGAAGGTCTCCCCAGAGTCAGACCTCTGTAAAGCTTTAGCTTAAAAAAGAAAAAAAAAGTAGGAGACAGTTTAGAAAGCAATAACTTTCAGTTACAAGATTCTGAGAAAATGTGGTAAAATGAGGTACTATAGATGAAGGCTGTTTCATATTTTTCACAAAAGTTTATACTTAAAGTCACCAGAAATAGGAATAAGCCATCTTGCCTGTCCTTCTTCAGAAAAAAGTCACTGAATTTTACCCAGTTTAATCCAGAGATTTGATCTCCAACATTTCTGAAATTCAGGTTAATGAAATTCTGTGTATACTATACATTCAAGAAATATACATGCTATTTTTCTCAGCAAACTATTCCTTTAACAGCATTTCTACTCCAACAATCACTTTGCATTGTATTTAAATACAACAGCTAAGGCCACCAAGGAACTCTTGTAACAAAAAATGCCTTAAGCTAATAGGACCTGAGACAGCTGGGGATAAAAATTCATTCTCACCTGCAACCATGGGTAAAAAGAGCACACCATAGTTAGCTGAGGTTTTACTTAAAAATACATATATATATAATATTACAGAATATTTCATCAGCAGCAATGATACTACAGTCATGTCTGCAGCACCTCTCATGGTCAGAGTCAAAACTGCCCTCAACTGTTAAAAGTCTCTGCATTTTTTACTGGTTTCTTGACTTGCCCCGCACAGCATAAGTTAGGCAATTAACATATTTGTTCTTTGGTGAATAACAGGCTACATTTTCTAGAGTTTCTCTGGCAGAACATGAAGAATCAAAAATCGCAAATCATCCTTTCTCTTCAATGATGTAAATAATTTATGAATGCTTTCATGGATGCTGTAAAAAATAGCATTAGGGCACCCTAATGAATAAACTAACTCACTGTCAGGAAGGAACCCATTGCCCAAATAAGAGAATGCATGCAGTTATATGAAGCAGAGATCTATGGTTCAAATCTCCTGAAATCTCTCTGATGGCTCCTGGAGTTAATTTATCCTCAAAGGTTCAGTAAAATTCCACAGAAGCAAGTTAAAATTGTAACAATGAGGTTTTAAAAGGAAGCTTGAGTGTTTTAAATATAATCTATGTGTCAATTGACAGAAGCAACAGGATGTTGTTTGGCATTTGCAGACAGCACTGGCATTCTCAACAAATGCTGAAGAGAAGCGTGTGGTAGTACAGTGATGTATAAACTCAAACCAGTAATTTCTCTAATGTCATGTTCTACACAGTCCCAGTGTTTTGTGGGTTCCTAAAGTAAATCTTAGAGATAATAAATGTAATTAAAGCTGTATTTTCTATGCCACATTTTCTACTAATAAGGAAAGATAGAAACGCCAGCAGACCAAACCAGAACCAAAAAAAGGTTTTGGAATGCCACTTACCATAGGATTCTTATTAATACAGGAAAATTTTACAGGGCCTGGACAAATGTTTAAGAAGTGCAGGATAAAATTTGTGTGCAAAGTAAGCACAGCCATTTAAAAAATTACTTTTCCTCAGTATAGTATTAACTATATATAAAGTTTAATTTTACACACAAGCCTTGGGAAAAAGCTCTAAAGGTCATTTCTCTAAAGGTCATTTTGGGCGAAACTGTTGAGAGTTCTGTGAAACAGTGAAATCTGTTAATGGAAATTGCAAAAGTTGCAATTTAACACCGCACATTACAGCAGAAACGTATTTAAAAGCATCACTACGGGGCCTTGGTACCACCTGCCTATAATCTATGTATCTCTGCCCTGCAGAAGACACTGAAGCTTGAGTTCCTGGTGATATATGGCGCTGGTGAAATGTCTCACTGTGTTGTTTGCACATGCTGTAGTTTAGAATATTTTTAACAAAGGCTCACACTCACAATGCAAATAAGAGGATCTCAAATGCTGTGGAACAAAAGTAGTTACCTTGTCAGTAATTTCAACATTAACGTTAGTTTTGATGAAGAACACAAATGACTAAACCAGGAAGGAAAATATGCATCCCACTTCCCTTACAAATGAGACTCATTCTTCTCAAACTGGTGTGTAAAAAGGAAGCTGGTTATCAGAACCTTGCTGGAATTTGAAAATGTTTGTATACTCACTGAAAAACATCATATTTGCCTTCAAAATGTTCATAGACAGACACTATTGTACCACTGAGCTTTGGTATTGGATGTACCACTTGCAGCTTGTCTAGTTGCTAGCTGCAAATTATAACCTTCAGCAACAAAACTATTTGGAGAGACAACGCGTTATGTGCAACCAGATGAAAACCAGCATCATTTAAAAGCACGAGGGGTAAGCAAATGTAGCTCTGTTTTACAGTAATTTTAACTAAAAACAGGAGGCAAATCTTTCAGAAAATTGTTAATATCTACTACTCAACTTAGCTAGAACAGACACAATGAATAGGACATCTACCAGTTGTGAACAAATAAAGTCTTCCAGTGTAAGCATAAAAGAAATAAATGTGATAATTTTAGGTACATCGTGTGATAACTGCTGATAAAAAGCAAATATTATAAGGATGACTATGTAATTTGGTTACTGTAGACAGTTATCTTGCCCCAGTCTGCAGGAAAACTCTAACAGCAATCCAGATTGCCACTAAGTTTAAAGGTCCCTTCCACTGCCCGTAATCGGTTGCAGCAAAATAAAATATATAGTCAAATAACATTTTCTCCTAGTTAAACACATATTTAAACAATTTTCAGACCACTCTAAGTATAACATTGGCCCATTTTGTATCTCCCCTGTATCTAGAAGCCCACTGCCTGATTCAGAGAGCTTCTGCTGTTTATAAGGAGTCAGACACATAAATTTAGCTGTCTCTTCGTTAGGTGTTTACATATGAGATTGTTGTGAGAGTCAGCTGCCTAACACAGGCCTTCAACGGCACCATAGTGAGAAGGGGTGTTCCTTCCCCACCTCTACTGCCAGACAGACACAGCTCTCCTGTCAGTTTTGTGTTTTACCTGGCAGCCCTGGCAGATTAACCGCCAGGTTAGCTGGCAGACTGGATTTTCTAGAGCTCCACAGACTACAGGTAAATGTTAGATACTGGCTTACATGTAGACACTCAAATTCAAGAGTCCTAATGCTGAGCTGAATCCTGCAATCTGTGAGATACAGTATAATGTTTATTGCTTGTAAGTATGTTTTAACAAGGGGCTGATGTGCCTTGTAAGCATCTTCCAGCTTGACACAATTTAAAACCAAGACTTCATGTTCAGTAGTGTATTAATGTAACTGATTTGGTTAATTACGCCCTTAGAGCATTGTTGTTATCAAGGATTCCCTTGATAATTTGATATTGTAATTTATAGAGATATCTGAGTGTTTTAAAATATTATAAATCGCTAGCATGTTAAAAATATTGCATAAAATCAAAATAATTTCTGGGTAGCATTTATGTGAAAAAGAAGTAAACTAAATAGTAACTTTTTAATACAAACTATTGCCTTCATAGAATCAAAACATCAATGAATCATTTGGAAGACATTCTTGCTTCTGAAAATTTTAACTGAACCAATGACAGTGATTTATGCCGTAACAATAGTCACTATTGGAACCGCAGGCCAAAGCCCTTCTCCATTACCCTTGTGTGATTACATACAAATATTAGCTACACAAGCTAAGTTCTCCCAATGGGTCTGATTGTCCATCTCAATTGACCCTGCAGTTCAAAGTCAACGTGTGTTACTATTCCCTATCAAATATGAAGTGCTTTGTGAGAATGGTGTTGGTGACCAGAGCTGAAACCAGCTTTCACCAGAGTTTTAACTCCCTTTGGCATGTACGTAAAATGCTACAAAGACTGTTAAATGAAAGCTTATTTACCATCTAATGATGGAAAGCTATAGTTTCTTTCTCTCAATTTTTCTCTTTTATATAGCGATATTTCCAATAGCGATATTTCCAATAAGTACTAACGAGTGTCTGCAGTTTCTCACTGTTGTTCTGTGTCAGAACCACAGCCATAGGCTTTCAGAGAGAGCTGCTACCTTAAAATACACTTTTCTGCTATTTTTTATCCCTGAACTGAATCGTTGTTATATACCTAACCATACACTCATTTAATCAGGGGACCACTTTAATGTCATCATTTTGTGTTTAGATATAGTCCTGAATACACTCCTATAACCAGTATGAGAAAATAGATATGAAAGAAAATATGAATTCTCTTGGGAAAACAGACACTGAGCGACAGGAAAACAGAAATTACTGAAAAACATATATCCAATTCCCTTGGACACTTGGCCCATTTATTTTCATATATAGTACAATAAATTTTTAAAGCCATTTATCTCCTGTGCATTCACTGTGGAATCTAGTATAAAAATAGGTTTATCTGTTGCAGTTGTCTAATTAATTTTGTCTCTTTTAAATAATTGTGTGAACTTTATCTGAACTCTTGTTCAAATGCATGAACTGTTTGAAAATAATCCACTCGGTCTCCTCCACATCTCTTTTGATCTAGCTCTTTTTCATTATTATTTAATTGAATTTCCATTTTCCAGCTTTAACAGTTCCTCATAGGAAACTGGAGTAACAATATTCAGATTGTGTTAATGGTCATGTTACGCTTGGTTGATTAAATGTTGTTCTAAAGGTTTTTAGTATCCCATAGACACAGAGTTTGTACAATATTTCTAAGGATTTTGGGCAAGAAAGGCTATGAAAGTCCTATTTCAATTTAATTTCATTGTGTATGTTTTTACTCCTTATTGACAATACAAGTTTCACTGATTTTTTTAAAACTCCAAATAACAAGCGATGCTTTAGAGACCCGGTCCCATGCCTAGTGAAGTGAACTTGGATTGAACTTGATCATGAACGAGAGGGATTAGAAGAGTGGGATGCATCTCTTTTGGTTTGACTAATCAAAAGGACTGCTTTCTACTTAATAAACACTAATGCAAATAACAAATTACACAACATAGTGTAAATAATTTGAACACAAGTGTTCTGGATATTACAAAATGCAAGAATAAAATAGAGATTTTATTTTTGTACAGATAAAGAGCAGTTACTACAGAGAAGAAAGGGATGATTAAAAACATCTAGTTCGTAGTATATAAAAAGAAATTACTAACATCTTCTTTTACAGATACTATTTTTAAAATGTTACTTTAAGAAGGTAACTTTTTCTAGCTTAATATTGGAAAAAAAAATACTTTAGGAGTCTCTATTTTACATTATCACACATTATTTTGAATTACAGGTATTCCATTTTTCCAGAATTATTTGATAGTACTGTAAGTTTGTCTGTGCCTGTTTTCGGTTTCTGCCTTAAGGCTGAGTAAAATGACACTAGTAAATGGACATAACAAGAAAAATAGCTTTAATCCAATTCTACTGCTTGTCTGACTTATTTTTAACAGTGTGAGAAGCACACATCAGGTGGAGACTAAGAATGTGCTGAGGATGGTAGTCACTGGTGGACTCCATTATTTATATTGTCCTCAGAATCATCTCTCTAGGGTGCAAAATACCTTTCTGCATGTGTGTACAGTTATGTGTGCAATACAATTCTGTGTTGCTGTTCACCCTTTCAAACAAAAGAGAACAGTCTGCAATCTACCATACAGGAAAAAAAATCCCTTGTCCAAGTTCACAATAGTTATATGGCACCACAGTTCATCATGATACAGTGTAATTAAAAGGGAAAAGATGAATCTAAATTTCAAGGTCTTCCATATGCTTCCTCCATCAATGCTAACATTTATATAATGTGCATATATACATGCATGTGTTTTACTTAATTTTATAGTAAAATGGAAATTCAGGTTATTAAGTTGTTTATAGTAGGTGACCTATTCATTAGTTCACTCCTTTTTCAAGTCCAATAAGAAATTTGGGAGTCTGTCACTAGCTCTTGGATTTTGGTTTGCTCACAAGAGAATAGAAGAAGGGAGTAAATCAGTAAACAGAAGGTTGCATTAATCTTACAACCACCTTAAACAAGCCTTGCTGAGCAGCTTACTCAGAATGCAATTTGTCCCTTTTTTTTTTTCTGACAGTTTTAAGAAAAATGACAGGGAACACACGGGACAGAGTATTAAAGAAATTGAACCTCAAAAGGGGAGAAAGTGTTTTATGTTACCTCCTGGTTAGCAGCAGCTAGTTCTTCTTCCAGTGCAGAGACTCTTTCTAAAGAAACCCTCAGTCGTTCCCTTACCTAGAAGAAAAATCAAAATATGTGCAGTAACGTAATTTCTATCAGTCTGTAAAAATTATATAATCTGCCATATGCACTCCTGTATGCCTTGCCAGTCTGTTTGCAGGCATGTGTGTTGCATCCTTTCTTCAGCCATACTCTGTATAAAGATTTAAACCTACCTATAGGAAGACTTAACCCACGAAAACAGGTGTCAAACTTTAAATGCCATACTAATTTTCCAGTTTGCCTGTAACTTTATGGAATACACAGAAAGTGCAAATAACCTAAAATCACATTACACATAAAAAGAAAGCTTTTTTTCTTTTTACATCTTTTACATAGGGTAAGGAAAAAAAAATCCACAAATGTTTTAAGTCGACTCCATGGAAGATAATCTGTTCATATTAATTGAATACAACAAATTCATTGAAAAAATAACTTGTAGCATTGCCTTCAGGCACACATACCAAAGATTTTTGATATCATCATGCAGTTTGTTTGGGTTTTGCAAAAAAGTCATAAACAGGATACACTCTCATAAGCAGCAGACTGCTGTATTTGTACCAGTTTCTTGAATGACCTATTCTGTTCTAAAGATGTTTATGATCTACTAAACTATTACTATTATTACTATTATATTTATCATTCAACTTTAATTATTAATATTAAAGAATAACAATTTAATATCTCTGAAGAGTTATTTGCCGTTGAGTGCCTTGGCTCAGCATTAGCTCATGTAGCAACAGACAACCTAAGCTAGCAATGCAGGTGCCAGTCTCCCAATATGATCAAAGGCAAATCAGTCTCAAAGTGATCTTCAGTGCTGTGTGTAGGTGACTACGAAGGGACCCTATGGCAACTCCTCTCCTAATCTACACAACTTCATTAGGCACCTCACATTAAATGACTTTACAACCTGGTTAATCAGCCAATACTCAGGATTTATTTCTATTCCCATTCCAGCTGCACTGCGGTAATGCTGATGATCCAAGAATGTTTAAGGCTCTTAGCAATGTTTTTAGGCAAAGTTAGCATATATTCTATTAGACCAACAGATGTAGCTGGAAAACGAAGCAAAACAAAAATCAGTTTTAATGCACAATGAAACATTGTACATTTTCATGTACCTACAATTGTTACCAGACCCTTGACAAATACAGGAGAGCCCTGAAAAGGATGTGTATGCCCTAATGCTTTCATACTTTTTCCAGTGATACCTCTTAGTCTAACAAATATTACCTTTCCTTACATACTTTATTTTCTATTACTACCAGTAGAAGTGAAATTTTGCAAATAGACTCAGTACATCCTAAGATTGGCTTAGACTTTAATAGATAAAATTTACGTATTAGCAAAACTATAACATAGCATGTAGACTAATTGTGTCCCAATTAAAATTTAAAACTAACTAAATCTAAAGATCAAATACATATTCAGGAAATGAACACTAAAAAATAAAACTCAGCCTTTCTAACAAATGCAAATCTAGTTGCTTATGCAGTACTTTGAGTTTTTGGTCCTCTTTACATACTTCAGCTCTGTTAAAAGAAACAAAATTTGAACATCTTTTCTGTATCTACATAAATTATTCGAATGCTCTCAGGTAACTATAGTTTTACTATACACCAAACAATGTTGCTAGCCTTAACGGACAAGAAATCATGAGTGAAAGGTGCTCAATGGAGCAAAAGAAAAGTGTGTTTGAAGAGTATAAGAAATCTCCGAGAGTAGAAAGAATCCTCAATTTTATAGTCCAATTTATGATTTATTAATTTCCCTCTATTCCTTCAGCACAATAAGACTGAAAAAAAATCAACTGTTAATATTCCCAAAGACACGTATTGCATCTTAAATGGACATTTCCTATAGGGTGTGACTATGTAATCAATAGCTGAGCTGCAGTAACCGACTCTAGCCATTCCTCATCTGATGGAAATGAAGTTTAAGCCATATTGAAGTGACACTGACTGAGCCACCTCTGAATGGTAAGAGTGAAAATTACTGCAAATTTTCATGACTGTTTCAACTGTTTTCTTACACCAGATCAACAGAATACACAGAGAATATGCAATGGAACCCAAAAAGTTTTTCCTATTTATTAAATTTTTGTACTATTTTTCATCAAACTTGTATGTAAAAACCCTTTAATCATAAAGTGTGCATTCCAAAATGAGCTACATTATTTCTGGAAATCATCCTCATAAAGCTTCAGGTTTATGGTAGTACATAAGCTATCATCACAGTCATTTTATGTAAATTTTTCAGTATTCAAATCTAACGCACTTAAAATATGTAAAATTAATTTGAAAAATTATATTTTCTAATTCTCATTTATTCATAATTTCCGTCTATTTATATTTTCCGTAAAAATACTTCAAATCAAGTGTATAATGCATCAATTATTCTGGCTATAGTTGAAAAACTGTAATTGTTTAAATAGTTGAAAAAGTATTTCTTATTTCATTTGCCTTTCCTTTTTCCTATTTTTAAAATCATGTTCTGCTTGAAAAACAGCATGATTTCACCATTTCTTCTACCAAATTCCAAGGACTGCTCAATGACCTGTTTTCCTATCCAGATGGACAAAAAATCCAAGGAAGTAGGAGTCCACTAGCCGGCACTCGCATCTCTCTTCACCCCCTACTCCTACCACTCTCTCTGCCTTCCCAGAGGTTCTCTATTCCTCTGTGGATCCCAAAACTCTCTTTCTATACCCTGCTTCTCCTCTCACTACCATTTCTGTCTATCACTTGCTCTCCACCATTAAAGTTGATGTCCTGTCAGTGAGGGATGTAGTCCTGTCTCAAGAGGCCTGATTTCAATCCCTCTGAATATAGTGGGAGCTGGCAGACAACAATTTCTTAATGGAAAGCTCAACCTAGATGTAAAAAATACATAGAAAGATCACAGTCATCTTCCTGGCTTTATTCCTCTTGACTGTAAGCACTGCTGAGGGACAAGCCGACTGAGAGAAAAATCACAACATGATAGTTGTCAATGGCTAAAATGAAATACAATTGGTTGGTAATTTTACTTCAAATTTTCATAAGTTTCCTGAAACCTCCATGTATTCACTCCTAAGTGTTTTAAAAATACGAATGTATGTTTTTAAAAAATATTATGTGTAACATGAGCATTCACTTTGAATGGTGTTAGAATGTGCAAACCAGTTAGGCCACATCACTGAGGATATCACAGCTTCACAAAGAGCTGGAACCAGAAACGTTATCCTTATCATACGCTGTGGCACTGTAGAACTGAATCCTATGGACAATTTAAAGCCTGAAAACACCACTACCAGGAAGCAACAGAGATTTATTTAAAAGAAAATTTAGGAGATGCATTTTTTACATGTCACTTCATAAAAAATAGTTAGAGAATTAATGTCTTTTTTCCGAATATCAAGCTTACCTATTAAAAGCTATTTTTTTTTTCATTCTTGCCTCATTGCTAGTAACAACATGGAACAGTATCAGTGTGACACAGAGCAACTGTTGGAAATTGTTTCCCCTACTTTGCCTTGCCTTGCCTCCCTTATACGTAGACAGTTAGTGCACTGCCTTTTTTTTAATGACCTAACCAAAACTGCAGTATGATTGCCCTTATTTGTTCTCCAAATATGAGAGTTGGTAAAGGAACTGAAAGCAACTCTGCCTTGGCACAGAAGACTTCATTTTCATTTCATCTGACCAGTGAACAACTAATTCAGATTCACATTTTCCACAGTGACATTGGAAATTTTGCAACTAATTCTTCATGTTCAACCCCATACATAGTGGCTGTTAAAACTGAGGGAAATCTTTGATTCTGTCAACGAAAATGAGAAAAAATTGCTACTTCAGTGCTCTGATGTGAAGGAGAAATGTGCTCTGATTTACAGCCCAGAAACTGTAATTTTATTTCTTAATTTAAATTTCTTTCTCAGTCTTCAATTGCTTTCAAAATAGACTTGAGGAAGAACACAAAAGCTGAATAAAGATTTCAGGTTTGGTCACACACATACCAGAAAATAATGCAGGCTACAAATGATACACTAATGTCATTGGGGTATGTATGTGGTATGCGTATACTTTGAAAAAGATTTTACTCTGAGCAATATTTACCAGGTAGCAATTGTATCAATGTTTTCTTGAACTTTGCAAGTTCATATTGAATAACCTTTGAGTCTAAATATGGGACAACAGCCAAAGCCTCTGAAAACCTATATACAAATGTATTGGAAGAATATGTATTTGTATTTCCCTCTTCAAATTTATGTCACAGCAAACAAACCAGAGAGAACCACCCTAATTTCTGAGAGGTGCAGGAAAGACTGTTTCTGGTCACTATCTTGTTAGAGACAAAGAAGCAGGAAGAAATGCAAAGTAATTTGATAATTCTTTTTTTTTCATATGCTGAATTAGATTAGAATATTACACTGTTCTTTCTGGAAGTCAAAGATGGTAAGTGAGTAAATGTAATTCATAAAAGTAAGCTTTTTCTTAGTGAGATTGTTTTATCACTTCAGAAATAATGTACTTCTTAAATTCCATATGGTCCTTCAGTATATTTCTGTTTTCTTGGGCACTAGACAAAGCTTTACTAAACAAGGTTTCACAAAGTAAGACTAATCAGATGTAACCTGATCTATCAGGACATGCTATAATATATAATATGCATTTTTAAAGACAGATTCCCACTGCAGTGCCACAGACACAGCAGAAAGGGGTTGCTCTCTCCATGTTAGAGGGTGTATCCAACATGCGCTCTGACGACTGGGTATTTCTCTGGCTTTTAAATGCAACCACATTATCTTGAAATGTAACACAGTCAATGTCATATTAGCACTGCTGTCGGTGCAAAATATCACCAATCTTTCTCCATCTCCTAGCAACTGCTTCCCACTTTTTTCTTTGCTGTCAAATTCTTTATTCTTTCTCTCCAGATCTGCAGCCCACAAAGAGCTTTTAAAAAACACTTGCACATGCTAGAATTAAATCCCTTTTTTTCATGAGCAGTCTATTGAATAAAAGCTCTCCTAGCTACCTGCTAATGAATAAGAAGATAGAGATAATGTTGACATGAATAGGTTGTTTTCAGATGCAAGAGTATTAGGTATACTTTTCTACTGTGAATTAATCTTAAGAGAACCAGTGTTTTTTTGAATCTTAGCTAGGACAGTAACACCTGGTAACAAAAAATGGGTTTGGAGAAGAAGTTGCTTTGAACAGTTTCTTCTTTCCAAACGAACATTTTAAATGATGAACCTAAAGTTTAAAGCAAATAGGAAAAACGTCTGCAGGAAATTAAACATGTTCAGACAGATGTTAGAAGTCAATTATAGCTATAGAATGGTATAAACAAAATAACCATTTTTCTAGTTTTGTGCTTCCTGCATTGCATATAAGGAATACGTACTTCCTGACCTGCTCTATACTCAATGACTATTCTAACCATGAAGTTAACCTAAGCTTCTATTTTCTATTCAAGTCCAATGATGTCTAATAAAACTCATCTTCATTTGCTTTATTATAAACTATTCCATGTATATTCTTATGTAATATCCCCAAATATTTCGTAGTGCTGTCTCACATTATTTCTACAACCTTTCATTGCACGAAATAAACCAAAGAAAGAAACCAGCTACTTAGCAGCAGTAAGAGAAGTCTTTGAGATGTGAAGCATTAAGCAGGTCAGTGGTGATTCAGTGGTTTCCACACAGACTACCTTCCCTACGAATACAACTGCACATTTCAAGCGACTTAACGCAACAGCAAAAGCGATTAGAAATGTCATAATCATGCTTAACCTCTAGTGTTTAAAACTTTCAATTTTCTAACAATGCTCATTGTCTGTGGGACGTAAGCTAACCTTATACATAGGAAAAAACAATCATTGAATTTAACTTCGAAGATGAAGAGAATCTACAATTGGTAGCAGAACTGCCCATGTCCTGTGTTTTCAGATTTCTAAAAATTTTAGCATAATTAGGTACATAAAGGTGTTTGAAAATATGTATAGCCTCTGTCAAATTAAAATTCTAAACAATAATAACAATAATAATACAGCTAGTGCAGTATCAGTTTCATTTGCTGTGACACAACTCACTTACCCAAGAAGACACAATGTTTTCTTTGAGATACACATAAAATAGTAAAAATTTATAAACTAAATTAACTCTTTCATTATCCCTGTGCTGTACAGTGAAAATTCTCACAAAATACATTACAATTATGCAAGAACATACTATGAAGAACTATGAACAACTACTGTTGTTTGGCACTGCTAGGATCTCATATGGATAATGGGGTAAGAATAACAGCATACCCTTACTACCTTCTACTCACTAGGATGTACCTGTTGGGTTCAGGCAAACAGCACTGGCTCTCTAGCATGAGAAGCTGATGACAAGCTTTCATTTTACAGGGAGTGAAGGGATGCTGAAGGAACTGTCAGATACAGAAACAGCTGTCAATGACAGTCATGCTTTCTCTGAATAAAAGCAGTCATGGCCATAATCTCTCTATGCTGGTCTATCTTTTGGACAAAAGGTAAAGGCAAAGCCCAGATTTCATGTAATATATAGAGACCCAACAGGCCTTTTAAAGTAAGTTAAGGTACCATTCCCAGTTCTCCTTATAGGAGAAGGGCTCTTCTGGCCCTTCTAGCAGGGCTCCCTGGAAATATGAACCCTGAATTTCTACGTTTTATTTTCCATCTTCCAGTCTGTTTTACATTTTTCATTGCATTTTGCTATAGTAATGAGGACATTTTTGTAGTTCTTGTACGGTGTACATAGCAATACTTGCATGATCAGTCGTTTTGTGGCAGAGCTTGTTGCAACACTTTGAGATGTTTTAGTGTAGGAAGTGAAAACATGAAAGAAAATTTGCATTTAGGAAGAATGTAAAGATTTTCTTGAGACTTTTGTAAGTTTAAAAGGCAAATATTTTTAGAAAAATATCTTGTTATGCCTTTTGAAAGGTGTAATGGCTAAGTTATTGGTTTCAATATCAACATCTTTTGTGAAGAAAAAAAGTGAAGTTTCCATTATACTTTTGCAAAGAGTCATGATACATTTTCAACGCACTTTTGACAGTTTTCATTGCTCTTCATACATTCACCTGCTTTGGTTTTAGGTGCATTTTCTGATGAGGTGGTTTTTGTTTCCTGTGATATCAGTATATTATGTATCATGGTTTTTTGCCTTGGTATTTACTGCAAAGTTCTTCCCTCAGGCCTCCCTGAGCATAGCGGCACAGTCTGTGGAAGTGAAGCATAACCCACAATACAGGAGGACAAGACATACATAAGTCAAAGGGAGTACACTGGCTGCATCCAAGGGTGCTGAGACACTTGACTAACTCACCATAGCAAGGCCTTTTTCATCTTTGAAAGCCAACGCCAGTCAGGGGAGATTCCTGATGAGTGGAAAAGCCACAAATGTTGTGTCCACCATCATGAAAGGCAGGCATTACCCTGGAAAGATCCAGGGAAGTGCAAGCTGGCCAACGTTGGTAAGGTTATGGAGCAAATCTTCCTGGAAACAATTTCCAGGGACATAAAGGACAATAAGATGACTTGGAAGAGCCAGTATGACTATGTCAAAGGTAAATGTCATCTGGTCAACCTTATCATCTCCTGTGACGAGATGATCAGCTCCGTGGATGAGGGGAGAACAGTGAATGTTTTTCACTTTGTCTTTATGAAGGCTTTTTGCAAGATCTTCCATTTACCTCTAGAGAAAAGAGTGAGATATGAATTGGATAGGTGGATTATACAGTGCGTAGAAAATTGGCTGGACTGCAAGGCTCAGAGGTTTGTGATCTGTGACAAGTGGCATCCTATTACTATGAATGAAATAGCCCCAGGCAACGGGACAGGCCTGCGGAAGATTAAGCAGTTTTGCAGGAAAGACCTAAGGGTGAATAAGGTCAGACATACAGTTCAGTCAGCAGGTTGAGGGAAATTATTATTTTTGCCTCTGGTCTTTTGTGACTTCATCTGGGTTTGGGCTCCCTGGTACAAGAAAGACAATGAAGGCCCACCAGGTTGGTCATGGGCTGGAGCACATGGCATATGAGAGGAGGCTAAGAGAGCTGGGTCTGGTCAAACTTAAGAAGGGAAGGTTCATGGGATACCTTATTGCTGTCTACAACTAGCTAACCAGAAGGTGTGGAGCAAAGCCAGCTTCTCCTTGAAGATGGAGAGTGACAGGAAAAGAGGGAATAGTTGCAAGACTCAACAACAGAAATTCTAGCAAGGTATTATGGAAAAAAAATTACAATGAGGCTTGTGAAACACCAGAACGGGTTGTCTCCCTGGAGATATTCAGAAGTTGATTAGACTGGGCCCTGAGCAACCTGAAACTGTTGGGCCTGCTTTGAGCAGAAGGATGGGCCAGATGTCCTCTAGGAGGTCCAGCCTACATTACTCTACTAATCTCTGAATAACTTCAGTGATTTTTCATAGGTGGATTAATAGCTTCTTTCTGCAGGGTCTGAAACAAATCTAACATATAATTTTTCTGTCAAAGAAAGTGTAGAATAGATGACTCACATGCTAGAATTTTTTTTTAGCACATTTGGGTGTATGCAGTCTTTTTTGCTTTCATTATTTTTGAATAAAAATTCCAATAATGCGGACAACGTGTGGTATAATGTGATAGCATTATATTACCAGGCATCTGGATGATACATAAAGCTTCTTTGATCCAGTTCTTCTAAAGAGACATGCTATAATGTAAACACATTGTTTTATGCAGGATTTGTACCTGAAAATAATATGTGCTCGGTTTATAACAAATTCTTTTAAAATCATTTACTAAACTGTTTCCTTGATTGATCTTGGAATGCTTTACAATAAAAATACTATTTATTATAGCAAAATAAAAAAGGTTCAACACATAGATGAACAGCACATAGGAAAAAGTAATTTTGGCCAATCAATTATAGAAATTATTTTATAATGTAACAAATCCCCTGTTAATATGATTGTAGATGGCTGATATTTCTACACTGATAATTATCATTACCACTGGGACAAAGACCCATTATATACATAAGATGTGTACCTGTGTCAGTCTAAAATTTTTAAATGAACTGAATACTGATTTTAACTTGTAATACTAAAAAAATATAAAAATAGAATTTTCAGGAATATAGATAAAAATATTATATTTAACTTCTATCTAATTCTGTACAAAAATTTTCAAACTCAGATGTAAAATAAACTGCATAATACCTAAACACTGAAACATTCACAAAAGAAAATGTGTAAGAAGTACATAACTGCTGAATAATCAGTATCTATTTAAAGTTTAGTTCTTATTATTTCTCATAGTTATCCAACACACTGTCAAAAAGTATAAAAGCAGGAGAGCTCCCTACTCTTTATATAACTTTATCAATGATTGAAATGTTGGATAAAATATCAAAGCTCAGACCATAAACTGTATCAATCCTCAAAAGATGTTTTTAATCATACATAATTTTATAAGTCTCAGTGATATTCAAAAGCTTATTACAACTAATTGCTTACAGCGACTAGAAGTCATTATATTCCCTTTTCTAGATTTTCTTGAAATATGCTTTCATGGTACGTAACTGAATAGAACACATAACTAAAGAGATGTACCTAAATACAAAATAAGTTTTGATTTGGCATAAGTTCCTTAAATTCATTTAACTTTGAACCCGATAGTTAACCCAGTATGACTCATAACCCATAGCATTTCACACCTTTATTACCAATGAAAAATAGGTATTACTACATAACTACAGCTATCCTTTTCACAAAGCTGTTTCTTTTAATAGTAGTTCCTTAAATATAGTCAACTTTCTGAGTGTATGTCTGAATTGAAAATAGTTAAATTTATTACTGTGAGACCATTGAACCAGTTCTACACAACACAGCTCAACTGCGCAGTCAGTGGTTTCAGAGGCTGTGCTGCACAGTGTCTCCCTTGCTCACCCAGCCACCTCAGACAGGCAACTCAGCCACAGTGATGAGCCCAAGCAAACCAGCCAAGACAGACCCCACACAAGGAACTTGGTTTTTTGCTCATGAGCCACGGTCCTCACATGCTCCCTACACATGTAGTTTTGAGGTGTTTACTCATTCCGATATATCACCTTTTGAGCATATTGCTTCTACACATGAAGTGGATTTCTGAATTAACGTAAGCAATGCTCAAGGCGATACCTCATAGTTACACTAAGTGTTGTTCACACAAAAGAATCTTTCCAGCACAGGACACATGAGGAATCCAGTGGAAAGACCCTCTTAATTAGCATGACTAGATGCAGTTATCATTAGTGGTTTTTATCTTGATTCTGCAAGCCGTTCATTGCTTCTGACAATGAAGGATCTGGTATTTATTTTAGGCTACCCTACTTGTAGAGCGAACACTGTGATTATGTAGTAAATGCTGAATACACCTCTGAAACTTAGGAGGTTTACCTCCTAAAAATTTTTAAAAGGCAAGTTCCTTTACGTAGTTAAAAACATCTCATTCTGCCTTTTACTCTGTGTGTTTTTAAAGTTTGAGATATCTACATTTTCTCAGCAATAACTTAAAAACATATTGTACAGACAATAAATTCCATGGTGTCATCTTTATTTAGTGCTAAATAGGAGAAGACGTCTGGTAGGGGTGAGATTTGCTTATTTTGAAAAGTCAGTAGTATTGTCTACAAAAGATGGCTAAAGTGACCTGAAGTGCATTACAGCTATTGGTTATACACTCTTATGGATTACTCTGGACATTCGTAAATGCTGTAAGTACAGGACATATTGCAAGAAGCAAATAAACAATACTGTTGCTGTGCTGCATCAAAAGGCACAGTCAAGTTACAGAGCGTATTAAGTAATTTTTATTTTTCATACTGTACCTTTTCATCCAAAGCCTTGTGGTGCTCAAACAGAGATTTCAGAGCCTTGAGGACCTCAACTTCACTGGAAACTCCTGAGGGAGACTGTGCTTGCCGTTTCACCACTGTCATCCTCAGTGACCTTTCGTGTCTTGAGACAAGGCACTCCAAATGCTCCAATAACAGCTATTGGATTTGATATAAAAGGTTATTAGTTTTTGTGCAACTATATGCCATGGAAATTCTAACTACAAAGTGCATGGTACAAAATGGCAATTTGATTGGCAGCCTCTTTGTGGGAGAGACTGTTGGAATTATTGACAATAGTTCACGATTCTAAATCAGATGGAATAAATAGAAAAATCAGAAATCTACTCATGATTTCACTTAAAACTCTGCTATGAAAAGCAAGAACAATACATCACTCAGCATAGGGTCACTTTAACAAAATTTAAAACTAAACTAAGTACATGTTTACAATATTATTTATGATAGTAATGGACAATCAAATAACATCCAAAGCCAGTTAAAGTATCATGCAAAGAACAATAAAGCAGTTTATAACTAATTCTCCCTAATTGTAATATATTTTTAATTTATACGGGCAGTTACTTAGCAAAATATGTAAAAATAAAGAGTATATTTCATTAAATTTTTATGACTATTCATTCTAAATGCTGCAGCTAATGGCATTTGTCAGTAGCATGTGCTCTAAAATGTTCATTCTCCCTGTTGTATTACAAACATGATGGAAGACAAAAAGGTCTATAAAGAGTAATTTCAAGCTATTGTAAATGTCTGTAAAATAACCTGTAAATAGCCTATTGTAAATACATATGATAATTATTTGCCATTATTACTCTGAGGTTAAATGAAAAATTAAAATTATGTATTGATGTTGTATAGAAAATTCCCCATTTGTCTATACATTTATAGGGCTACCATTGCTGTTCTTACTATCTGAACACAAAAGAGAATTGGTTAGATGTAAGATTAAAGCAGGGTAGCTAAATTCATGAATCACAACGCGTGTTAAATGTACTGTAATTAAAACATACAATTATACCTAAGTCATTGAACTGGAAATTTGAAAGCTACACGGGTAATCATTTATTATTTCTCCTTCGATGCGGTTCTTAATATAGTTGCTATTAGTAAAGATATATATTTATCTGCAATCCATAGTTACTCTCAGTTACATAATGACCTTTATTGTTACATGAATTAACAGACATAGAAGAGCAAAACCGGAGTGTAATCACATTATAGTTGTAATATACTGCTAGTAAGCCAGGAGTGATTAGGGTTGGATGTTATTGTTGCTTCAAACACGGTTCTTGTGTCTGGATTTGCACCTGGTTATTATGCTACTATAATTGTGTTATTCACAAAAAATAGCGAACACATATGCGAACAATGTTAATGCATTAAGAATTGCAGTGACTCAGATTTGTAATTGACTGCAGTTCAAGAAAGGAGGGTATTTCTACCATTTCTGATTTCAAGTGATGGCCTATATTTATGAAAAACAAAGGAGCAAGAATTTCACAAGTTTTGTCATCAGATCCCTGTAGGGCTGACAGCAGATATAGGTGGATTTTTAAATATTCGAGGCAGTCCAAAGTAACACGCAAATTTGAAGAGACCTCTTTATCACAGAGGCATCAGGAACTCGGTACAGGAAAGCGGTGAGGTTGTAACTCAGATGAGATCAGAACAGCTTCCAAATACAGAGCATTTCTGTTCGTAGCAGTGCTTAAATACACAGTTAACTGCTATCATGAATACAACTGAATTTCTGAATTTTGGTCTAAATTCAGATATCTTTGTGATTTTTCTAGGCCACCTAGTTCTCTAGGAGATAGCTGGAGAAAAGCAAGTCGATAGTTGATTTCCACTGCTACAGCCTACTGTCTGTCCCATCTCTCCAAAGAGACTGTGCAGCTACAACACTTCCTTCTCTCTGCAGCTGGACTCTGCCTTGCTTCATAGCCCTGGGGTAGCCACACTCTGACTCTAATCTACTCTGTGGGCTTACGATTTAGAGCCTGGCTCATCCTGCACTGTTGTCTGTCTTGTCTGCCTTCATGTGGAAACTTTTCAGTGCATGTAGAACAGTCTAAATTCGGTCAAAATGCTATGAATTTCTCAGGAAATTGGGGAAAAAAAGGTTGAATCACGGCTCAGCTTCGAGCATGGCCATTCCTTCTGTAAGTCTGTAGTTGTCTGAATCTCAAACTGACACCCCCTGAAACAGCCCAGAATAACAAAATCTTAATAAATATTTTTTGGCCTAACACTGAGAAAATTTGCATATTTGATGCTCCACTATCCTAAAAAACTTATCTCTTGGATAAGCACTGATGATTGGAAAGAATAATTCTGAGAGCCTGCATACAAGTCTTAGCTGAAAGGGAAAATGAGAAAATCTGTTTTAGGAGAGAAGAAAAACAATGGTGATCCAGAATTCTTGACATGGAAAAAATTTTCATGACAGAAGAAATTCAGCATAACACATAGCATAGAGATAAATAAGGAACACAAGAAAAAGCTAATATATATCCAGCACATCATTTTGAACTGGAACAGACAGATGATCTAGACAGGGAATTTGAAATCAGCATGAACAGAAGAAAGACAAGATGCTTAGTAACAGAAGGAAGAATGGAGATCAAAGAGAGTGATGAAGAGAAAATAAAAAAAAGTGAAATAATGTTTCCAAGTATAATTAAAGAGTAGAGTGGTGGGAACTCAGAGTAGGGACTTCAGGGCACTGGGGCGACTGGTTGAGGGATCAGGGGCGCAGGTGGTGTTTTCCTCAATCCCATCAGCGGCAGAGAACAGCACTGAAAGGGGCAGGAAAACTCACCTGATTAACAGGTGGCTCAGGGACTGGTGCCATCAGTTGAATTTTGGCTTCTTTGATCACGGAGAGGTGTACACAGCACTGGGCCTGCTGGTAACAGACAGAGTCCAGCTGTCTCAAAGGGGAAAAAGGATTCTTGGCCACGAGCTGGTGGGGGTCATTGAGAGGGCTTTAAACTAGGTTTGAAGGGGGAAGGGGACATCGCCCAGCTCACTAGGGATGAGCCCAGACGTGGCATGCCAGGGTCAGGGGTGAGATCGACAGCCCAGCTCAAGTGCGTCTACACCAACACATCGGCAATAAACAGGAGGACCTGGAAGCCATTGTACAGCAGGACGGCTACAACTTGGTCACCGTCACGGATGGCTGCAGAGTCTTTAGGAAAGAGACCAACAAGGAGAGGTGGTGGAGCTGCTCTGTATGTGAGGGAGCAACTGGAATGCATTAAGCTTGGCCTGGGGGCAGATGAAGAAGGAGTTGAGAGCTTACGGGTTAGAATTAAGGGACAGGCTCATATCGGTGATGTTATTGTGGGGGTGTACTACAGGCCACCTGACCAGGAGGAGGAAGTTGAGGTGTTCTACAGGCAGCTGCAAGCAGCCTTACAGTCACAGGCCCTGGTTCTCATGGGGCACTTCAACCACCCTGACATCAGCTGGGAAGATCACACAGCCAGGCACGCACAATCCAGGAGGTTCCTGCAGAGCAACAATGATAACTTTCTGATACAAGTGGTGGAGGAACCAACAAGGAAAGGCGCTCTGCTGGACCTTGTACTAACAAACAAGGAGGGACTGGCTGAGGATATGAAGGCTGGAGGTAGACTTGGCTGCAGCGACCCTGAAATGGTCGAGTTCAGGATCCTGCATGGAGGAAGCAGGGCCATAAGTAGGATCAAAACCTTGGACTTCAGGAGAGCTAACTTTGGCCTCTTTAAAGAGCTACTTGGAGAAACCCCATGGGTGGGGCTCTAGAAGGCAGTGGAGTCCAAAAGAGCTGGTCGCTGTTTAAACATCACTTCCTCCATGCTCAGGAGCGGTGCATCCCCCTGAGAAAGAAATCGAGCAAAGGAGGTAGGAGAACTGCATGGATGAGCAAGGAGCTTCTAGCGAAGCTCAGGTGGAAGAAAAAGCTCCATAGAATGTGGAAAGAGGGACAGATCACTTGGGAAGAGTACAGGAACGTCGCCAGAGCATGCAGAGATGCAACGAGGAAGGCCAAAGCCCACCTGGAATTGAAGCTGGCAAGGGACGTCAGAAACAACAACAAGGGCTTCTTCAACTACATCAGTAACAAATGGAAGACTAGGGAAAATGTGGGGCCACTGCTGAACGAGGCGGGTGTCCTGGTGATGGAGGATGCAGAGAAGGCAGAGCTACTGAATGCCTTCTTTGCTTCAGTCTTCAGTGCTAAGACTGGCCCTCAGGAATCCCAGGCGCTGGAGGCAAGAGAGGAAGCCCACAGAGAGGATGACTTTGCCTTGGTCGAGGAGGACTGTGTGAGGGATCACTTAAGCAATCTGGATGCCCACAAATCCATGGGCCCTGAAGGAATGCACCCACGAGTGCTGAGGGAGCTGGCGGATGTCACTGCTGAACCACTCTCCATCATCTTTGAGAGGTCCTGGAGGACAGGAGAGGTGCCCGAGGACTGGAGAAAGGCCAATGTCACTCCAATCTTCAAAAAAAGCAAGAAGGAGGACCCAGGGAACTACAGACT
>Ga0065711_1027367_pt1 | contig 50312 bp, 37 predicted proteins | sample Hoacrofraction12_FD_59098 | JGI IMG/M metagenome (GOLD analysis project Ga0065711, IMG submission 59098) | Hoatzin crop microbial communities from Cojedes, Venezuela - Epithelial fraction 12 v2 (version 2) | ecosystem: Host-associated > Birds > Digestive system > Esophagus > Crop | place... | reverse complement strand
AGACATTAGCGGAGCAGATAGCGAAGAGAGAGTAGAGCGCAGGCTGTGCTGCTCTCTGGGAACTGCTCCAGGCAGCACAACACGAGTAACCACGTTCCAAACAAGCAAAGGGAGGCTGCATAGCCCCAGCACAATAAAAAAAGAGAATACAGCCCAAATCCTGTGCCTGCTGAAGCCAGTAGTAAGACTCTGGTTCAGCAGGCAGCAGCACCCACTTCATGTGGGAGAGCTGCTTGCGTCCAGGCTCTCCTTGGAGTTGCATGGACTAGACATGCCCATTACAGTCCCAAATTATTTACCCACAGGCTGTTTGATTGCTGCTTGTCGGGGACTAGAAGCACCAGGCTGAAGGCAAAGGACATCTCAGCTGCAAAACTCGGGAACAGCTCGGTGTGTAATTGCAAACTAGCATTCCACACAAGTAGATAGGATCATGCACGAGAGAATTAGTGTTACTGCAGGCAGGGTATGCATGCATCAGTGCTGAGGAAGCTCTGCAGAGGGCTGGCACTGAAGACAGAGCAGGCTGTGCATGGAGGTGTCCTTATCTCCGCTTTGGAAACCGCTGCGAATTTTGGAAGGCAGCTGAACCATACAAACCCCCAAGATCTTGTTGAATCATTTTTGTCTTCAAAGCACAGGGTGTAACAGCGGAAGGAGAGCTTTCTCTGGGATTTGAAGCACTGAGTGGGAGTTGAGAGAAAGGCCAGCATCTGCTGATCTCAGGGTACCACCAGGAGAATACTGCACAAGGATCTCAAGGAGGTCACTTGGGCCAGAGCCATCCTGAGGTCTCCAGTTAAAGCAGAATCACTAAAAAGCCGTGCAAAGTGACTGGAGGAGCCAAGTGGGGTTTAGACTACCAATAGCTGAAATGATTAAAAGGAAAGATGATGAGCAAGCATTCACAGCATAAATCAGACTTTCCTTAAATATTTAGGCACGCTTTAAATCAGCAGTGCTGTGGTCCAATAACCACCAGAGATTGTGTGGAGACTGGGATGCATTTAAAAAAAATCACTATGACAGTCAGCACACGGATGCAAAACTCGGGGCAGAGACAGAACTGCCTGCGTGGTGTTGCTGGATAATAATGCAGACCAAAACACCTCTTGGACTAGTTTTCTGCTGTGACTTCCTAAGTCGGGGATGCAACCTTCCCTCCCCTCCTTTTGTACAACAGTGATACCCACTGTTGAATACAAGACAATTCCTTTGCCAGAAATCATGCGGATACCCAGAGCATTTCTCTCCACCTTGCTCTGGAAGCTGCCTTGTGTTTTGGCAGCTTTGGACAGCCTATGCCCCTGGTTCCTCCCAATTCCCAGACAGTTACACATCCCCCCCGCATCAGATGTGAACTGGGATAAGATTTCAGAAACCATACTTCAAGTTCTTTTGCTAGTTTTGAACTCTTCAAAGATCATGTGGTCAAGATTTTCTACCTACAGTCTGAAGAGTAAAACCATATCCTATTAAAAATACTACATTAATTGATTAAATAAAACATGACTTGCTCTGTTAACAGCATCTTTAAAGTTACATGGAGCTTTAAGAAAATACCAGTAAAGTAGGGCTAAAGCTAGACATAGCAACATGAGGTTTCTGCTGCAGAAAGCAGAAAACATCAAGATTTTTGCATTACAGATGCTATTAAGCCAGCAACATTCCCAAGTTATCGACATTTTCAAATATGCGTTTCTGTATTTTCATCTCTTTCACCCCATTGCTGTAGATCCCAACACACTGGCATTTGCTTGCCACAGACAGACATGAGACCACAGGATTCTCCTCTGTGCTGCAGCCAGTCCTGAGAAGCAGGAAGGGATCTTGGGGAAGATCCTCCTATTTTGCAGTGTAACTATAACAGATGATGCCTGGTAGTGGGAGGGAGCCCTGGGAAGTAGAGAGGATTTAACCATCAGCTTCTTCCAAGGCAGGACAAACCCACACTGATTACATGGGAGGAGAATTTCATGTTGCTTTTGAAGCTTTGTGCTAAGAACAGCCTTGGGAAGTGTGATCGGTGAGAGAGTACAGAGAGCTGCCAGGAGCACACGTGATCACACACATCTCCCTATGGGTTGCTGGTATTGAGTTGAGCCTGACAAGACAGCAAGGAGCCCAAAACTGGGAGAAGGCACAATACAAAGCTGGGGGAACTGAACCAAGAGCCATGATCTTCTCTTGTGCAAGCTTAGCAGAGGCAAATGATAGAGGGGAGCAAAGAGAGCTGAGGGGGAAGAAGCAGGAACAGACCAGGAGAAGGAGCCCAGGAGACCAACAGCAGAGGAAGCAAAGATCCTTGGAGACCAGGGAATAGCCAGCTGGCAGAATGAGCAGCTTGGGCTAGGATTTATCACAAAGGGAGGCTGAGGCTGACCAGGCTTTGCGCTAATGTGACGAGCCTGTTCAGTGAGGATCTGCGCTTTGCTGTGCAGACAAGAGCACTGCAACATACAGATGTTGCAGACACAATAACTGGGACAAAGGATGGGGGAGTGAGAGGGTGGCCACACCTGCCATGAACATCAGGGTCAAGAAAGAGACAGGCTTCCAGGAGCCAGCAACACTCTTTTCACACTTACACACCCTCCAGGGTTACAAAAAGCAGGGAAGAAGGAAAGATGTAAACAGGGTTCCCAGAAACTACCTGTAGAGTACTGGGAAGGTTTCCCAACCTTCTCTCCCACCCTGGTCCCAACCTTAACCTAAATATGAGCTGAAGCCCCCACCAGCTCTCCCCCAGGAGCAGTAGGTGCTCAGCTCCCCACCTGCAGCTAAGAATCCCCAGCTCCCATCTGCTACTGAACCCAAGGTAGCTCACCCCAGTGGTTTTGCAGCTCTCCACCCAGCAGGCAGCCAGGCTATTTTGGAGGCAAAGGAAAGAACCAACATGGTCAAATACCATTGAGCTGAAGCATTAAACAATTTCACCTTCACTGTGTGTGCATACTCACTCCCCACACTAGAGCATCATGCTGAACTTGGCCTTCAAACAGCCAAGACTACTTCCTCTGATCTGTTATTAGGGAAGTGAGAGAGCTTGAAGAACAGACTGGAGCTGAGAGATGAGGCCAAAGAGATTTAGGGCCCCTCCAGAGCTGAGATTTTTTTGCAGGGCACGAAACTTCCTGGATCTTTTTGAGAATACCAGCCTACACTCATGTCAGAGTCTTCACTTAGTTGTTCTTTGAATCTCTTGGAAAAACTTTAATCCATAACATAGAAGACCAACATAAGTAGGGATAAAGCAACATTGAGGTTTGAAATATACAGCTGGAAGTCCAAGTGAAGATACTAGCTGGTTCAGAGCAGTCCCTACATGTCCTGCTACTGCAGTGGCCCGGGCCATCTCCACAGACACTTCTGGTCCCTGGACTAGACAACAGCTCTCTTCCATGGAAAGGTAGCCCACAGACATTCCTTTGGCTCTCTTGTGCCTAGGGGCACTCCTCAGCCAACAAGACAACTTGGCCAAGTCTCAGATGTGATCCCCTGGCCAGGCAGCGAGTCCCCAGAAGCTAAGTATCTCACCCACAACCCATGCCCACGGGAGGATCTTTGCAAACATGCAAAAGGGAAGCAGATTCTCACAGAACAGATACAAACCACCGATTTCTACAGTCAGAGCCTGGCTTATGTAACGAGGCATGCTCCACTAAAAGGCATAAACTCAGCTCCTTTCATTAAAGGAGCATAGATGGAAATAGTTTGAATGGATTAATACTGGAGAAGCCCAAGAGACCCATCCCCAAGATTTAAGACCGTTCTGTAACCAGAAATTAAACAGCCAAGTGAAGCAACAGGAGCAGAATAGGGACACCTCTGGAAGGGAAAAAACAATGCCAATAGTTCTTAGTCTCCGGAGCTGCTGTGATACAGCACACTTCAGTTAGCTTTCTTATTCCAGCCCTACCTAGTGTAGGAGCAGCATGTAAATGCTTGGAAATGAGTGTAGGTCCTTCCTTTTTAAACACCAGGATGCTTTTGCAGCATACCCTGGCCTAGAATGGAAAGTGCTCCAGTGGAATAACCCAGGAGTGTTTATCAGAGATGGACTGAGGGTACAGAATGAAAGGAAAAAGAAAGTATTTAATAACTCCCAAATAATTTTTAAAAATTCATTAGCTATTATTTCAGCTGTGTGACCTCCTGAAGGGACTTTCTGGAGGGCTAGATTATGCAGTCAACTGAAAATATAAATAAGTATGGAAAGGGCAGAGATCACTTTGTTCGGCCAAATCATGTGGGATGTCAGGTTAAGTTTCCTGTAGGGTGCATCCGAGCACTTCCAGAAGATGAGTGTGGCCCAGCAGCTCCCCCAGTCTGAGGACACCTCCCCAGCCGGCGGGCACAGCACAAGAAAATGAGTTATTTTCATTTGGGGAGTTCTGATTTCCAAAGACTTCCTGCCAGCCCCATAGGGACAGAAGCACATTGCATTGGTCCAAGGCTTCCAGCTGCAGTTGGAGTGGGCTGCAGCTTCAGACACTTTGCAGGGACTAGCTCCCAGCCAGGCACACTGCTCTGGGTGAGGATCTTTATCTTTCCTAGCTGCAGCCCTCCTATTTGGGCAGGGGAAACTTGTGAGCTCCTTCCCATTTGCATTTCTTACTTCTTCCCCTTTCAAGATGCCACAAGAACCAACCAGTTTCCCTGAGCCCACCTCCTAAAACTTCATTTCATTCACTCATTTGCTGATGTTGGTTTAAATAACTACTGTTTTTAGGGAGCCTTTAGGTTGAGGAATTGTTGATGCTTAGAAACCTATTAACTTTCAGGTGAGGATGTAGTAAGAAATACAGCTAACCACATTTGCTAAGAAACAGAGGATCAGGTGGAAGAGGAGGCTCTCTCTGCCAGGTGTGACATCCAAAACCAGAATCTCTCTGGTTGTCAGTGGTACCCCTATGGTTGTGCTCCCCAACAGATGAACAACAACTTTACAGTATTACATGTATGTATATACACGCACACCAGTACTTACTGGTGTGGGCAACTTCTGTATTATAGGTGCATACATGTGTAGGGGAAGTGTACAGCATATGTACAGATATGAGACCAATCTGTGCCTGAATAAGAGTGGCAACCAGAAATTTCAAAAGAAAATAAAAGAATTTTTAACTGGTTAAAAGCACAGAGGAGTCAGAAGTGCTTAGATGAAGTCACTACAGACATCCTGTGCTCCTCCACACCTATGGTATCTTTAAACTTCACAGTATCAGAGACAATGTATTGTCTCTAGAAGCATGCACACATACTTCTCTAGACAGAAATAGATCAATACTTCCACATACCCTACCCTACATTCAATCTGATTTCTTAATAAGCCTTTAAAGTTTTCAATTCAGTGACTGGATGCAATATCCAGCCTCCCTCACATTTCACAAACACACACATGCAGATTTAACCTGGGGAAGAAGCAGTTTAAGGAAATGTTTTCCTGTACTGCAAACATAAGCCACACGTAAAACTCTGCAATATAGATCAGAAAAGCTGTTCAGCATCATTTGCAAACCCAAGAAGTCAGAGGAGAAGCCCACCAGCAGCAACTTCAGAGCAAGCCCCTGATTTCATACGAGGACAAGCTTAGCTCAGATCTGCACATCCTAGAACAGCTTGTGAAATTCAGAGAGGAACAGCATTGCCAAAGTCAAAGCACAAAGTCTGTGTTCTGAACAGACGCAGAGAGCTCCTCTTCCTAACTTCCAGAAAGCAGATTGCATCGGTACTGCAGTAATACAGGTTATTAGCTCAGTGGGAACCTACCAGAGTTCAAACCAGTCCAGCTTGCAGCTGGCAAACCTAAACAAGACCAGCCAGCTGGCATTGAGCCGAGTCATCCACACTAATTTGGCTGAAAAATGTTGATTTAACCCATTCATTTAATCATCGAAATCCAAAAACCCTGACAGCTGGAGACAAGAAAGCATACATCTGCCTTTTGCAGAATGACAGACTGGAAAAGACCATGTTAACCAGTTTTCCAGAGTTTTTTCTAGGATTCATGCTGCATGCAAATCAAGTTCTCGGTAGACATTTGCTGGCCTGTTCTCATCCAGCAAAGCGTGCATGTGCTAAACCCCACTGAAGCTGGCAGGACTAATGGCACACATTTAGATGCTAGCCATGTGATTTAATACTTCACTGAACAGAGACAAGCTAAGGGCACACTGACTTTTTCCCTCCTTTATCAGAAAGATTTCATCTTTGCATGTTTCTTCCTCCAGGAGTTTGAACTTGCTGGAGTGAAACTGCTTGTTCCCCTTTGAAAAACAGCAGCAAGGGAGAAATCAACTCTGTTTTACCTCTTGTGAAGCCATAAACTCCAGAAACATGGTGAAAAACTGACACGAGAGCTCTGAAGTGCCTGCAGAATAGCTTATTTATCGAAACGTATAGAAAAGAAACATGGAACAGCAACATAGAAAGCTGGTAAACAACAAGCAGAACACACCACCTTTAGTGTCCACTCCCAGCTCACTGATACAGATGCAAATATATTCACAATTATCAGTTACTCATTGCAGAGGAAGTTATAACCCTCAGGACATTAGTTTATGGGAGTGAAGGCTCTTGGAGCCAGGCAGCTCTCATCCAGGCTGGAAACGTGTTGCTAAAGAGATCATGAGTAAGATCGCTCCCTCTCTTGCTTCCCGTTACTTGCTTGCCCGGCAATACCCACAGAACAGTTTCAGGAAAGCCTGTAAAGCGGCCAGCCAACCTCAAGCCGAGTAATAAGCAATGATGCTATCCTTATGCGTCTTGGAAAAATGAGTGATTCACAGCTGCTCAGTGCCCAGAAAGGGACCAGCAAGTTACTGCTATCTTCTCAGGAGACCACACTCCTGAAGTAGGATGGCAACACCAGAAACTGCAAAAATGAAGATAAAACATGTCACCCATGACCAGCCTCAAGGGAGCTTCACAGCCCCTGTGTTCTTGCCCTTGCCTCCAGAAAGCCCTGCCATTACCTTAACTAGGAGCCCCTCCATCAGCCCCCACAGCCCGAGGTACACAGACAGAGCTGCAGGACAACACGGACATTCCAGCATTCGTTCTGTCAGAGCCAACCAAGAGATCTGAAGCACAGCATATTCAAACAAACAAAAATATCCAAACCCTCTGCAGACTCCAAAACCCCTTCTAGCCATGCAAGCAACCTTACCCCCTGCCACTTGTCCTGCAAAGGTCCCCTGATGCAAAGCTGTGTTGGGCACCCCTAGGTAGTAGAGAGCCAGCCTAGGGAAAAAGCTGGTAAAGAGATAGGGAAGGGTGGCAGGGCTGCTTATAAACACCAAGGGGGAGGAGGAAGGGGCTCGTTAAACTAAAGAGCAGCAGCTGGGTGAAAGGACTCAGGTTGAAATCTAGAGGGCTGGTTTTAAGCATGGGCAATGCCATCTGCATAGAAGGTGAAAGCTGTGAATTTTATGAGCAGGAACGTACAGTGTGATACTTGCAGCGAAAGCTGGAAGGAGTTGCCCAGGAGAGATGCAGCACCCAGGATGGCTCTTGCCAGGCTTGAGTCCGAGTTAATGCAGTTGTCAGACCACAAAAGACAAAGATCCTCGAAGTGCTATCAGATAACAAATGCAAAACAAGGCATGGTCTACCAGCCCATGTATTCAAGGTCACTGTAGCCTGTCCCGAGCTGTGCTCGCCTCAGCCCTGCACGTCAGCCAGTGGCTTTCTCTGAAGCACGGCATGGTTAACATCACCGGTACATGCCGGAGTGCCTTGCTCGATGCCAAGTACTTCTTACCCCAGAGGGATTGTTTGGCGTATAAAAATGTAACTCCCTCTGCATGAGGGCAACACCCTGTAACCTCACGTATTTTAAAGAGTTGGACTATTCTTGCCATAAAAAAAGATCAGAGTAGCTTTATTGACTGCAGTGGAGCGAAGCCGGTTTATTCCAAGTGAGAATTTGGCCCCTTGACTTCAATGAAGCTGTGCTGATTAATCCCAGATGGAGACCTGGCCTGGTACAATCCCCTCCAAAAGCCCTGGGAGATTAGTAACGCGTAGACTGAATCACCGCCGTTACTCAGAGCCTGGGTGGCTATCAAAAACCTGCACCTGCCGCCCTGTGAAACGCTGCTGGGACGGGGCCGAGCGACTTCGGGGACCAGGGTGGGGTGAGCGAGGCGCATTCTTCAAACACTGCCTCATGCTAGGGGGGAGATGCCAAGGTAGCACCCTTCCCTCTGCAAACATCTGGGAATGTCACCTGGGATGCGAGTCCCAGCTCCACCAAAACCCAGGCACGGTGACATTGAGCACGCTGGGCAAGGAAACAGGGAAATGCTGCTTCTTCACATTAAGGGCATTTTGTGATGCTCTGTAAGGATGCATAAGTGTAAAAATTGAGGATTAAATCCCCCGAGCTTCAGGCAATCTGCCCCAGCATCTGTTTGCCAGTTTTGAAGAGCAAACACAGCTTCATGTGGCACAGGGAAAACTTTCTTCCCCACTCCAAATGCAAAAAAACCAAGGTCTATCTTCCACAGTCACCTCAAAGTCTCTCTCATGGCAGGCAAAATGATGCTTCCCAGCGTTATAGGCACAAGTGCCATGCTTCTAGCAGGGAATGAATCCACTGAAAATTAAAATCGCTTGACTTTCACAGCAGTACCTTTACACATGCGCGGACACACACACACGCGTGTGCCCGTAAAGCGGCAGTGAGGCTGTGCCATGTGTTGCAGTGTGGAAAAACACCAGAATAAACCAATTCAGAGGCAGGTGTTGATGCTTTTTTGGCTGTCAGGTGATGGGAACGCAGAGTGGAGGGTAGGTAGCCCACCTCCCCAGCACATTATTCATGCAGAGGCATTATTCCTGGCTGTAGGATGCCAATGTCTCTCCCCAGGTGGCTGGCTGGAGTTTCCCCTCTGCTTGCTTTGAGGTTGCATCACGTAGGTCAAGGTGACAACAACAAGCATTGCGTATGGACGAGGCACGACATCGCTGTCGGGAAGGAAGAAATGCCCAAGCTTGTTCCAGCTCTGCCTTCCAAGCGTTTCCGAAGTCAGGCATCTGGAGCGTGATGTCATCCGAAGACTGATCAGCAGCGGCACACATACAGCTGTGCACATCTGGCCTACAGGTGCTTCAGCTGCTATTTGTCAGTGACTGTACCGAACATGAAAAAGCACCCCGAGTTCGTAAGGCAGCCGTACCTGTCCTGCGGATTGTTCGCAGGAGCCCACGAAATGCCATTGACTTTATGCAAACTGTCTCTGCTTTTTAGTGGGTGGCCCCAGGTTTTTTCCAGTTGGTTTTTGTTTTTTTTTTTTTTAAAGTTAGGATTTTAAACCGTAGATGCTTTTAAAGCAGGGGTTTTGTTGTTGTTACTAATTCCACTGGCATTAATCCGCGTAGCTGACTCAGTCATAACGGATGGCTGCTATCCTCCACTTGCTGATTTACTCTTAGGAGTCAACGTTATGACAGAGACTTTGTGCTGCACTGCTGAAAAAAAGCTGAGGCTGTTCCTCCTTTTGCACGGCTAGACTTGCTCCCAAAATACCTAGTCTAACCAGGGCAGGGATAGGTAAAGTGGGGAAATGGCTAAGAAAGGTCTCATCCATGGGGTAGGACCTGCCGGTGCCCAGTCCCAGTCCCAGAGGTAAAGCACGATGCTTCTCACTTCCTGCAGGGATGCCGCCACTCATGAGGTTTGCAGACTGCAGCTGAATACTTGCTGCACACAGGAAAATTAAGGAGAACAGGGAACTGCTGGCTGAGCAGGCCAGACAGAAAGAGTTCCCCTGGAAAAAGAATAAAGCTGCAGATGTACATATTTATTTTTAGAGAAGGTGTTTTTCCTAGAATTTGTGTTATTTTGGCAGGAACGCAGCAGGGAGGAGAAAAGGTTTCCCTTTGTCCAACACTCTTTGCTGTTCTAAAGTGTGGTGGAGGCAGGGGGGTATTTTTATAGCCCATTTTGTATCTCAGTTGTGTTTATCCCTGTAGAGACGGACAGGGGCCAGAGACACATTTCACGCTGACTGCCAGCATTGTCAGAGCAGGCTGCACACCATGCTCCACGCGGCACCAGCTGCCCAAAGGCACCATCTTCACATGTTTCCAAGAGGAAGACAACCATATTCCTTTTGATATTTTCCTCCCAGATAGCCTCAATCAGCCTACAAGAACATGTTTGCCTTAATCACCAATGTATTTTACTATCCAAACAGCTTAGTGCAGATGTGTGGCCAGTCATCATAGCCCAGCTGATGGGATGAGTTATTAAGCTGTAACAGGTCATGCAGCTGTCTCCTAAAAGAAATTAAACCTTAGCGTACAAGCTGCATTTGTGCAGGATAAGATTTGCGCATGGTTTTTTGCTGTGAGCATCTCAGTAGAAGTATATGGCCCATCCATAACAACTTTGCCCTCCTTACCTGATTTCTGTGTAACATATTTCCATCGCTTTGGCACTGTTTTCGTTGCTCCAAGCGGGGAGCGGATGCGCATTTCAGGCAGGGCGAACCATGTGCCTGCCCAGAATTTCTTTTGGTCCGGCAGCTGTAGTCCATATTGATCTCAGAAGCCAAGAGGCTGGAGGATTGGAGGCTAACAAGGCAGAGGACGATGTGAAATGACTGCCCTCATCCCCAGCACAAGCCTCATCAGCTTCAGACTCACATTTTAAAGACATGCGTACATCTGTGCTACCTCTCCTCCCCAACTCTCATTCCCTGCCTTCCCCCCCTCCCCCGGCTCCTTTATTCCACATCTTTCTTGTGCAAAGCCATGCTTGTCTGTGAGTCCCTCTGGGGAGGGGAGATGAGCCCAAGGAAACAGCAATGGGCTTTCTCTGCTGCTCTGTTAGCTGGGAGGGCTGGTGGTGGCCAGCTCCCTCCTGTCCTTCTTTTCCCCCTGCCACTGGCTTTCCTGGCCTCATGCCCTTTTGTGGGTCAGGAGATGATGACGGTGTCCCCCAGCACTTGTTCTTCTGAGCCACCCACGAGGCAGCTGGGCAGAGCCGAGGACAGAGCCTAGATGGTGCTTGCAGACGTCGAAGCAGCTCTGCTTTTTCCTGCTCCAACTGCTCATTAGCAGCTTCCGCCTCTCAGCAATTTCGAGCCACGCTTTCAGTGATGTGCTGCCAAGATTTTAACAAGGGGCTCCCACAAACCTACGTCCTCCTCCAGCTGCAGTGAACCCCACTGCCCCGCAGAGGCCAATGCCTGGGCTGTGGAGGAGTGCAGGGCTGGGGGAAATGTTCCTTTGCGGGGGCTCCTTCCTGTTTAAAGCTTTTTTTTTTTTTATGGTTTAATTTTCTGGCGAGGAAAAGACACAGCACCTTGGAGCAAAAATTACTGACTGCTCAGAGGTTGCTGCAGAGAGGCAGGACATAACAGAGAAAGTCTGAGCATCCCAGCAGCAAAATGCTTCTTTACAGAGCTCTCACTTCTCCTCCATGCCGTGAGGCCAGCCCCAGGCAACTGATTTTTTCTGGGATAGAGCAATAAGCCACAAGCTGAAATGCCAAAGAAGTGGCTTCCTCTAGGTGTTTTGGGGCCCCAAAGGGCAAGTTTTTCCATGGGCAGTGGTTGAGCCCACAAGTTTCTGGGTATGATGGAGACCACCTCGGCTTTGTCACATTGATTGGCATGGGTGGGCTATGCTGATTCGAATCAGGGTGGAGCTGGATTCCCAGCGGAGCTCTGAGCTTGCAGGCATCTCGCAGGTCCAGGATGGGGCTGCACCAGAGCTTCTCTCTTTGGTGAGCATCTCTCTCTTCTCAAGTGGAAAGGAACTGAAGCCCCAAGGAAAGCCCAACAGCTCAAATCTTAGGAGCTAAGGAAAAATCGAGATCAGAGCATGAAGAGGTGTTAAACTTGTTTGTGAGGATCACAGCCTCCTCGGGTACCAGAAACATCTCTTTTGCTCCAGATTGTGTAGCCTTACAGAGGTACACTTGAAGCTGGAAGAATGGGAAAGCTCATTTTTGACCTTTAAATATGAACCAGGTGCAAGACAGTCAGCTGCATGATAGCTACCAAAACAGTGAAGTATGTGGCAGTCAAAAGCAGTCAACTAACCTCTGAATAATATGTTAATAGGCAAGCCCATAAATTATAGATTAATAAAGTTGTTTTAAATACAGGCCATTCTGGTAAATACAGCAATGTCAACTGCACTAGGTCCATGTGAGCAAATGGTATCTCATGCACTTCTAAAATGTCAGTTTTCCACATTTTGTTAATTTTTTTTTAATTAAAAAAAAAAAAAAGTATGTTGAAAAGGAAAGAAAAGAAAAATAATGACAAATACATTGCAGCATTGTTAAACTGGACACGAGCACCTCCCAGGTCTGGCAGCTCTTCCGGGGCAGCAAGCCCTGCCATCTACTCTGTGGGTAATGCCTGTTTCGATGGGTGGCCTTGGGCACCAATGAGCCTTTCTGCAGCAGAGTGAGGGGAAAAGAAAAACAAAGAATTTAAACAAGATTATCCAGTCATTTCAGTAAATATTGGCTGCTTGCTGACATTAGACTTCTTTTGAAAAAGATTGAATCAGTCCAGTTCTCTGTGCTGTGGGTAGATATTTATGAGAGGAGCACTCACAAGAGGCCTGGGTTTGATTCAGCTGTGGGTGAGGAACCATTTTCGGCAGCGTTTCTGGTCCCCAGCCTCGTAGGTGTGCTCTGTCCTGCTCCACTGGCCAGGACAAGACATGGGCAGGAGGGACCAGGGTCACAGGGTCTCCGGTTGGTTTCTTCTTTTGGCGTTGTCTCTTGAGCATCTTTCATCGCCGCACCTTTTCCCAGACACTGAGGTGTGAGCAAGACATCGACCTTCCTTGACGGTGGGCAGGATGGGCTGGGGAGACAGCAACAGCCTCAGAGGGAGGAGAAAAGTCTTAAAATCTCCTTATTCTTACACCACATCCCCATCATACAGCTAGTTACACTCCCGATAACAAACTGGGGAGCTGCCGGACGCAGGGAGGATGTTTTCCCTCCAACCAGCCATGGCCAGATAAATCCTCCAAGGCCTGAAAATCCTGGGGTAAATTAGATTAGAGGCTTTCCTCTAGACGGCGAGGGGTACATTTGGTGATAGCAGGGGCGGCCCTGCGGCTCAGGAATGAACAACTGCGAGGGATATGTTTTTAAATGGTTTCCCAGCTGTAAGATGCACATAATTGTGGCTTTCCTTCATCTGGGAGACTTCAAGAGCGGATGGTTGATAAGGGTTCATACCAGCAAAGGCAGAAAAACACACGCCAGGGTATCTGGTTTCAGTCTGTCCGTACCCGCAGCATTAGATCTGATTTTGGCCCTCTCCCCCCTCTGCATGTACACAATTATCTGAATTCCTTTCTCCGCTGCTTCCTCCCCTCTGAAGCCTTGCAGACTGGCCCTGCTGCCTTTTCCGTTGCTTGAGGGACGGCTGCGCATTCGGGCTCTCTCCTTTCCCGGCCCGTGGAGGGGTCTGTGCCACAGCCACAAGGACCAGCACTCCCCAGAGGGCAGAAAGCAACCAGGAGTGTGGGAATTTATTCTTCATCCCCATCTTTTTAGACTTCCGTGGTGGGAAACACCTTAAAAATCACAGGGTTTCTGCTACTTTAAGGTGCCGTTCCTTTGTGCCTCGGTTTCCCCTTCATGCCTTACCTCTGCTGCTTACCTCTGGTCGTGTTCAGATAGAGAACCCCCAACCCCTCACGTTGCAGCTGGGCATCCCCAGGGACTATTGCACAAGCACGTACGGGCTGGTTTCCCAGGCAGATGTGTGGGCAGCAAGGTAGATGCGCTCAAGAACATGACCAAAGCATTGGTGTCCCACCTCACACCACTACCATCTCATTTTCCCCACCCAGGCACGCTGTGGAATGGCTTTCTGAAATACGGCTCTCCATCTTGCTCAGGGGTTGCCACACGCTGGCTTTACCCATGCGGGAGGGCACGTGCTTACCTGCTTGCAAATGTCCTGCTGCTACTAAGCAATAGGGTACTTCTTCTTAAAATGTTGCGCTTTTGTGCCATCTAAATTAAAAAAAATAAAAAGTTTTAAATTTCAAATATATGGTACTGTCCATTTTGGCTCTGGGGACAGCTGACAGTTCTGTAAGATAATTTGAGAATATCCCTTTGGTACGGATCCAGCCAACGCCTGCATCCAGTGTAGCTTTGTGTGCGCTATACACATAACAGCAGATCTTTTCTTCCTTGGACTTTGCTATAAAAATATTTCAGCATACATTAAACCATGCATAAACATGGACACAAGATGTGCAAATACAGTTTTCCCATCCTTAAACAGAATAGAGACCCGTATTTCCATCATCACATCTAAAGATTTGACGAATTCAGCTGAAATTTTCCATGCGTTTTGACTTGGGTTTTAGCCTTTTTGATACAAGCTCTACATAGAAATCTCAGCACGGGAATCACAGAATTGAAAAGCCTTTAAAAATTCCTCTGGTGTCTTTCTGACATCGCTTTCTGAAACCCAGTTTTGAGTAATAGAGCAAAATTTTCTCTACAAGCTCTCGAAACACGTGGTGTTGCTCACGGTGGCCAGGCACCCTGCCGGGAACATCTTTCACCTCATCCAGGTAGCAAACACCTGCTTTGTCTGTGTGATTCCCAACGTGCCGGTCGTGAGCCCAGCTCCAAGCCAGCTCCTGGCAGCCACCACCTCGCCCCTACGCTAGCACATCTCCGCTGCTTCACGGTGGCTGCAAGGGTAACGGTGCTGTGATAAAAAATGAGCCAAGATAACTCCCCGTGCTTCCCGCCTTCGATCCACTTCGTACGGCTCACAGAAACCCTCAGCCCGTGCGTAGTTGGACTACGATCTTTTTGGGAGGCTCAGAACTAGGTCAAAATGAACTTTAATTTCCTCCAGGTCCAGGTGGGATGCCACTTCGCAACCCTGGGCGATTTGCATGCTGCCTTTCAGCTTTCCACCCGCTGCCGTCCCAGCCCTCCACCACACAGTCACGGGGAAGCCTTCAGCACTTTGGAGCGTGGCTGTTTTCCACTCTCCCTGGGCTCCAAAACAGCTGGACCATTTCTTTTGCGTAGGCTCCAGAAAACAAAAACAACAAAAGAGAGGAATCCCCGTTGGGCATGGAAAGTTTTCAGCTCGAGCAGCGTAGGTTTCGGAAGGTTGTGAGCAGATAAAAAACCACGGGATGCTGGAAGGCAAAGCGTACAAACCTGACCATGGATATTACAACTGATGCTTGCCATATGCTTTTTTAAAGCAGCCTTTCCTCAGGCAGCTGAGAGCGATGGTCCCTGGTTCACCATGCTCAGGAATGAGGTGTAGATCGGGGGCGCTGGGCAGTGAGCACCTCATGTAGGGACCCTGCCCATGATGGTGACAACTCCCACGAGGTTAGGTGATTTCTGTGCCCCCAGCAAGATCCTCCTGGGTGTCTCAGACCCCTGCGCTTCAAGCTGCCACATAGGACTTAACGGCAGTCCCCTTGGCTAGCAAATCTGGGGATGAGCTGGGTCACAGGGTTGGGGAGAGGGCAGCGTGAGATGCTCTCAGGAGCCCAGGTTGCCTGCTATGGGTCGCATCCACCCCACTGTCCTGATAGTCAGGCAAGACAGGGCTTTCATGACCAGAAACAATCCAGATTCAGACTTTCTGGCCTGAGAGTCAAGGTTCGTCCTCTCCTCCAGCTTGGCGTTTCCTAATTCGTCCTCTCCTCCAGCTTGGCGTTTCCTAATCTAAAAAAGAGCAACTCAATTTCTGGAGGCGCGCTTGCCGCGGCGTTCCGACAATTCACGCCAACCCATGCTGACCTTTCCTCTCCGAAGGCACGGGGGCCGACACGTGCTCCCCCAAGTCACGTTTCGCATTGTTCGCAGTTGTTTTCCCCATCCCCATCCCCATGCCCACGGGGCAGGACGCACGCAGCGCTGGTGCGGCGGGCGGGCGTACCAGGGGTATGACATAATGCAATAACCGAACTAGCCACATTTATTTATTTTGAAAAATATTAAGGGCAGCTGCTACTTAGCGCCGACTGAAACATTTTATTGATTTTTCTAGAGCAGAAGCGTCCCCTTTTGCGTTGTAACCCAGCATTGCTTGAATGCAGTGGTTGGACTATTCCAGAATAATTCATGTACGTGATGTTTTCCTCTTTTTTATAAACACATAGAGGGTCTCCAGCCCTGAAGGTACACACCTGGGTAACAACACCCAGAGAGGTCAGTGCCTGACATGCTTGTTCTGCTCCATCTTGCTCAGGCATTATCTACAAGCAGATCCAACTCAACGGGGGGTTTCTCCTTATCCACCAACCCTATAACGTCCCCATAATGTCTTACCAGCTATTGTGCAGCACCTAGCACAAGAAAGGCATAATTATCAGCCAGGACTAGTGATAGCCCGAGTAGGCTTTTATTGTATGCTTCCCTGTATTTATCCCTGCTGGTTATTCTCATTTTGGAATTATGAGTTTTGAGATGGTGACGATGGGAATCTCCAGCTGAGTGGGTTTGGCGCTTTCTCGTGGGCTGGTTTACCACTTGCTTCCTTGGTGTGGGTTTGTTTCCCGGGGAGGAAGATTGCAGAGTTTTTTTGTTGCCTGTACCCAGCAATGCTGCCTGCTCTGCTAAGCAGCCTCACTGCCCACCAGCCTGCCTCACAGCAATGCCGCTCCCTGCTCCAAACCGCCACGGTCTGCAGAAAAGCAGCCTTTGAAGTTAGCATCCCATTAAAATGAACGTTGTGGCGATGCTCAAAGAGCAGGCGCAGTTTGGGGAGAGAGACTTCAAAGGAGACAAAAGAGAGCAGCAGGGATGGTGTTGGGACCACGAGGCACCCACACGCAGGGTTGGTAAGAAGTGTGCCTGCCTGTGTCACTTATAAGAAATTCATTATTGCAATTCAAACTCCATTTGGCAAGGATGCTTGTTCAGAAACCGCATCCACTTCGGAGGTGCCCAAGGGCAGCAGCATCAGCACGTGGGCAGCGTGCCCTATATCAACGCATGGAGCGGGGCTGGCATCTTGGCTTTAACCCATGCTGGGTTTTACTTCCCCAAGTGGAGGTGAAGGAGGCAGGAAACAGTCTATAAACTTCTCAGTGACTGCTGAAATCATACCAGCTGGCACAGTGCAAGCAGCTGGCGTGTGCTGCACTACTCCGATGCTCGCACCGCTCATCCCCTCCTCGCTGCCTGACCCCGTCCCCAGCCCCAAACACACGGCAAGAAGGTGGGCCAGCACCTTCCTGGCAGGGATCTTGGCTGGCTGAAGCCCATGCAGAGGGAGAAAGGACAGGCCCCAGGCACAGAACCATTTTTTTCCATTCCCAACTTCAAAAGAAGTTGAAAAAGTATCCTTTAAAACAAAACCAAAAACAAACTCAGGTGGTTTTGCTGTATTTCGTATTTCATTTGCATTCTTAGTCATATGATGGAAATTATTTCAGTCCCTTTGCAACCAAAATCACCCTAATCCTATATAAGCAAGGACTTCAGGGACCATCTGCAAAATTTCTTACAACGAGGGCTCTGCTCTTGCTGCCACCTTACATCAAGCCTGCAGGTCTCAGCTCTCGTGGTTCTCATGCTGTGTTCTTAGGCTGCGTAACGCTCTTTACGGGGCTGAGGAACGCTCCTAAAGTAAGGAAAAAATAGAGCAGCAAGCCCTCAATTCACTGTACAGTGGAAACTGCATTGGGTCTGCGATATAGCAGTGCATAACAAATGTATTCTGTGTTACAAGCTTGTCAGAGAAATGCTTGGAAACTATGTTCTGCAGAGAGCTTCACCGTGTATCACCTCTCAGTCCAGGTACTATAATCGTGTATCGTTATAATGCAGTATTATGCCCTTCAGCTGTACCTTGGAGAATCACAAGGTGCTTTATGGGCACCAGCTGATTAAATCCCACACATGATGTAAGAGAGGAAGGGATGTACTGCAATTTCCCAACGAGGGAAACTGAGGCACATGCAGAGAGAGCAATTACATAGCAAGCCTGTGTGTGAGCTGGGATTAAAACTAAGCTCTGCAAGGTCCTGCTGTCCTACTGCACCAGCTTAATGCCAGGAAGAAACTCTTCCCCCTTCCCATGAAATCCGCTACGGGCTTTGCTGCTTCATTTAAGAGTAAGTCCCATAGATCCATACCTCGTCATTCAGCTGCCGCAGGAAACCTGCAGCCACTCCTGCAGGATGGCATGAGGAAAACTCTGTGGGTCTGGCTCATGGGAGCGGAGCTGAGAAGTGCCACAGGAGTAGCCACCAGCTGAGTGCCTTGGCAGGCTTCGACGAACGCCTTGCTGAGCCCCTCTGGGATGAAAGGATCATAAACATGAAGCACGACCTGGGGAGGGTCCATTAAAGCACAAAATCATTATGGAAAAGCTCTCTATAATTTAAGAGGAGATGGAGCCAAAAGGGCTCCGGTGACTCATTTTATAGCTCCTAAAGGCAAGCAGGGCAGTGCTTCCCCTTCTGGTGCACAACGAGTTGGAAGACCAGAGCCAGCCCTTCTGGGCGCCCAGGCACAAGGCACTGGGTTTACTGGGACACTTCAAGATGGACTCTCCAGAAACAAGGGGCAGGCGGAGGCAATCACTACGAAGGGTCTGGCTGCAGTGGTGTGGCCACACTGGGTAGAAGAGGAGGAAAGCCCAGTCTGCAGGTTTCTTGGGGTATTATCCCTCTTCCTCAGCCACAAGCTGATCCTCATTCCCCCTGTAAGACTCAGACTGCAGCAAGCAAGGACCAGGTTTCTGACATGAGGATCACAAGCTGAATTCAGAGTATAATTTCTCCAATATACGTAGCGCTCTTTTAAGCAAATTGAGAAGCCACCGAAGTCCCCTCACCTGATAAACTCCACATGGGACACTATCAGGTTTTTAGCACATTACTCCTCTATTCCAGTGACCTGGAGGGGGTAGCTGAGGAGGAATGCGTTGGGTGCAGACATCACACATCTTGTCACTTCTCTGCCCGCACTGGGCATGTTTCCACACATCCCACATCTCCAAAGCATGTCCCTCATGCAAGAAGCAGATGCCCATCTCCTTCTGTTACCATTTATGTGTTTTCAAAATTGCTACTCAGAGCAGTCAGCATCTAACATCCCAAAGGTTTAGACAGGAAGAAATGGAGGGAGTAGGTCACACAGGGGGACAGTCCTTGTGTACGTCTTTCCTTCTCTTGTGCTGACAGATTGGGTCTGTGAATGAGGGGGTTTTACTCTGTGATGTAGATCTTGTGTCGAGTATGTAGCAATAACAATCAGCAGAATGTGACATGACATGAACTGAAATACAAGTACATGTCAAGACCGAGAGAATAACCCCTTCGTGGCCAGATATAGCAGCTTCCTTTGGGTGACCTCTGTATCTGGTCATAATATCGCTCCATCAGCTGAGACAGGCTGCTTTAATGTGCAGTGAACAATCACAGAAAGAGCAGTGGAAATACCCTACCAGACCATCTGATCCTGCCAGGGCTGATAACCAGGCATCAGCCAAGCGATGGCTGAACAGCAGCCATATCTGCCCGCCGTGACCCTGGTCCTGCTGCCCTGCGTGGGATGGGGAGGACGGGTTAAGCCCTGGCAGTGCAGCAGGGGACCTGGCAGAGCCATGGCAGAGCCCTGGGGTACGGCAGCGCTGCTGTCCGTAGGATAGACCCCATGCTCAGCGCTCATTCATCTCACTGTAATGGGGAAGCCAAAACACCCTGTTAGCACTGAGCTTCTGTGAAATTCCCATTTTTCCAGTTGGATGGAGGCAAAAGAGCTGCTGGAAACTAGAAAGGACCAGTGGAAATGAGATCCTGCACTGCAGCAGCAGCCAGAACAGGGCACCTCACCTGCAGTTAAAGACATTGGCTTGCAAATTGCCAGCTTTGCTCTAAGAGCAGCTTTGCGCCGATCTCTCCAGTCTTGGGTGGGATTTAAAGAATCAGTGGAAATAGATCAACTCAGTATTGCTTTCTACCTGTTTTCACCTTGTTTTGCACAGCAGCCGGGTTCAGAGTAGGGCACAGCCATTTGTCGCGTAGCTGACAGTGAGCATCCTCCACCCCTTGCTAGGGAAAATAATTAAAAAAAAGAAACTGAGCTTAAAGGTTGCCCCCAGGCTCAAGCAGAAAATCACTCCACAGTATCTTCGTCCTCCTTGTAATTTATTTTCCTTTCCTAAGTCCCTCCCTGGCTAGGGCTGTGGCAACGCCAGCATTAGGGAAGGGCCAGCCTGTCATCTGTCAGACGCGCGCATACACAAACCACCGCCGCTCGCACACACCAAGCAGTGAAGCTTTCCTAAGTGGTCCTGGGCAGCCTGTCAAGTCCCGAGCTCGTCTGCAGAATGTGGTTGTAATTAGATAATTAATAACTTTGAGAAGGAAGGGAAAGGAAATAAGCTAAATGGAAGCTTTCCTTAGTGGGAGGAAATAATTATATCTGCTTTTTGATATATGAGCTGAGGTGGCTTTCTGAAGGCAGTAGCAGCATCTCGCCTGCAAAGCCATCCCCCCCACAAGTTAGACGGGATCTCCCATGGGCAGTGCTGGGTCACAGAGTTTCTCCCACCAGCCCACAAATGAGCAGGTTGCTACAGATCAGAGCAAACCCCGGAGGTAAGAGGGCTCCCCGACGTGTTACTGTGTCTTGTCACATCCCAATAAACGGGGCAGAGGAGAGACGATAGGCAGGGCTGGGTCACCAGGAACCATGTGGAAAACAAGGATTTAGCACAACATCCCTTGGGGCTGGAGACGCTGCTGTCAGCACAAGGACTTTGTGATGGATGCATTGTCCCTGCCTATGGATTTCCCTTTTCACAGTACAATACAAAAAGAGTCTGTGAGATTACCAGGCTCTGAATGTAGGCTATACATCCAAAAGTCAAAGGAATTGTGAAGTTTATGTTCATTTTTTGGTTGGTTTTGGTTGTGCTTAGATACTGCATAAATATGTTGCCTCTGGATGGAAAGAAAACGTATTTGTTTCCAGCAGGGTTGGCCTGGTTTGGCAGGAGGAGCTGAGAGTCGCTGTGGGTGGAGTTTCTAAAGCCCATCTCGGGCGCCTGAGCATCCCATCTCCCCGTTCCACTTCCTTAAGGGGTGGTGAGGGCTGCTCCTGGCACACTGGATCTCACCCAGCTGCTGGGTTAACCGTGTGCCTCCACGCTGCTGGGACCAGGGGCAGGTTTCAACACGTGGTTGAAATCAATGTGCTTGAACCACAGCCTTCATTTTTAGTGGAAAAGAACTTACCAGACAACGTATCTCAGAAAGATATCCTGTATTTGGTGTATTTATTTTTCTTTTCTTTTTTTTTTTTCTTCTCTCCAGACTGTCCAGTGTCTGAGACTGAAGTGGAATTGGGATGTATCCAAGTTTGTAGCTTCTGAAACCTTAACAACCTCAAGTAAACTGGTCCAAAAGACCCCTCTTGACCTCCCTTGCTCTGAACTCTTTCGGAGCATTTAGACTGAGCAGAAAACAGCACCAAAGCTAATGGTCTGAACCTTTGCAACATCTCTCCCCAAGCAACTGACCAAAGAGAAAAGAGAAGCAACATTCCTGGTTGTTCGTTGTTGTCGGGTTTTGTGTGTGTCTGTCCGTGTGTTTGGTTTTGTTTCTCTTTTTCTTTTTTTTTTCTGAAAAATCTTAATTCAGGAATACATTTATGAGAAATCTTTGGGTTCGGATTTTACTTCCCCTTAGCTGTATTTTTGTTTGTTTTTTTTGTTTGTTTTTCTCTATTTTTTAACATTCAAAACCTAATTTCTTGTACAGTAATGTCAAAACTGGACCAAGGCTCTCGAAAAACAAAAAAATAAGAAGAAAAACATCCACCATGTCCCCAGCTCCCTGCATGATTTGTTTCAAGTACAGCCTGGATTACAGACTGCCCTCCACACTCTACCGTCTCTTCCTTATTGCTCCATGATTTGCTACCGCTCCCCCCCCCTTTTTTTTTTTTCATTTTCTGTTCCAGTGTATATGTTGCTTATTTGTTTTATTTATTGAGATATTTTTAACGAGCTAAGAGACTGCAATGTCGCTGTGTATACTGCTTCTCTTGCCAATAAAAATAAAGATGTCATGCAGCTACTGGGGGTATGAGATTTACATTCTTCACCGCACAGCTCCGAGCAGAAGCTGAGCTGCTTCCTTGCACCCCGCTATGTTTCGACACTCACTGATTTGGCTAAAATCTGTTTCCCAGGTGATGGGGTGCGGAAGACAGAAGCATCTCTTGTCGAGGCTGACATCTGCCCACATATACCGGGAGCAGTCGGTTATTTACTTGCACCTTGGCTAAGGGGGGTTGCTCAGGCTGCAAGTGCTGCAGAGGAGGCATGCATCTCTTCAGCACTGTGGTCTCCAACGCCCTGCTCGCGTGGCTTCTGCTCTCAGCAGAGCTCTTTATCATGCAGAACACAACACATCTCAGTAAGCATCAGACCCACTGGTCTGCAGGCTTGCCTTCAGCTGGAGTAACAACAAGTTGGTGTCCATCATGCTTGCTGGTGGAAACGCTGAGGGCAAGCTTTTCTCAAAGAGAAACTTGCTGCCATACAAGGTGCTGCATGAACACACGGCGATGGAAAAGCTGTGCCCATGATCCAGAGAGGCCTTTGCATATTGTGCCCAGAAGAGATATATAACCCACAAAAGCCAGTTGCACTGCAGAAATGGTCACCCAGAGTTGATCTGCTCTTCATTCCTACTTACCTTCCACCCTGCGAGCAAACACTGGTGGGCTTTGCTAGTCCTCACAGACCTTCCTCCACCGCCTTGCAGGCCCCATCAGACTCTCGTTCATACACATGCTGAAGTCAGGTTTCAATTTCCAGGTCATAAATAACATCTTCAAAAAGAATTCATTCTGGAAAAACAAAAAATTTAAAATCCTTTAAAGAACAATGACAGTGGATCTGGAAACAAGGGGCTAAATTTTCCCAAATGACCTTTAGTTCGCATACCCTTTCCCTGCTGGATTAACGACAAGGCTGGTTAGCAGGAGAGCATCTGGGCTGCAACACCGAGGTGACAGAGAGAGATTGATTAAAGGGCAGGTCTCTGGTAAAGGCAGTTTGGGAGCCTCAGCATTTGTTGTTGGGGTTATCAACTTGACTTTGCAAGGCAAGAGGCAAAGCAGATCTTTGTGAGAACGATCCACTCAGAAACTGGCAGGGAGTGATGTGTTAAGGGGGAAGAAAAGATGGTGAATGATAATCTACTCGGGGTGGGGGAGGGGGAAGGAAAAAGCAATGCTGTGGTGTCTAGAGCCATTAAAAAATAAATCATGTCATTCCATCTAAACCAGCTTCGGAGAAAAGCATTTTAACATGCCAAATGAAGAACATACATATGTGTATCAGACGCACTAATTGCCTGATAGGTTTCAGAGCCTGAACGTCAAATGTTTATTTTAAAACAAGCACAGTTGCATAGAGTAAAATTCATCACGTCCATTAGAAGCTCTTACTTTCTTAGAAGTTAATGACATCTCAGTCTGGGCTTTTGGTACCAGCAGAGCCAAAAATACCATTTAGTAAGGTGAATTTAACAGATGTCATGCGATCCAGCATGTCGTGCAGCAAACAGAATTATTTTTTTTCCCAGGGAATGCGCATTTGCGCCCTAGTGTCTGCAATTTCGTGAACCTTTAACTATGTTCCAGATCGTGCCGAACTGATTTCACCACACGGAGTGACGATTTTCCAGGCACAGGCACCCAAATCCAACTTCAGCCTTGTTAATGACTTGTCAGAAGAGCCTGTTGTGCTGCTCCGCTTTCCCAGGACATGACCAGGACCAGGAGGAGATGGTCTGACCTACCCCAGCAGGAGGTCAGATGTGTGCTGCTGTGACAGTGCCACCATAGCTGCCCCGTGCCTTCCTTAATGCTATCAAGGGTCAGGGCTGCTGAACTCCATGCTCCAACACCATGCATTTAAGGACCTGTCATGGTAGATCAAAATATTTCGTCTCCCTCTCTGCAAAGCGCACTAGCAACCACTAGTGAAAATAACTGCTCACAAGCACCCGTTGGTACCTCTTCCATGACTTCTGGGGGTTAGCCAAAGCCCCTGTGGGTGAATGGCCATGGAGCAGAAAATTTGGAGCCCAGAAATATGGTGCAACACTTTTTTTTTCAGGCAGAAAAAGCAGCAACTGTAAAAGTCGGTCAGAAAACAGCCATGCATGGGGCTCAGACAAGTGGTTTCAGTTCCCGAGGGGAGAACTGTGACTATCAAACGCTCCAAAAAGTCCTGACAATTTGAGAGCTGTAAACTCTCCGGATAACAGATTTTTAACAGAAAACACATTTGAGCTGATGAATAGAGAGACACGCGTTTCAGTCGGCTGCTGAAAAGGCTTTTCAGCTCACAGGAGTTCATCTTGCACGAGCTGCAGTCCACAGCCAGCAACGTGGGTCAGTTAGCAAGGAGCTGAAGAAAACGTAAAACCCAGGTCCTAAACCTGCAGCGGTGCTGGCACACGCAGGACATCACATAGATGCGTTTACTCTCCTTTTTCATACGTAGGAGTTTTTTTTCAATACTGTTTGTCACACTATTCACCCCAATTCCCAAGGTCCTTCCCAGTCCCACCCCTGCACGAAACGCCAGGGCCCCCGTGAGAGATAGAGATATCCCCGAGGGCAGGGACAGAGTCTCTTGTGCAAAAGAGGATGAAACAAACAAACAAACAAGAATCCCTTAATGCAGCAGGCTCAGCTACAGGCGATAGCTCCCAACAACAGCGTTGCTGTTCCGTGGCAGCACGCACGCAGACGTGGAGCCTGGCTAAATATTGGTCCTGGACCGTTTGGTCTCTGCGTGCACGAAATGCTTCTGAAAGCACCCAGCACATCCTCTTCTATGCAGGGGTCCAGCTAACAACAAAGCAAAATATTCACTGGAAAGAAGCCAAGCACGGAGGTGGTGATGTAAAGCGCACTGGTTTTTTAAATTTTTTTTTTATTCAATACCATCTCAGCTTAGCACTGCCCCTCCCCCCCATTTTCAAAAGGGGGAAGAAAATACCCAGCTGCCACTCACATTTTCAGCTAAGGTCCTTGATATAGAGCAAATAAAAAAAACAACTAAAAAAACCAGCAAACAAATCCAAACCCCAAGTCCCACCTCTTGGGATCTCTTTTCTCCCTTGCCTCCCACAAGGCCACGCCATTTTCACGCAGCTGGGGAACACTGACAGCAAGGAGGGATCGGGGAAGGGGGGATGCTTGTAAACTTGGAGTCTTTGCTTGGCTGGGACCACCCAGGCACTGTTTCTGGGACGGCGAATCCAGCCCCCCTCAAAGGGTGAAAGCAAAGAGCGGTCTATGTTGGTTAGCATCATCTCAGCACTGAGACCTCTGTTAGGGGAGCTTGCATCCCACCCAAACCTGGGAGAGGAGGGAGCCTGTGAGCCTTTGGGGGCACCCATATGCAGTCAGCTGTATGATCAGGGTAACGATAAATCTTCTGTTTATTGCTGTCACGAAGCTTAGGGGCAAAGTGGCTTTTATCAGGATTAAACACAAAGATAAAAGTTATACCCAGAAATCACACGTGGTGTGAAAGTGCTGTTGCTGGAGTTTTTTTCTGAAACCAATGTCACAAGTCACCTGGCCAGGCTTGAGGAGCAAGGCATTGCAGGTCCCCCGTACAGCACAACACTTGTTCCAGCATGGACGTGACCTCCGTCTGTTCTGCCTAGCATTGCTCACAGTATTGGCCAGAGATGCCCTCAGATATTTTGAATGAGGGCTCTGTTCATTGCTGGGTTCAACCAAACACGGATCTCAAAACCCACAGATGACTTGTGGATGCTTGGACTTCAAAGATCCCTTTCCAAGTACTCACTGACAGGAGAGATTACAATTACAGATACCAAGAAGCAATGCCTACCACCCCAAGAAATCTTCACCAATGTTTCCCTGGGACTCCGCGTTGAGCCCCACCTGACTGGCCAACACATGCAGTGGCTTGGGAGGAGCAGACCCTTCCTTTGGGGCCCTCCTCCATCCCCTTCAGGCAGACAAAACCTCTTCCAGCAGCTGCTTCAGCAGCAGAGGGACTGCTGGAAGCCACGAAAGGCAAACGGAGAGGTCAAGCCCAGCAGAAGACCCTCTTCCACAACCCATCCCTTCATCATTCAGGCATTCTCTCTTTACAATTCATTAAAAATCATGAGTTTATGTCTTGCTTTCTCTCACTTTCGCAGCAGATCACTAGCCATAAGCTGGTCACCTAAACCTCCATAAGAAGCAAACACCATACATTAGTAGCATTTCACCCGTGTTTTAATGGAATAATTCAAGCTGATGGAAGTTTTTCAGCTGTATCTTGATGCTTTTTGTGGTTTTGATGCCATTTCACTCGCCTTTGTAGTCCCAGAATTTGTTTTGAGCATGGTAAAATGCACTCAGCCCTTTTATGATTTCCTGTCTTGTTTCAGAGCCCTGCACTGAAAGACTTTAGTTGCCTCCTAAATCTTTTTCCAGAACTCTCCTGTCACTTTAAATATTGGCCAGCATTTTGTTAGCTTCAAGACTTTGAAATAATATCAAAGTAAACCTCAAAGGAAAATAATGCCGTAAAGAGTAAGGTTGGAGCTTAATTCATATTTAAAGAAAGATCTTTCACTTCAGCTTGGGTTACTGCGTAAAATGACTGGGAGCAAATGGAGCTTTTAAAGGCCTTATTCCCCCAGGGGCTCTATTTTAAAATGATCAGTGAGCCTACCAACCAGAAGAATGAAATCGCCTTCCCATGAAAAATTCCCTACCGTTGGGAAGAGAAAAATTTGAAGTTCTCTAGAATCAAGATGGACTTTTTCCTCCCTCCCCCACAGTTTCAGGAGTACTGTGACCCCAGAGGATGTTTGCCAATGGTGCTTTTTCCCTGCAGGGAGACAGGAATGTTGTCAAAGCCTTGGCAGAATGAGACAAGGAGCTAAGGATTGATGTCAAGTCAAGACATAGCTTTTTCTTTTTCTTTTTCTTTTTCTTTTTCTTTTTCTTTTTCTTTTTCTTTTTCTTTTTCTTTTTCTTTTTCTTTTTCTTTTTCTTTTTCTTTTTCTTTTTCTTTTTTTTTCTGGGGTGAACCACACATTTTCTGAAAGCAAACAGGACACATCCCCCTTTTCCCCATCCCAAAATGCTAGTTTTCAGGAAAGAAAGAAGGAACTAAAGGCTGGTTTCCAACAAACCTCCACACCTGACAGGGATTTATACGAGGCCATAAAGGCAGATTTGCAAGCTGACCGCCCAGCACAGGTACGTTCGCAAGAGCAGCTGAGCACACAGCTCTCCTTGACTTTATCTGGGGATCTCCTTTGAAATTCGCCTTTAAGCTTCATATCCTGCTGCAGCACAGAGCAGAAGTGGTGATGGATTTAGCCTTCCACGTACCCTCTGCCTTTATTTCTTATTTCCTATTCAAGCCCCAGGAACAGTGGGCGGGAGAGATGGCTTTTGCTAACGCCAGCAACTCCAGATCTGCCAAAAACCCGAAACAAAGGCTGTGAGAAAAATATTTCTGCAGGAAGCATTTGATGAAACATGATTCATTTCTTTAAGATAAGTCATATTTCCCCCGGCCAACACTTACAACAGGGTTAGCCTCCCTTATCCGTACTCCAGCCTGGATGATGAATGCGGCCGGAGCATGTGCTTCCAGCTGAGCCTCTGCAACGCTGGCATGCTCGCGCCGCGCTCGACGGCGCGGCACGCCAGCCTAAATTTGATCTCCTGCAAAGGTAGTTTGAGGCTGGGGACTTGCATGGTTCGCTCTGGGTTTTTCCTTCTTGTCAGTGTCATGTGTCCCCCCCCGCACCAAGTCACGCTGCTAAAGGGGACTCTCCCCCCTCGCCCCCGAGCTTCATGCCACCACTTCAAGAAGCATTGTTTGCAACCCGGGTCTGACATCCCTGCCTCGGTTGCTGTGGCTTTTTCACCAGCTACCAGAAACAATGGGCTCCGTGGGTCATTTGCAGTTCATCACGTCTTCGAATTGTCCGGGTAGTTATTTGAAAAAAACATTCCTGCTTCGCACATGGCCGCAAGATACATAATGAAATTTCCTAACATCCCTTCTTTCAGAAACCTCTTTCAAGAGCGGCCTGCCAGACTGCAGCTTGCTTTCCCAAATTAGTGATCTGGTGGAAACTCAGCAGGAACTGGGCGAGGGACCAGCTGGCACGGCCCCGGCGATGCGCGAGACAGCGGCTCGCAGAGCGCAGTGGGAGGTGGGGACTCGCGCCACGATCCCCCAGCCCACCTGGCTCTGGCACCGGGGCTTGGCTCGGGCACCTGCACTGCTGGTTTTTGACCCTGACCCCTCTCCTTCCGACAGCCCTTTGCTTCCTCACGCATGGCATGAGGAGCTGGCTGAGCATCTTCCTCCTCCTCGCCCCTCTGGGTGCTCAGCAGAGGCTTGGGGCTGCATGGGGCTCTCCATCCAAGCATCAGGCAGGGCAAATCCTGGCGGGGTGATGGACCCAAAACGCAGGGCAGGGAGATCCACGGGCACAGCCCCTCTCGCCACCGCTGGTGTGGCTCACGCCAAAGCTGGCAGATCCCATCCATGGGGCCAGCCACACATCTGCCACACCCAGGCATAAGCCTCACACATGGCCAACTTTGTCCGATCTTTAGCCACAACATCCACCCAAGATGAGACCTCTGACCCCTGTATTTGCTCTGCTTTTTCTCCATTGCTTTCCCCTGGACACCTCTATACCAGCCCACTGGTCTCCAGCAGACCACATTTCATGCGAGCTGCCTCTACACAACAATGACCATCACCGCCAGTGCCTGTTCAGCTCCATGGCCACCACACTGCCCCACCAACGCCACCTTCCCTCCGATGGACATGTGGCACCAGGCTGTAGTACCTGGTGGGCACTGATGCTCCTGGAGAGCACAAGGATATCTAACCTCAGCCAGGTCTTTGCAGTTCTGTGGGAGGGATGCGAGCCAAGGAGCTGTGGTCTCCTGGTGGCCTTGTGGCATCCCAAGCACTCCAGGTGGGATGCCAGAGGAGATGCTGCTGGGAGAGGGGACAGACGAGCACAGGAATGCTGTTTGCTGCTCCACCCCAGAGAAGGGTGGATACGGTTGTGCCTGCACTCAATTTTTAACATCTTGACCATGAAGGGAAGCCAATTTTCTTCTAACTGATTTTCTGGGGTTTTTTTGTTTTAGATATTTTTTCCCCCCCGGGATACGTGAAGTCAGAGGAGTTGGCTAGAGAGATGTTTGCATGAGTTATTACCTGGCTCGCTCTCCCCGCAGGCAGGTCTCCCTGTGACCCCCATGCTCAGCAGCAACGGGGCTGCGTCATCGCCATCAGCTACAACCAGGCATCCTGCCCTGCATGACCGCCATGCATCTCTGGGCACATTGAAACAGCTGGAGATGCCTGGTGGTCCATGGCCCATCCACACCGGGGTTCGGGCTTGTGCTTCACTCACCAGTTGCCACCACCGAGCGTCCTTGTCTCATCAGAGTGCAAGGACAAGCTGAGTTGCTGGGGAGACTTGCACCACCTAAAAGCCAGCAGAGAAATAAATATCCATCAAATCTCGACTCCCAACCTTCAAAGCTTCAGGCAGCGGGCTGGGGTGAGATTTGTCCCTTCTGGTGAAAAAACACTGAGCACCACCTTCCACAGCCGCAAAAAAGGAACCGTGAACGTGAAGGGAGAGAGAGGTGCAGAGGAAGAAGAGGATTAGCAAGCAGTGAAGAAAGGAAGGTAAGAAAAGACCTGCCTGCTCTGATGGACCACACGTGAATACCTCAGCATGGAGATGGATGGCTCCTTCAGGCTTCAACTCAGACCCGTTTTCTGCATATCGAGCATTGCTCTCAGGTTATGGTTTCATTCACGCTAAACTCTGCTTCTCCGCACTGGAGCTGCATCATTGCCTTTGTAAGCCCACACGTGTTAATGCTGCATTAACACCGAATGAAATCAACAGTGCCAACATATTTGTTGCAAATGCTGCAGAAGGAATGTGTTCCCACTAAAGGAGTAAGAAGATATTTTACGTTATTAAAAATTGCTCTTTCCTGCTGGTCTTTTGCAAGAAATTCCTCAAAATGTCCATCAGATCAGCAGAGCTTTCGCTCCGCACACCTCCGCAACCATCCAGGGTGAGTGGGACCGAAGCCCTCAGTGGATGTGTCCCTGCCCTTACCCTCCAGCTCCCACACTCTGCAACCTGGTGCACGGGGGCTCCTCTGTCTACATCCCACCCCTCCCCATGATGGATGAAGGGGTATTAGGTGAGAAAGAGCACGACATGTAAAGGCAAAAGCTCTCTGAAAGGAGGCTGCAGCACACGCATCCCCAGCCCTGTTAGGGGCAGGATGGGGGGCAGTCCGGCCCCAGCATCACAGCACAGCGTGGACTGGGAACAGCTACCTTGGGCCCAGCTCTGCTGGGCTGTAATCAGATCTTACCCCACCGAACCTCATGCTGTGACATGTTTATGCGACCAGACCCTTTCCCCTTCATTAGTATTGGGGTCAGGGAAAGCCAAAGGTCAGGCTCGGAGGCGATGATTTCACTTCTAAACAAAACCATTGCCTCCCTCTACCTTCCTCCTCAAAGAGCTCGGCTCATAAATTTTCTTTTAGTACCACCAAGCTGACTTTCTCCCACCCTCCCTTTAACAAGAGGAATATTTCATTCACCCAAACCAAGGGCCAGTTCCTTCTTACCCCAGCTCCCAAGCTATTTGAGAAGCTTTTGGCCAGTATCCTGCCTCATGCTTCGATTTACAAAGTGCCAGTCGGGATTGCTAGAAAAATAAAGGGGGCAGAGATGTGAAACCTCTCGGCTGTCTCTCGCCAGATCAGCAGTCCCGCTGCCTGGCTTTAATGGCTCTGCCACTGGTGTTCCCACAGCATCAGCGCCCCGTTTGACAGGCTGAGGGCTGGAAAGTGCAAAACCAAACATCCCTGTCAGAAATGCAAGTGCTTGCTTCGCTTTGAAGAGAAAACAAGGAAAAAGCAGAAAATGCAGCTGGCTTTCAGGTTTGCTGCTTGCACTCATTCACATCCTAGAGTCCAGCTAAAGCTCAGTGTCAAAGAGCAAACCAAACTGCACGAGCCAATGTGCAAAGCATCTGTGTTTCTCCTTGGGAAACCGTATGTCCCGGAGAGGAACGGCGCTTGCTGAAAAACCCTCTCCCCTCTGCTGTCGTGGACAGCTCGGAGTCTCCCAAAAGGTTCAGCCTTTCTATTGCTTTACAAATCCTGGACTGTCTCGTTGCACTTTTTCAGTGGTGGTTCCTGGTGCTTGCTCATCTAGCAACACTGCCCTGCTTTGAGGGAAGTTTCAGAGCTCAGCTGGTGTGGGACAACAAATTGCCTCCTGCCCTACAAGGAAGAGGGGATTTAGACAGACTGTTTCAAAAGAGGCTCAGGGAGTTGAGAGCTCAAATCAAAGCTGCTTATGAAAAGCCCACTGGGACAGACTGACCCTTCCTGTACCTGAATGCAGTTTCTGCCCTGGAGCTGGGGGGTGTGTGTCACATCCCACAGGGGAGTCATGGTTAAAACCCTGTCTGATGGTTTCAGCTGGGTCTCAGCTCCCATCAACCGCACTGAAACAGGACAGTTCAAAATCAGTGGGTGATTTCTGAGCTGCAGAGCCTCTGAAGTCTCATGACAACTTCAGGCTAGGGGTGCACTTCTTCCTATGTCAATCTGGCCATGGACCAAACTCTTGTGGATGACTGCTCAGCGGTTCCTGCAATCCCCGCATAGCCCAACATTTTTATTTATGCCCTGGTGAGACACAATCAATATGAGCAACTGTCCGTCACAAGCAGTAATGAACTTGCTAATGACACTACATATAATTCCACCCCCCAACCAGAAGTAAATGTGCGCAACTCCCACCCAGTGCAAGCCAGCTCAGCCGGCTCTGCTTTTCCAGCCCACTCACCCAGGGCTGTCGCAGAAAGGTTCCCCTGACTAGGTCATCTTCACCTTCCCAGCCTAGCTCAGCGCGAAGGACAGTGGCTGTGGGTTGGTGCCATCGTGTGGATACAGCTGCAATGAAGAGGAGGAGGAGAAGTGGGAGGAAGAACTCTGGGAAAAGGGCTAATCTTGCGTTGTCCAAGTCAGGGTCTAAGCCGACTTCCCTTCTCGTGATATCAATGGGCTCAAGTGGGACTACGCTGCTTCCTCCAGCAAGTTGAATAAATATAATAACAGCAAAAGCATGTCACCTGTACAGTATCTACCCTATGACATCTCCTGGTGCTCACAGCAGATCTGCAGAGGGAGTTTTCCCAGATGGTGCTCTAATGGAAGCAGTCAAAAGGCTCAGAAGCTGAAACAGAGCTGTGACCAATACTCTTTCTACCTTATTCAGGCTTTCATATTTGGAAACGGGCTTGGAACACACTCGTGCATGTATCATCCTCTCCAGGATCTCCAGGACTCCCTGGTCTACCAACACAAACATACTCTCGAACCTGAAGGAAAATCAGGCTGTGGATTTTGGCTAATGGCAGAGGGTGGGTTCTTTGCTCTGGGCTTGCATCCTGTCCTGGAAGTCACACAGTCCCCAACCTCCAACTCTCTTGCAAAACTGAAAAGCAATCCCAGCCCAGGATAAAAATAAAGGGTCAATCGGGCCCTGTCGCTCTGGGGTCAACTGACACAGTGGATGTGCAATCAAGATCCTTCATGTAATTTTTCCACCACCTTTTACAGGCTGGATCTGAAACGGAGCCAAATGACAAGCAGGGAAGATAACGAATCATGAGCCTGGGGTTTCCTTTGTACAGTCAAAATCCCAAGCCAAGTCCTGCTGGCTGGGATGTTCCCGTTATCTTGAAGAACAGAGCACTGAACTCCAATGGGCTCCTTCCAAAACTCCATCTGCTGCAATGGAGAGCAACCTGCCCCAACTCAACGCTTCACTCCTTCTGGGATGAGGAGGGGTGACAAGCTTGGTTCCCACAAGAAGAGGAGGAACTCTGTGAAGACTCTGCGCAGGGACTGCTCAGCCTCCCTCTCTTTGGAGGAGGCAGTTTTGACTCCATACCGACCTCTGCAACTCCCACACACATGCTATGCCTGTCCACTCTTGTCATGTTTTTGGCTCCCCCCGAGTTCACACTGCCAAGGTCTTTGCAGAGCACTCGTAGCATTGGAGCAGAGTGACTTCCCACTCACAGGCGCGTTGTCTCTGCCAGGATGGCTCTAGAGGAGCTCTGGATATTGGCTCTGGAAGAGCTGGCTGCTGGGGACCTCCTCAGACGAGGTGCGAGGGACACGCAAGTGGCCAGGGCTCAAGCCTGAGCGCCTGGACAACCCATGAGCCAGTTTTCAGACCACCAGCCAGTAGGTGAAGGTGGGATCTCATTTGGTGATCCATCAGGGTGCATCCTTAGCTAGCTGGCCCCCCATTCCAGCCGGGTTTTGCAGCATGTGGATGACTGCATCCAAGATTCATTAATGGCCCAACCCCACATTGCTGTTTCAGATTAAATTGTTCCCAACGCTATGCATTGTTATTTGGGAAATGTATGAATTTTTCCCATATGTCTTTGACCTATAAAATGAACATCCCTCAAAACTGAAAGGTTATTGCCAACTACGACGTGTTTTCATTTCTCCTCTTTAAGCACATTTCATGGTTTGCCAAAACCTTTTAGGAGGTTGAAATTGAAGGCCTTGACTCAGGAAAGTGCTTCAAACACGTGCCAAACAGGACTTATGCACACACTTGCATCTCAGCACATGCTACAGGCCTGTGCTGGACTGAGAGGTTTTCCCAAATTGGTGCCAAAAACCATCTTCCTCTTCATTAACTCCTAGACTCTCAGATTCTGCCCTCAGCTTTACTGACAATCACCTACAGGTGAAATTTGGCTTGCAGATGTGCAGCTCCTAGATTGCAGAGAGCAGCTAATTATCTGGAGATTGCTGGCCTGGGCTTTGGGATGCCATAAAAATCTAGAGTAAGTAGAAGTGGGTGACATTTTTTAAATGGATATTTTCAAAAACACAATAATTTGAAGAAATTTCACCCAGTGGTTGGTTTTAACAACAACAAAATCTGGAAAAAAAAAAAATCAGGATCGCATATTTCAGGAGTTTCTTAATTTAAACTCTGAAAGGACTTTGACTTAAATTTCTTTTTTTTCAATTTTATGCTATAAAACAGTCAATGTCCAAGTGAAATATTTCATTTCAGGCTGACTAAAATATCTAGCTTGACAAAGAATATATGGGGTTTATATTATTATTACTATTATTATTTTGGTTTTCCATAAATTTCCAACATTTCATTTTTCAGTCCATCTCAAATCATTATTTTGACTTTTTGAAATTTCTCTAATAGAAAAGTCAATGCTCACATAACTATATATATTGTGAGAGCTGAAAACAGAGCTGGGTAAATGAAGAGGGAATGCAAAAGCCCAACTCTGAAGTTTGTCTTTGAGAACTTGCCAGTCATCCAGGAGGAATTCAAGCTATGGCAGATATCATGGGTATCAAAAGACAAGGGAATATGTACTTTGCTTCCAGGAAAGAAACATTTCATCGTTACAAGGGAAAATAGTGGATGGAGACCAGCCCCCGCTGAGCTTTCAGCATTCCTACCTGCACTGCTAAATCCCCAAATCAAGCCTCTTCTGCAACATGCCTTTTATCTCAGCAGCATGACTCTCTGCGTGAAAGAAAACCTATATTCTGTTTCAACACATTTCTAACATAGTTACTCCGTTTGCCCGCAGAGCGCAGTGCTCACAGGAGATGTCTGAGATGAGGAGTAGACAACTGTAGCTTCCCTCTTGCAAGAAGCCGTCTGCATTTTTGAGGCGAGGTCTCCAGTCCAAGACATCAGACAACCATAGCAAGGCTTCGCCTGCCCTTTCCAGCTACAGAGAGCAGAGAAGTGTGTTTAGTTAATGACCACACGCGACTTGTCCGATTGCGGGAGCGTAGGAAAGGCTGCCAGGATGCAAGATGCAGGACCACGTAGTTTGAAGCACACGGCAATCCCCTCCCCAGGAACGTGGTGCAGTGCACAGAGCAAGCAGAGCAGTGATGGCAGCTCAGGAGCAGCTGCCTGTGGTGGCTGCTCTCCTGCCCAGGTTAACCAGCCTGGGCGGAGCAGGGAACATGCACCCATGGGTGCACCCACGTTTTCCTCTGCTGGGACCCTTCACCTCTTGCCCTTCCCCAGTTCCAGCCTCCTGTGCTCTGGTCTTGTTTTTATCCTCTAATCCACCCCACTAAGCCAAAATTCCAGATTACCCCTCTGGTATTTGTTGACACAGGGGACTGGTGATGGCAGGTAGCACAAGAACCATGCTGTGGTGTCTGCAGCTCTGACTCCCTCTCCCAGACAAACGTTTCCCTCAAATGCAAATCGTAAAGACGATGCTTGACTGTGTGAATTAACCCCAAATTTTTTATGTCAGCAAATCACACAGCTTCAAGACTGCTCTACAAGGCAGCAGCACCGCGACCACTGAGCATCCCACCTCTGAGCCCAGTCTGAGCAGGTTGGAGAGGGGGCTTCTCCACCAACATGCATCCCAGTCAAGGCTTTGGAGATGGTCTTCACCATGCACAGAACTTGCAACAGCAAAGCAAATGGAGTTCTTCCACCCATATGGTTATTATACAACAAGGTGGCCAACAGAGAGGGGAAAAATGCCCAAATTGCACTTTTTGATCCTTAAAAAGTTTAGCCACTCCTGAAATCAATTAAAAATGAAGAGGCTTTAACAGGGATTTGAAAGAAGCATTAGGGTGGGTCACTTGTTTTTATTCCTATTGTCAAATTGTAAAATTGTTCTCTTATTTAAGATGTCAAAAGCCTGTGAAGCAAACAAACAAAGCCCAAAGCGCCAACTTCCCAACAACTGACCACAGTGAGACATTCGTGGACACAAGGAAATGGGCCACAAAACTTGCACAAAAAAATAAACCTCCCTGAGAAGGGCTCTGCCAAAGTTAAGGGGGAAAAGAGGTTATGAGCCTTTGTGGGAAACAGTGCAAAAAGGGAAGGATGAAAGAGACACACACACAAAAAAAGAAGAGGAAAGAGCACAGGGAGAGAGGACTGGGGCTAGGGCTGTGCCAGTCAGGAGGGATTTGGCCGGATGGTGGTTTTACTGCGTTTGAATGTGCAAGATATACTTTGATTAATTCTAGTAGACTACACCAAAGTCATACTTGCAGCTCCCAGCGCGCTAATTACGGAGAAGAGGCGGACAGTGACTCATGTTGGAAACTGCCCAGCTTCCAAATGAGAAAAAAAAAAAACCCAAAGGAAAAAGAAAAGAGGAATCTCAGTGCTCAGGCAACCACTATGGTCCTCAGACCCACACTGGGAGAAAGGGCAGGGCAGGCACGGCTGTGGGGAAGGAGCTCTGGCCAGGCTGTTCCCAAGGAGGGCTGGCAGGGGAGCCACCCACCAGGAGGACGGGGGACATGGGGAGAGGTGGAGGTCCCTGGCTGTGGGGTGCCTCTCCAGGGCTGGGTTTGCCCCAGTGTCTCCCTGCCCATGCAGGCAGGGTGGCTGTTTCCCTCCCTATCAACTGGAGGCAAGGGTACTGCCATCCCAGCAGAGATGCCCATGGGAGGACATCAGTAAGGTCTGCCCCCGGCCCTGGGTAGGACATTTCTCCTCACAGACACCAAAAAACCTTCTGCCAGGTGGTGAAAAGCAAGAGCACAGGAGCTGGGGGATTGCTGCATGCCTCTGCCTTTACCACCATTCCGTCACCAAGCCAGGGTGTTGCTTGGCCAACCTCAAAGGTTGCTTCAAAGCCAACCTCAGATGAAGTTCTGGAGCCATAGTCTTGCAGAGACGGATGGAGCCCACTAGCTCCAAGTTGCACGAAGGCCAGGTCTGATGGGCCACAGAGGGAAAAACAAAGTCACAGCCACTGTGTTAAGCCTCAAGTGTCCTGCTCAGCTCCTGTGTGGTGAGGAGTTCCCTCCCCTCCATTCATGCAATATTTAGCAAGCAGTATTTAGCAAGCAGGAGATGTGCGCACACACACACACACAGATGTTTGCTCAGCCAGCTCCAAAACATCTCTTGGGGTGACAGGGGAGAAAACAAGGGGGATCTCTCTGCCTGATATTTATTATCCCATCCCAGCTCTATTCTCATCTACTAATTTTTAACTCTCCGAGAAGCTGACAGAATCAGAAAGCAAAGCCAGAGCATCAGACCAACAACATCTTTCTTCTCTAGGCTTTTGGCCACATGTTTGAATTGGTTTAGCTCATGAATAAAACTGAAACCCCATAATCTTACAGGCTTGAGACAAAGGTGGGGGGCTGAAGGGGGAAAGATGGGGACAACAGATTTAATGCCTTGTAGCCAACTGAAGTTTCATTTCTTTAGCTTCTTTCTTTAGGGATAAAAGATAATTACTTTTTAGAAAATTTATTGATATACATTTTTTTAAAGAAAGAAAGAAAGAAATGAAGCTGCAGGACTTGACCCCCATCTCCACCACCCTGGCTCGCAGCTCAGACTGCAGCTTGGCAATGACAAGGGTGTGTCACATGGGCGCACATCTCTCTAGACCTGAGCAGGAACCCATCTTGGGGCCTTCAGATAGCATTAACGATGAAATGAGGCATTAACAAGTCATTACTCTGCAATGCTGTGCTCCTCTCTGCCTCCCTGACTCCACAGCAGACCCAGCCGGCTCCATAACCACTAGAGGGGGGTGGAAGGTAAATAGTTGAGAAGATGATTTCCTCCTATCATGTCCTCCTGGGAAACATGGACATCAGTGGGTTGGAGCGCTCTGCTGTTCTGGGCAGGGTATGGATGTCCACCATGCTCCAAGTTCACAATATCCACGAGGAGGTTTTCCCCATCATCCACAGCAGTAGCTCACTGCTGAGGCAGCCTGCAAAATCGAGGAACCACATGGGATGTCAAACGTTCTCCAGACAGTGCTGTTGCAATGCTGGTTAGGGAACAAAGCCCCTCGGGGCTCTCCCCTTGGGGAAGGAAAATTAGCCAAACCACACGCTGGACAGCTGCAGAAACAGCTACGAAATGCAAAGACAGGACAGCACAGACAGCGTGAGAAGGCTTTAAAGGCATTATAATTCAAAATGTATGTGATCGCCCATGCCTCGGCCCCCTTCCAGAGAGATTGCAACACGCTGCAAGCAGGCGATCCTGTGCTGTGAGCCTGGGGTGGGTGTCTTGTGGAGATAAGAATCAAACTGCTCTGCAAGACTCTGTTTCCTGGGAGGCCACAGAAGTGGAGCAACACTGGATGAGGGGAAACGCTGCTTTGGGCAAGAGGAACCCACCACAGCCCTGGGAGAGGATGAAAGCTCAGGTGTCCTCTGGGTTCCCTCTATCCATCCTATTCCTAAGTGAAGAATATACTGACAGTTTTGCCTGGTGACCTGTGAGTTCTTCTCAGGGTGAAATAAACCTTTTTCCTATGGGAAAAGTGGAGTTTTACCAAAATAAGAGGTTGGTAACACCCATTTGGCAGAGTTTTCCACGGGGAAACGTTATGCAAGTTGTGATTCTGGGCTCCCCAACATCTCCCTTGCTTTCTGATTCATGTCACTGGAGAGCACCTCCTGTCTCCAGCAAGCTGCTCGGTCTACAGCAGTGTCTCTCCTACTTCTGGAGATGCAGGGCACCAAGGAGCAGGCAGCCGCAGGCTGGCCACCTGCCTAAAGGTGGGTGCTGGTGCTGACCTGGAGCTCGTCAGCATGGCTTGGTCTGCGTAGCCCATATCACCTCTGAAGTTCACCACATAAATGAAGAGTAAGCAGACTCACTTGCAAACTCCCATAAAACTGTCTGTAGGTGGGGGAATCTCTCCCTGTGACCAAACCACCTGGAAAACCCTTTAGGATTCTCAAAAGCAAATCACAACCCCTGCAAAGGTCCAGCTGAGCCTTCCTGATTTCCACAGCAGGGAAAGGGTTACTCAGGAGCTAGGAGAGGCCATCTCCACCTTTCCGGGTCCCTTAGCTCACCCTTGCCCACTGACATCCAACAGCATCCACAGGACACAGGCACTATGGGCCAGAGGCCACCACTACAACACCATGTCCTCCTCGTCCCTCTGTTATTATAGAGTCATAGAATATTTTGGATCAGAAGGGACCTTTAAAGGTCATCTAGTCCAACTCACCTGCAATGAGCAGAGACATCTACCACTAGATCAGGTTTCTCAGAGCCCCATCCAACCTGACCTTGAATATTTCCAGGGATGAGGCATCTACCACCTCTCTGGGCAACCCATGCCAGTGTTTCACTACACTTATTGTAAAAAATTTCTTCCTTATATCTAGTATAAATCTACGCTCTTTTAGTTTAAAACCATTACCCCTTGTTCGATTGGAACAGCAAGCAGCTGTTGTCTTGCTATGGGGTCTCAGTAAGGCCGAGGGCCACTCCTGTCCTGCACACGTTGGTCAGATGTTCTCCTACACCACAAGTATGGTGGATCTTGGACAAAAAGCTGTTGAGACCTCACAGGGCATGGTGACACCTGTGTCGATGACCTCCTCTTGGTGGGGAGCTGCTGCCTGCAGGCAGTCAGCCACAGGAGAAAACCCTCCAGGCTTTCAGAGATGCTGCTTGCTCTGCCTTCCCTTTTCCTACCCTCTCCAGTTTTCCTTCCTTGCTGCTGCAGCCGTGGGACAGATGCTGATGAGACAGGATTAGGTCCAACCCCAGTCAGTAATTTCCCAGTAATCAGTTTGGGATATCATAGAAAAGACACCAATGTTTTCTCAGGTCACTGCTGAGACTCCCAACCACAAGGACGCCAGGGGAAACGAGCGATGCTGGTATGTGGAGTACTGAGCCACCCGAAAGCAGCGCAGTCCTCTGCTCTGGGCTGGGAGATGGTGTCCTGCTGCCTATAGTGTTTCTCCAGCACCCAAAGTACCTTGTTGCATTAGGTAACATACGAGTCCGTGCCTTTTGTGCCTGTCCCAGTCCCTGCTAACACTCCCATTGCACGTTGGGATGTTTCCCCTATGCATCACCCACGATACACTGCCTGCAGTGACACAGGCAGGCACACACACGGCGCATCGTATCAATCGTTACAGAGCTGACTGAAGATCAAAACCATCTGAAGCTGCCCACATTTCACTATTTATCACACGGAGTTCCTTGAGGCTCTGCTGCTTGGGCCCTATAAGCAATATCATCCTATAAGCAATGTGATATTGCATGGTTCATTTTAGCTTCACACCATGATGTTCCCTGGGTTGGACTGGTCCAAAAGCCCATTTGTCTGGGGAAACACTGGGCTCTGGGTAGGAACGAGAGTAAGACAGGCAGATGCTCTGCAAGCACAGTGAAGCACAGAATTTTTGGCATGGGAAGCGCAGAAAGCATGGTGTACGAGAGGTATCTCGTGGCACATTTCAGGTGTCATGGTTTAACCATGTTGCCAGCTGGCAACTAAGCACTGGACAGCCACTTGCTCACCCCTCCCCTTCCTCTGCAGTGGGGCAGGGAGGAGAAAAGGATGAACTTGTGAGTTGATATAAAGACAGTTTCATAAGACAACAAGAAAATACTAATGCTAACACCGATAATAATAATGCAAATAAGGAATATACAAAATAAACTACACAAACCACAGTTTTCTCACCACCTAATGACCGATTCACAGTCAGTCCCTGACCAGTGATCACGGAACTCCAAACTCGGCAGATTTTGTGAATTTTGTAAAACTCATGAAAAAGACCGAACTCCTGGAAAAGTGGGAACTCCTGGGCAAGAGAGAATTCGAACTCACAGAAACAAGAAAGAAGGATTCCCGCCCCTGAGCCAACCCCCCCTTTATATACTGAGCATGATGTCTATGGTATGGAATATTTCCATTGGCTCCATCCCAGTTCCTCCACACCTGCTCATTAGCTTAATATGAGAAACTGGTGAAAAAAGTCCTTGATTTCATAGCAACAACTGAAAACATCAATGTTATCAACATTCTTCTTGTATTAAATCTAAACCACAGCAGCTAATGGGAGGACAATTAACTCTATCCCAGCTGAAACCAGGACAATCCTTCGGGTCCAGTGCAGGGATTCAGCCACACGTCTGCGTGTGCTTCTGGACACAGGGCTGTGTCTAAGCCATTTCTCTTGTAGATAACGGAGAGAGGTTGCTCCATCACAACCTAAGCCTGACATGACAAACTGTCCTCTGAGGTGCAGGTTTGCTCCTGTTGATTCAAGAGGGACCCCGGAGGACATATGGAGATAGACGAATACACAGCTATATTGCGGTGAAGCCCATCCTGCCATTCATGCACCTCTGTGCCAGCCCCCCACCTGCAAAATGGGGAGGACAGAGCTTACATTCCCTTGTGTTTCCCCTCTCTTTTGTCTCTCCCCACTTTCCTGGCCTGAACCCCGTGCAATGGAGCTGTGCTCTCAGCTGGGATCATCCCATGCTAAATCTCCAGTAGCAGCAAACAAATTGAAACCCAACACAAAAGCCCGCTTAGAGACTACTGCACCTTGTAGGCCACTGTTGGCTTGGTAGCAATCCCCTGGAGTGGCTTTTAGAGCATAGCGACTTTCTCTGTCAGGATGCTGGTAAACAAAGCAGGACAACAAAACTCAAACTAGACTTACCTTGTTCGGTAATTACAGGCTCTGAAAAAATCAGTGCTGCAAGTGTATCATGGGTGGCTGGCTGAAACATTTCCTGGACAGATGTATGGGCTACAACATACGTTTTGGTTAGTTCACTGCAGTTAGTCTTGGCTTCACCAGGGTCCTAGTTCTCCATGGTCCCTCAACAGAGATGACATCAAGCCACGAGGTCATCCAAGCACTCCTCTCCTTGCGGGACTTGGCAAGGAAGGTCTTGCCCTGCGTATTCACCTAGGCAGAGCTTGGGCACTAGGGCTTCTCCTTACCCTGTTGCATCATAAAAACAAAGGAATTAAAAAAAAGATCAAACAAACTCTAAATAAAAGGCCTGTGTTGACTGGAGCAAATTGTGACATAAAGAAAACTTCTTTTTCTGCTTTTGGAAAGCTACATTTTATGTTTTACTGCCTGGAGTTCCCAACGCACAATGAAGCAATTATTAACGCACTGTGATATTAAGATACAAAACAAATTTAGCCGTTCATTTGCAAAGATGCGGTAGGCAGGGAGAGCTATCCCATTAATACGGTATTTCTGTGGCACTGGGAAATGGGGGGGAGCTCTCCCAGGAGCAGCCTCTTTGCACCACTGAGACAGCAGAAGCAAGGACACGCTGGCTGGAAAAGGCAATGCAGTGAGACCCCTTTTCAGGATATGTTTTTGGAAAAAAAAAAAAAATCTCTTTTGCTTCAGGATGCCACTTTCCAGAAAGCCCTGTGCTCGTACATCCCTGTCCCTGCTTCCCTCCCCCAGCACGCTGTCCTTGCTAACGCAGGCTTCGAGGAACCAAAGGCAGCCGCAAGCAAAGCAGGATTTCATGCTCGGCGTTTCCACCCCAGCCCTGCCGTGCTCCCCTGCTTGACAAGTCCCCCCATGGAGGAAAGCTTTTTATCAACAGCCTTGTCAGAGAGCAGAGAGCTCTACAGCTGAGCAGCGGCTTGCTTGCCTTTATCACTAGCAAACGGGAAAATATTTTGCTCATGTGCATGCACCCCCCTTGGGTCATTGAAACTTGAGCCCTATAGAGCAATTCGGTGGGCTCTGAAGAGCTCCAGTGTGGTTATGGTAGCTTGAAGCATTGCCTTTCTGGACTGTAGGGTTTATTATCCCATCCTGCCTCACCCCCACCCCATACATCTTCTCAAGGTGATCAGCTGGGGCTCCGGTCTAATCAGACTGTTTCCCCCTTTTACGTCTCCCCGATCTGCCCGAGCAGCTCTGGATTCCGTCAGCCCCGTGATATCATACCTTGGCACGGCCCCCGCCCGTTTCCTTTTTGCCAGGATGAATCCTGTAAACACTGGCAAGAAATCACAGCAGGCCCTGGGGGAAGCACTTTTTCATCCTCCTCCCCTCCGGAGAAGCGGCCCATCCTTCACGGCTCGCACGGGATGCCGGGGAGGCAGAGGAGGAAACAGAGGCTGATGGGAAAGCAGGAGGAAGGCTGGGGATGGAGGACCGTGCCGCGGTTTTTCCTGGAACGATGGAGCGGTGAGGATGACCTCGATAACTACGGAAAATAAACAAACCCAGGGAACAAAGGAGCCAGTTGGGTTCTTTGCCAGTCACTTGATTTTTTTTTAATCTTTTATTTTGCTCTGTCTGTTGACGCGTTGGTTGAAAAGGCTTTTCCTTGATGTGTCAGAAGTATTGCAAAGCGCGGGGCAGCCAACACCCAGCTGGGACCGACCCGAACCTGGCAGCCTTGGTCTGGTTACTTAAGAAAATGAGGCCTTTGGGATTACGAGGCACGTATCTGTCTGGTTGTTTCCTTTCCCCTGCCCTCCAGATAACTTCTGAGCCCATTCCTTGCTTGCAGACTAACCTAATAAAGGCGGCGATCTCGGAAAAATCGAGTTTCTGAAAGTTTCTTGAAAATGCTCCACCAGATGGGTGGGCAGCCTTGCGATGTGCGGAGGGGGGCTGGCTGCAGCCTGAGCCCAGCCCAGCTCACCCCAGCATGGCAAAAGCCACCTGGTGAGCAAACTGGAGCCCACCAAGGGTTTGCAGGACACTCAAAGAGAAGTGTAGCCCACACTCATCCCGATCCCACTGATGCTGCCATGTGATGCCACACCATACACGTCACGCCATGCACTCATATTAACAAAGAAGCAGCCACAGCCTGATGCCAGTGCAAATTTTAGTCCGTATGACTGCACCAGGAGCCTGTAGCACTGCTGGGAGTTTCCTCACTTCAAGTCTCCTGCGGCTGGAGAGACCCCAGGGATCCCTACGGGACGTCTGCTTTGAGCTGCCTTCCTCCCCAAGCCTTGCACACAACCATCTTGCTAGGGAGAGAGAGAGAAGGGAAAAAACCCAAACCTCTAGGCATCGTAAAGATTTTATTATAAACAAACCTCTGGGAGCCGGGATGATCAGCATTCCTTAACGAGGAAGGTGGGGGTGGAGCAGGAGCTGGGAGAGGGGAGACGCAACGCCCTCCTGCGGGTCCCACCTTCCCACCTAATCCCCTCGTTGCCATCTGGCAGATTTACCGGCCCCAGTAACGTCGCTCCCACTGATATAATGAGGAATTGCAGGCTGTGCTATATTTCCTCATGAGTTTCGCTTCCCTGCCAGAAAAGTTCAGGGCTGGGTCAGACTTTTACATATATTTATGCATACAAAATTCATATATATAAATACATGTATATTTTTTTCTTCTTTCAAGGTGATTTCCAACTTTCCCCTTCTAAGGACTCATTCATCCTCATGTTCCCCGCTCACCATTTTTTTTACTGTTTGCCCAGGTTGGGTTAAACAAAATAATCGAAGGATTGAACCCCACACCCATCCCCTCCAGGGCGGGGATGCTCTGCGGTGAGGCTTTCCGTGGGTGTCAGGGGGGCTGTGGCAGATGTGCAGGTCCCTGCCCCGCACTGTGGGACCACCGAACCTGGCAGCAGCCTGCTTCATCTGGCTTCCAGCCAGGGAACGCTAATTCAAATCAAAGCCAGCCCCGGCTTAACAGGCTGAAGAGGAGAGGTGATCAATTTGGACTTCAAACAGTCCTGTCCCTCCTAAATCACAGATTTAGATTAGATGTTAGGAAGAAATTCTTCACCATGAGGGTGGTGAAACACTGGAACGTGTTGCCCAGAGAAGCTGTGGATGCCCCCTCCCTGGAAGTGTTCAAGCCCATGTTGGATGGAGCTCTGAGCAACCTGGTCTAGTGGAAGATGTCCCTGCTCATGGCAGGGGGGTTGGAATCAGATGATCTTGAAGGTCCCTTCCAACCTAAACCATTCTATGATTCTACCGTGCTGATTTATCTCATGCCTACATCCACCATCACAGCTCAAGAAAGGATGCTGAGAAACACAGATAGGAGATTTAGAGGGGTACCCATCATCACGTACCTGTCTCTCCTCCCGGGGATGGGTCCACATTAGTGCTGCAGAAAGGACAGCCAACAGCCCCCATGCTGGGAACCAGCAGTGGCAGGGACCTTGGAGAGGTGAAATGCAGCAGAGAAACAGAAATTCATTTGCTCTGCACCAGGCCTGGACTTGCTCCCCACCACCACCACCCATGCTCGGAGCTGTGCGTGCTTCTGGGAAGAGAGGGAGAGAAATGAGTTCTTCTCTCTCCTTTGGGATTACAGGATGGGAATGCAGGGAGAGGGAGGTCCTGGAGGACACAGCTGCCTCTGGGCGAACAACAAGCACTAAAACCCCTGGGCACAAAGTGGCAAAACGCCTTTCGAGTGGCTGCGTGTTGCACAACCTGAGCTGTGGCACTGGTGCTCCTTCATCTCTGGCTCAGGCACGTGGCTTTGCAGTCCCGTTTCACCCATCTTGTAGGAGAAAGGCAAACCCAAACAGGTGCAAACCACCTTTTCCCTCATCCCACGTCCAAGTCATGTATCCTCCTCCAGCTTTGCTGCACTCACCTCAAACCTTCAATCCTTTGCAAATAAATTTCGCTTGAAATTGCAATTTTTTTTTTTTTGAGAAGCAACTGTCCAGGCCAAGAGTTTAGAAAATAACTACGTCCCACAGATTAAAATTCACCTGAACAGCAGAGCTACTTTTTCTGGATGGCACCAGGCTGCTAAGTCCAATGGCAGGTGTCCAGAGTCTCAGCATCATTGTTCACAACCCTCCTGCACAGAGCATGGCCACAGACCCGTTCGTCCTGCTGTGGTAAGAGGTGACCAAGTCCCTTCTTTTAGGACAAGAAGCCCTAAAATGTCTTTCTATGTTAATTTTTAATGAATAAAGGCTCCTAGCTCTGCCATTTATGAAGGGCTCTCTCCTCTTGTTTAACTAGAGAGCCTGGTGGTGCAGACATCACTCCTGCTGCCTAAAGGTTTCAGGATGTTAATTCTGGGCACAGCCCGTAGAGGAACCTGCCAGCCCTGCTCGTCAAGGGTTTCCTGGGTCCTTTCTTTAGGTCACCCTATTTTACAACCTGAAATTGCTGTTCTGCAAAGAAGCAGTCAAAATCTGGGAGAAGCTAAAGCCCTTGCGCACACAGGCAGGCACATGAGGCCAGTGGTAGCTCCCACCCTACCCCAGGGTGCAGGAGGGTCCAGATGGGCCCTTATAGCTCTGTTTCATATGACATGGGGGCTTACAGAAAATTTCAGATGCAATACTCATGGGTTTCCTCTCCCCCTGCTCTGAGTTAACCGCAGCTGCCTGCCAGAGGATGCACACTTCACCCACAGGGTTTTCCCATTTGTGAGCCTGTTGTCCGGACCCAAACAGGCTTTTGAACCTGAGTTTCAGCAGTTTTCTCCTTTTAGCTCTCAAGGAAAAACAAGGCTGGCCTCATTGCCACGTGGCAGCAGCTTCATAAGGTGCTGGTTTCCCATGACTGGTGTTAGAGGAATCCTTACTGGCTCGCATTTTCCAGCCCTGCCTGCTAACTCGTTCCTCAGCATTACACGTGAGGTGGTTTGGAGCTGAATCTTTGTGTTCTTTCTTGTGCCAGGGAAATGACTCGCTTCCCTTTCTTGCAGCTGTGAGACCTGATGGAGCCAGTCCAGAGGGACTCGTTCACCCAGGAGGAACGGCCACCACCAGCGTCCCTGTTCCTCAGCTGAGAGAACGTGGCCAGGCCATGTCTGCATTCTGCTCCTTGAGATACGCCAAACAAACACCCCTATTCCCCCTGCCAGTCCAAACCGGGAGGAGGACCTCCACCCCATCACAAGTTCAGCCTTCAATGCATGACCAAGGCACACCAGACTGGAGACTTTCAGCATCCCAACGAGAAGCAGCACATCCCCAGTCCTGGGCTTCGGCACTGCTGGAAAGCCCTCAGGAGGTGATGCAGGATGCCTGTCACAGCTCTCATCACATGGGGGCAAGGCAGGAAAGCTGAGGCAAAGACAGGAATTTGCCCTCCTGACGGCAGGAGAGGCAATCAGAGCTGTGTTTCTGGCTGATCCCCTACCATAGCCCACGCTGTCCCATAATTTTGTGAACACATTCTTGACGGCAGAAACCTGGATGGCACCCTTTAGCAGGGGAAGGAAAGGACTTGCTGAACTTGAAGCACTCCAGCTCCTGCATGAGAGGGGTTGTCAGACATTTTTTAAGATGTTCTTGTTGAATATGAGGCTATTGCCCTGAACGAGCTGCTGGAGCCTTTGCCTCGCCAAACACCATCCCCGAACGGGTCGCACACCTTCTCACCAGAGGCTGGCTCTAAGCTGCCTTTTTCCCCCCACAATTTCAGAGTTTTGCAGTCAGCATTCCTAGTTTTCCATGTCATTAATCTCTGCAGGCCCCGGCTCCAGGCAGGCTGGAAGCCAAATCCTGCCAGACAGGTTCCAAGTGAACTCCAAGTTTCCGGAAAAGCAGCAAACTCAACTAAAAATTCAAAAAGCACGTGAACGGTACACTGGCTTTCACCAAACACCCAGCAGGGCAAGTGCGAGGCTGCTCAAACCAACAGATGGTTTTGGTGGCAGTCAGCACGCTTTCTCCCATTGCACTTGACTTTTCCAGCCACCAGCCAAAAGATGAAGTGTGTGTTTGAGCTCACATCTTTAATTTTGCCAAAGGAAAAAAAAAACAAAAAACCCAAACAAACAAACTGGTTGATTATTTTTAAGTTTCTCAAGAAAGTTTTTCTTGCTTTGAGAGCTGCCGTTGAGCACTGTCAGCCAATGCATTTTTCACAGCATTTTTGCAGTGATTTTTAATTTCCTTCGTTTGGCATTGAGACGCTTTTCTATGGAACTCCAGTTCCCCAAGGTCCCGAAGCTGAGGCTGAGACAGGCAAAACCTCATTCAGGCAGGGCAAGGGAAAACAAGAAACCTCTCCCACAGTAGGACAAGGGAGAAGGGCGAAGAGCAAAAACTCTCTCACCTGGACATCTCCAGAGGTGTCCTACTGCCTTCAACACCAGCCTTCTCCCCAGTTTCTGCAGGTTGCCCGTGCAACTTCTGTCTGCCCCGGAGTGTGAGGCTCACCGCTGCAGGAATAATACCCATCTTTACCTCTCCTGCAAGCTGCGGGTGACTCGCAGCTTGCATTTTTTTTTTTCCTGGGAGGTCATTTGCCCTCAGGGATGTCTTTGCAGCATCTCCACACCCATGGCTTGGCCCTAAGGGTTTGGGTGTGGGCTTCGCTCAACCTTTCCGCAGACCGCTCAGCATGTGCCAAGGCCACTTCGCCAGATCCCCATCGGCGAGGGCAGTGCCGGCTGCCCGCTGGCTGCCCTGCCAACGAACTTGGGAAACCCGCTACGTTGGACCCCATGACAAAAATCAAGGTGCCGTGTTTTTCGACTGAGGGGAGGTTGGGAGCCGCGAAGTTGTGCATTTTTGTGTTGTTTTCCTCCCTCCAGAAACAAACGCCAGCACGGTTTAACTAGAGGAGCTGTATGGCGCCGAACCAGGAATAAATTGCTAAATAGACCAGCAGCACCATCGCGTTGAGCCGGGATCCTTAGGAACAAGGGCTCTGACAGCCCGTGGCGTGACCCATCGCGTCTCCACGCCAGCTCTCTCACCGAGCGAATCCGAGATGCGCTCCAGAGGAGCCCTAATGAAATCTGCAGATATTTTACTGCTCTGGTTGGATCGCTCTTCCTTCCCCCCCACCTTCCAAGCCTCTTCAAAACAGAGCTTGGAAGCAGCCTGGGATACTTAAGTCCTTAAGTCCTGCCTTTCTCGACTCACAAAGGGAACTAAAAGGAATTGTTTTGAAATAACAGTGCAAATCAAATTACCCATCGCAGATAAGGGGGAGAGAGGTCAAACACGAAAAGGCTTTAGATGAAAGAAGAATTAGCCTGCAGCCTGCAAGAAATAACTCAATTCAAGTCTCATTTTCAGCACCCCCAGAATCTGGCGCAACAGAGGTCCCTATTGAAGCCCAGCAGACAAACCTGGCCAAGACAATTTGTCATGGCGCTGAACACAGAGCCATTTCACCAACCGCACGCAAAGCACCAACCCTCTCCCCAAAACGGGAGAAGTGCATCAACGTATTAGAAGCCACCATCAATCAGCCCAGAGGAAACCACGCAGCCCTGATCAGGTTCCAGCCAGAGCTATGGGAAGCCGCTCTGTGGTTTCGGTCTGCAGATATTCGGCAGCCTCATCCACACCTCCTCCTCCTCCTCCCGAGCTGCATCCCTTGGAGGTGGGGCTGGGGACCGGGCTGCCCCAGCCTGCAGACATCCCCATGGCACCTGGGCTGAGAAGAGCCGAAAGGGGGGAGGTTGCAGACCCTCTGCTCTTGGCCACACCAGCGTTCACCCGGCGCTCCCCAGACTTGGCAGGGTTATTGATGGCCTTGGGACATGCCTGGGGCTCCCAGCAGAGCTTTTCCACTGTCTCCGCTTCAACTTTCCTCCCTTTCACAGAAAATGCTCTCTCCACCTTTCCCAAAGACATATTTTATCCCCTTTGGTTGCAATCTTCCCTCTTCCGGAGCGCAGCAGAAAACAATTTGAGACCAGACCCAGCGCGGCCTGACCAAGGCTGGGCTTGGCTTGGGGGCCAGGCGGGGACCCTCATCAACGCCGAGACCCACCTCCTGGATAAACAGGCTCCAGAAATTCCTGTCGCTCACCAGCGAATGAACCCAGCCGGCTACAAGGCGGTTGCTAAGCTCGCGCTGGCTGGATTATTCACGGGGATTGGGGAGGATTTCAGGAATTGCTCCATGCAGCGGGGAAGCAGGGATTCTTTTTCCCTTTTTCTCCTTCAAATGGAAACACATAATTGAAGAGTGAAATTCTAAAAGCTTTCTCAAGGACTCCGGGCATTTAATTGCCTTTAAAGCACAGGAATTGCTCCCCATTCCCTTCCTGATTTAATGGGAAACAGGTCTCTCCTTCCTGCAGGCCCTCTGAAACTCTTGACCATTTGATAAGTGCACCTTGATAGAGCACAAGTACAAACACACGATGCTGTCCGTACCCTCATCCTCCTAAACACTAAAAACCTTTTATTTTTTTTTTTTTAAATTGCATTGAATGTGCCGCTTCCAAACCTTTCCCCTTTGGAGCAGAGGGGGTGAATTACTGAAAAAAGAGATGAAAATTACTCTAAAGGGCACCCGTCTGTGGCTGGTGCACACTGATGCTCTGTGCAATCACACCGGTACAGGGAGAAATGTTTCCCCACCGCTGCCATCCATGCAGTGCAGGAGTGAGCTTTTGGGGTGCTTTGTTCAAATCCCCCCCCCC
>Ga0065711_1000998_pt1 | contig 50320 bp, 25 predicted proteins | sample Hoacrofraction12_FD_59098 | JGI IMG/M metagenome (GOLD analysis project Ga0065711, IMG submission 59098) | Hoatzin crop microbial communities from Cojedes, Venezuela - Epithelial fraction 12 v2 (version 2) | ecosystem: Host-associated > Birds > Digestive system > Esophagus > Crop | place... | reverse complement strand
CCTCTGTTTGCTGTTCTGTTAAACTGCCCTTATCCCGACCCACCAGTTTCTGCCTCTTTCTTTTCATTCTCCTCCGCACGCCGGCGGGGGGAGGGGCGGCCGCATGGCGCTTTTGTTGCCAGCGGCAGCCAAAACCAAGACAGACAGCCAACATGGCTTCACCAAGGGCAAATCGTGCCTGACCAGCTTGGTATCCTTGTATGATTGGGTTACAGCGTTGGTGGACAAAGGATGGGCAACTGACATCATCTACCTGGACTTGTGCAAGGCATTCAACACCTCCCGCATGATGTCATTCTCTCTAAATTGGAAGGACATGAATATGACAGATGGACCACTCGTTGGATAAGGAACTGGCTCAATGGACGCACACAAAGAGTTGCAGTCAATGGCTCGATGTCCAGGTAGAGACCAGTGACAAGTGGTGTGCCTCAGGGGTCAGTATTGGGGCCGGTGCAGTTTAATATCTTTGTTGGTGACATGGACAGTGGGACTGAGTGCACCCTCAGCAAGTCTGCTGACGACACCAAGCTGTGTGGTGTGGTTGACACGCTGGAGGGAAGGGATGCCATTCAGAGGGACCTTGACAGACTGGAGAGGTGGGCCCGTGTGAACCTCATGAAGTTCAACAAGGCCAAGTGCAAGGTCCTGCGCATGGGTCAGGGCAATCCCAAACACAAGTAGAGGCTGGGCGGAGAGTGGCTCAAGAGCAGCCCTACGGAGAAGGACTTGGGGGTACTGGTGGATGAGAAGCTCAACATGAGCCACCAGTGTGCGCTTGCAGCCCAAAAGGCCAACCATATCCTGGGCTGCATGAAGAGAAGCATGGCCAGCAGATCTAGGGAGGGGATTCTGCCCCTTTACTCTGCTCTCCTGAGACCTCACCTGGAGTCCTGCATCCAGCTCTGGAGCCCCCAACATAAGGACATGGATGTGTTGGGGAAGGTCTAGAGGAGGGCCACAAAGATGATCAGAGGGCTGGAGTACCTCTCTTAGAAGGACAGGCTGAGGGAGTTGGGGCTGTTCAGCCTGGAGAAGAGAAGGCTCCGGGCTGACCTTCTAGCAGCCTTCCAGTACCTGAAGGGGCCTACAGGAAGGATGGAGAAGGACTTTTCACAAGAGTGTGTAGTGATAGGACAAGGGGGAATGGCTCTAAACAAAAAGAGGGCAGATTTAGATTAGGTATTAGGAAGAAATTCTTCACCACGAGGGGGATGAAACACTGGAACAGGTTGCTCAGAGAAGCTGTGGCTGCCCCCTCCCTGGCAGTGTTCAAGCCTGGGTCGGATGGAGCTCTGAGCAACCTGGTCTAGTGGAAGATGTCGCTGCTTATGGCAAGGGGGTTGGAACCAGATGATCTTTCAGGTCCCTTCCAACCCTTACCATTCTATGATTCTATGAATTACAGCCATTTTTAGCAGCTACTTCAAAAAAAGAAGAAGCAAGCATGCAACTGACATAGCTCTGTAACAGGAAGAAGGTCGACCATCCATCATCAGGAACTTATTCTGGCCCTTGCCCTCATTTCAGGGTCCCAACTGGAAAAAAACCACTCAAATCCCACTGCAATCTAGTGGGAATAGATCAGTCACCAAATTGCCTTGAAAGTCCTCTCTATAATGACCATTTTTAACAGTGAGAGTGTGGTGCTTACTTTGCAAACTGACTTCATCTGGAAAAAAAAAAAAAGGAGAGGACTGTTGTTTTGAAGTAGTGCTGTGCCAAGACGGTCACTACACATGAAATGGTGGCTCATGAATCAAACATCCTATGCACCACATCTACTTCAAGCAAGCCAGGTGAAAAGTTGCTCAAACGAAGCGAAACGCCCATTAGCTGAAGTGGCTTTGTGACAGCAAGCCTCTTCAGTGGCTACTTGGGTAGATTAAGGATATGCAATGCTTACCTAACCAGTATGAAGCAAAAGTCTGATTTGCATTGCCAGCCTACCAGCAGGAGTAGGTTACCCAGCTACCTACTGTTATGTCAGCTGTTTTACAACATGATAAAACTGAACAGACTCATCACTATATGATTTCAAAACAATATTTTCATTTCATAAGCCCTCACTTCCAAGCTGTTAAGAAGTATGACCAAAAGAATGACTGCTTTACTATGCTAACTGTCCAGGACATCCATGTAATGATTGTCTTTGTAACCAGCAGTGGGAAAATCTAGCACTACTCAAGTCCCACAGCAAACTTTTGTGGCATTAACATGCCGAAGTTTCTTTTTCTTCTTAGGGATTGTCAGCTGCTGGGAAAGTATCCCATTTTGTGTGCACTACCTGGACAATGTAAACATGCTTTATGTATACTAAGAAGAGTACTCCTTAGAAACAATGAAGTATGATACACGCTTTGGCTTCAAGAAACAGGTTTCATACTGTGCCATTGAAACACAGATAAGAAAATTAAACAGATCTTGGCAACTGTGCTTAACCCTCGGGGTAAAGGCAGGACATATACACTAAGCAGCACTGCGATAGTTCAGGTCCTTACATGACAAACTTTCTGTGTATTACAGACAAAATCAGTAGGGTTGTTTTTTATCCTCCATGGCCTCTGGAAAATTCCTGAGAATGCAGGTTGAGACAAAACCCTCCCTGGGAGGGAGGATTGTTTTCTTTAGCTGCAGTACTACATTTGATGCTATTGCATCCATGTTTCCAAGAGGCTGAACACCCACATCTCATCTTAATCTCAACTGGAATTGTAATTATTCCATAAGGTTGATAATTGAGTATTTCTTGAACATTCAGCGAGATGTAGAAAGGCTTGATTTTCACAGGTGGAAAAAACATACAGTTTCTCTGTCCTGTTTACTTTTTGGATCCAGATCTTCTTCACACCACTTTCATATTACCTCCATTTTATAAAGAGAAAACTAAGACAGAATTAATGCTCAGAGATAAATGTCCATTTTTTGCACTCTCTGTGATTTCAGTGGCCTCCAGCTTTCACGTCTGTGAACAGGGGTAAGGTAGTCCCTGTTGTGTTGCCTATGCTCCAGAAGTAAATTATGGCAGTGATGGAAGAGCTTTGCCAATTCTCCATCTCCAATTTAACCATCCTCTTCGAATATAAATCAACAAGGAATGCAGTGCACAGAAGTTGTAAAAAAAAAAAAAAATCTGAAGATAAGGCTATGATGTCTATAAGGGCTTGTGAATTATAGATCTCTTCTGAGAAAACGTAGTTACTCTTGATGAAATGATGAAAGTTTGATCTTCCTCTGACTATTCCTTGTTACTTCCTGCTTACTTTTTGTTAAAATAACAGAAGATAAAATCTTATGAATGTTGTGTACTTTGTGTTTCTGGGTAAAGGGCCCTGCAGAATTATGTCCAGTGATACCCTGCCTCTTGCCCATCGACTATGGAAAAGTCACATCAAGTCTTTTACAAAGACATTGAGTCTTACTTTTGAGACTCCGAGTGAGGATAAACATGCCACACCTGCTGAAGAAGGCAAGCCTGGAAGAGCTGAGAGTTCAGTTTCAGTTCCACTTCAGGTCTATATCATCACTTGTCTTTTTTCAAATTTGTGGCACTGGTGAAATCAGTGGATGACATAGACATAAAGTAGGCATAACAAAACAGCAAATTAGGTTTACAGTCTTGACTTTAGCAGACCAAAGTCAACTACAATTTTAAATGAGATTCTTGTGTGATACATGCAGAACTGTACCTATGTCTTAATCTATGTTCAGAGGTGCAGAGAGGATTGCAAATCAGACACCAGGAAAATACAGGACACAAGAGTTATCCGAAGTTTTCCAATCTTGAGATTACTTTGTAAACATTGCAAACTTGAAGGAAAAAGGCCTATATATTCCTAATTTGTCTTTTGTTTAGTTTAGAGGCTTAGTGACTCATCAGCTCCTGGTTCACCTCTAATGATCATTTCTTCTATCTCTATGTCAAAGTTGTAACGAGCAGTAACCACTTTATTTAGAGTAGTTGAGACTGTTTTTAAAAAATAAGATTTTTGGGGATCATCCTGGCTGAACTGGACAAGAAACAACAAAAGCCAGCCTGGATGAAGGTGAGACAAAAGTGGTCTTAGTTCATTGTAAATTGTAGCTTCTTCATAAACTAGGTCAAGATACAAACTGAAAGGATAAGACATAACAAAACAGGTAGTTACAGCATCTGAAGGAACAAGGCATTGCTGCTTCATTTTTTCCCTTTGTCTACTCTACCCTACAAAAATAGAAGACTATTATTTTACTTCTGTTTTACATGCTAACCTAAAAAATGCCATTTATTTTTTCAGGACAAGACATAAATGGAATAGGATTTGGTTGTGGGTTTAGAGCATATTTTTGAGTGTGAGTTCTTTGGTATCTCCATTTGGTTTTGAGACACCTGTGCTGCAAGCTTTCACTGGGGAAGGGTTGCTCAATTGAGACTTTTTTTTCAGAGCCTCTGGTCAACCTAAGAAAGACGTGCGTAGCTTAGATTTGAACAGTCTTGCAGATGGATGTGTTAAAAATTTTAATAACAGTGAAACGAAGAACGAAAAGCCCCACTGGAAATAGGAAACCTGGTTTTTAACTGTAAGGTCAGATGGAAATGTTTACCAAGAGAAGGGATGGATTTCTCATTGCTTTGAAGTCTCTAAACAAAGTTGGATGTCTCTCTCAAAAGTCATGTCTGTAGTTTAAATAAGAAGTATTTGACTTGAAGGAGAAGTAACTGGTTTGTGTTCTTCAGTATGCATTTTACAGCCTGTCAGACCAGATCATCCTAACAGTCAGTTCAAGCCTTTGCATAAAAAGCATATATAGTAATCTTACATTTACTAAAATCACCAGTGAAATGCAAGTTTCTGGGTTATAATTTGGCACCTGCTTAACAGGAACGTTTTAATTTGCTAGCTAAGACAGAGCAGTGCTCCAGCTGATGAGCACCAGAAGTCTTAGGAAGCGCAGAAGGAGCCAAGGTCTGAATTTTGGCTAGGTCAGTGAGTTAAATCATTCCTATGTGGGTTTTAAATACCATATCCCCTCAAAAGCCAATGATGTTTTATGTCTCACCTAATCAATTAAACATTCCCTTGTCAGTGCCTCCATCTGACTGGATCTGGACACCACTGGGGGTATGGAGCACTGTTTCGTAGAGAAGGTGTTATTTTCTTAAGTATGACCTGTTTTAACATGAAAGATAAAGAGACAGAGAGTTAAGTATTTCCTCTCAGCCATTTCCATCATGATAAGTGGTAGGCACCCACATTTTGATTCAACACAGGAACACCTCTTTCTTGCAAAGCTGTTAAGGCTGTGAATTACTTCTGCATTGGGGTCACAGGAAAGGGAAAGGAAAGGACATGTTTTCTCTTATGGAATCAAATCATACAGAAATGCTGTCAACAAATGCTTCTAGCAGCATTACACCATTTGTTAATTTGTAGCTGAAGAAGATGCCACATAGAGAAGGGAGATAGCTTCATGGAAAGCTTCCTTGCAGTGTTTGCTCAGCACTAATCCGAAAAGAAAGCCCACAGTACCAGAAGCCAGACAAAAGACAAATTATATAGTTGTTGAGCATCTTGTTTCTCCAGATAGCCAACCCATAGCTACAGTTCATGGGCATATAAATTCTAACTTCTATAGTGAAAACAAGCCCTATAATGTTACCAAGTCAATTTAATATAAAACAAAAACAAAAACAAAACCCTAAATCAAAGTTTGAAACGTGCCCTTAGGTGTAATGGAATGGAAAATGGAATTACATTAGTAGAGCTGAAAGAAATACTCTGCCTGTTGCTAAAAAAACAAAGCTGTAAGCATTTTTTTCCACTTAGAATTCTGTCTTTTGTTTCACCATCAGTGGCTCAAAAATGATGATTATTTATCACATCTGAAGATAGCAACATGGTCAAAATCTCTACCAAAATTGACTATTAGGATCTTTCAAAACTTCTTGGATTTTGAAAAGTAAAGTACTTTACTGCAGGAAAAGATCTGTGCCTCATTTTGGGAGAAACAAAAGCAAAGAAGGATTTTATCTGCCTGTAGAACAAACCATGAGAAGCCATATCATGACAACTGAAATCAATCTTCTCGCTAGTTTTCTGCCAGTTCCCCTTCTGATTATCCTCAGAGTTGGGTCAAAACAAATAAGATCCTGTTCTTTTTTTATGTTTGGGATTTGTGGCACTGAGAGATGATGTTAGCAGGATGGACCTTGTGTAATCTTCTGGTGAAGTGCACACCATATATGAAGTGAAAACGTATGTACAGCCCAGACTTCATAGTGCTCTTGTCCCCCACAACCATTCCTTAGGACCGAAAGATAGCTGTGCGACCACTGAGATATCTGGAGTTGCTTTGGTCACACAGGTACTGACACAAGTAGTGTAAAACTTCACAGACTTCTTGTGCAAATGCACTGTGCCTCCTCACAGCAGTAACATGCTCAGCAGTGCTAATGCATAATGAAATGTAGTTGCTCATTTCAAGGGGCCATAGATGGACTCAGCAGCTTCTGTCAATAGGAATGCAAATCTAAAAAACATGCAAAAGCTTTGCTTGATTTTTTCCAGGATTTAGAAGCCAAACTACATAACTCAACTTCAGATCGAGCAGATATGGGACAGCAACTACAGCATCTGTAAAGTTTGCAATATAGGATAATTTTTGAAAGTTAGAATACATAGAATACACGTATATATTATTTAGGTTGTATCCTAAGTATAGGACAAGTTTTATAAAAGACGTTTTTGCGTTTCTCTTTTTATATATATATATATACACACACACATATATATATAAACCCCAGTTCTTTAAACACTCATCTTGTTTATGATTTCTAGGTATGCTTTTCTCATTGGTTAATGGGTACGTGTATTTAGGTTCACTGTGAACACAGAAAACCTAAATTTCAGCATCTCATCTTTTATTCCAATAAATTTCAGTCAACAAATTTTAAAGTCAAGTGTTAAAAATGTCCTTCCAAATCCTAAAACAAAAATATCAGCCTGCCATCAAAAGTCTCCACACAATGTCAACAAGCTTCCTCTTCCATAGGGGAGAAGAATTCACCCTTAGGACTTAGACCTTTAGTCTCTTAGCTACAGACAGCTGGTGGCAATGACTAAACCATTATTCACATTTAAGACTGTACAAGACTGTTAATTATACGTCAGCAGCTCTCCACATTATGGAGAATCCACATTCTGGTGATCAAGAAGCTAATTGTTAGGAAATAGTATCATCCCTGCTGTAGACTGAAATGTGAGTTTGTGTTTTGTGGAGACAGTTGGCTTGAATGGCCATGTAAGTAGTGACAATATATGGCAGAATTCATCATGGACTTGATTATGTCTCTCTAGGTACCCAAACTGCAGAGATGAGGCATGAGTGAAGGCTTTTGAAAAAGGAATGGCAAGTATCTTTTTCCTATAAAAAAGATGGGGAAAGAAAGGTTGATGTAAAATATCATGCTTCACTTTCTTCCTCTCAAAAGAAAAAAATGAGAAAACTCATTTTCCTCATTTTCCACATTTTCTGACAAGTTCATTAGAAAGTATCTCTGTTGTAGCATATACACATGAGGCTGATACAATCACAATGAGGCACGGATTACTGAAAGCCATTTGAGGAACTATTTATATCCGAAATACTTTTGTAAAATTCCACAAAAGTCTAGGTTGTGTAGAAGTGTTATAGACACTTCATTTCCTTTCCAGAAAACTATTTCTCTGAGGCACAGCTTTCCACATGCCATTGTATACTAGTGTAGAATTTAAAGTTCAGTGTTGTCTTTGCCTTTGCTACTATTTAGTTCAAAATAAAAAAAAAGTGGCAGTTTATTATTTTTGGGAGTTATTATAAGATGAAATACCAGGTTAGTTTAGGCCAGCATTCTATCTCCTGCATGACCTGGTGCCATTTCCTCAGAAGGTAAAAATGCCTCTTGTTAGGTGGCTCTGTGGCTCATCCAGATCTCTAACTGCTAGAGATTAGACAGATCTGAAGCATAGCATTTGCATGTCTTCCGAAATTTGTATCAGCCTTAAATATTGCCATTTCTGAGAATTTAATTAGCCTACAGATGTCCACTTCTGCACTGAACCCATGAATTTTCTCTCCAGGCTGAAAGCTGCACAAGATTGTCTGCACAGAGCTGGCATGAACCTCAAAGCAGTGTTTGCATTTCAGGTCAAATTTTGTTGTCAGACACATAGATGAAAGGCCCACAGTTTAGAATTTCAGATACTTACAGGTATCTCAGCAGACTTTTTTGCAGCTTTACTCTGTAGGGTTTTCTTTCATCTGAACCTAAAGCCAACAGTTTTCATAACATTTTGCTTAACTTTCAGTGTAAAATGAAATACAAGTATTCCCCCATATTTCAATCCTGTAAGTCAACTGAAAGTTAAGAGAGCAAGAAAATGTTTTGTCTGGAACTGTTTTTTTTAACACTGCTGGAAACAAAAGGAATTTAATTTACACTTACAGAAAGAGAAGTAAACAGCTACACATCAAATATCAGAGTCAAGCACACACATCACTTAAAGACACTAACTGCTGCACGTTTTGATCATTATGAAGTCAGCACAGATTTTCCCTAAAGTCAGAACTGAAATACTTTACAACTGTGCACGTAGGGTATATAGTTTAATATATTCAGTGCCAACAGCAGCACAAATGGCTTGCACTGATTATGGCCTCCCCTTTCCAGTCCCTTGCCTCCGTCTTCCCCTTTCCAGCCTCATTGATCAATCCACTCCTTTCTGACTCTTTTCCTCAGTCTTCTGCTTTCCAACCCCATCGCTAGTCACACCATTTCCACCCCCATCCCTCAATCCTAGTGTACTTTGGGAGATGAAACCAGATCCTGCCTGATGTGGAGGGGGCTCCAAGGTCCCCAGCAAGGAGAAGTGCCTGAGGAACATGCGCACCCCCACCTGACTCCAGCCCTGACAGCCTGGCTCTCCCTGACCCATGGCTCCCGCTTACCCCACACTTCTTTCCCAACACATCACACGATCTCGCCTGGGACCCTATGGCATGTCCTCAGGGTTGGTATAGCCTGATGCAGATAAAGACACTTGCACTGCCTCTTGCCTCAGCACACATCTTAATGACAAGCATTTGGTTTCAGTCTACAAGGCCTTTGGACCAAGATGCTGCACTAAACTGCACATTTTACTAGTTTTCCAGAGAGAAAGAAAATCCTGACAAGCAAGTAACTTCTGCATGCCGCATCTGAGTACAGCTTTTTTTTTGGCAGCTCTGAAGTTGTATGTGAAGATGTTGAGATTCTCAGAGTTTTGGCACTCTGACACTGAGGTGCTTGGTTTGTCACTGGGTTTAATGCAACAAAAACTTGCTAATGTTCACAGTTGCAGCTAGCAACAAGCTTTTGATAGCAGTGTCTCTTCTGCCTGTAGCTCGTACTCTATAGGTTTAGCATCTGCTTAAAATAATGTCTTAATAAACTAGCTAATTACACAGCTATGCCAAGTGCAGCAATAAATGTCTTAACACCAGTTGCATTATATGCTTCTTCACCACTGTACCACAGTCACATTTTTCTAACTTTTTCCCCAATTACTTTTCTTTCCTTTGTCATGTATCCACTAAGGAATTAATGTCTTTATTCTCTGATACAGCCCTGGATCCACAGCAAGAGAACTGTCTGACACAGTGAATATCCATGTTTAACTGCTATGCTATAAAATTTTGCTGCAGTACATATATGTGACAAAATTAACATTTTTGTATAGCTGCCTTGTGGGTGACATACCAGTCCACTGTGGCTCTGGATTTTTTTTCCTCCCCTCCAAAACCAAATTACTGTATTGTGAATTAAAGGTAATAGCTTAAAAACATTTCCGCTATGCGTTGCAAGCAGCCTTAAAAAGGGCTTTTTAAGGAGTGAGATGGTGGAAGTAAAAACAGTGCTTCTGTGGTTGATTTATAAATTATCTTCACAGTAATACAACCCTTTATCAATACTAACAGTATCACCCCACAGGGTAACGCACCCTAATGCTCGTGTTAATATGTGATCAGTATACCTTGGTGAAGGGCAGACTTATAAAGAGGACAAGTAACGAAGGGAAATGACAGGTGGATGCATTTGTCAGGATACACATATCAGCTCCAGTGACGAAAGCCTGTAACTCACAGTGACTCTGTTGCTGTGAAATGATACCCCAGCATGATAACTAAGGAACAGGACCACATATTCTCATATATCCATGTCCAAATGAAGTAACCTGATCTTCTTGCATTCTGCTCACCCACCTCTAATATGATATACCATTCCTTACTGCAGGACTCCAGACTTCTAATGTCTTTTACTAAATAACTCCCTTTCTGTTTTCTTGCCATTTGCATGTTGTTTACCCGAAAAATGATGGTTCTAGTTCAGTAAATCAATCATATTAGTTATTTCAGAGTAAACAAGGAAAATAAAGTTCTTCTAAATCCTGTTGGCTAGAGAGGACACCTCAAGTAGGACTCACTAATCAGCATATCTGAGAAATTGTTTTCTGATACCATAGGACACAATGATTGAAGAGGCATCATGAGGTCATGGTCAGAAGTAACAGAGAGGTCTCTGAACAGAGCTGGTTGCTGCTTCTCCCATGGAGAGCAACTTTGTGGCAGATAGATAGGCAAATACTGCTCTTTTTTTAGGTAGAATTTATCCTGTTCGTGAATACTACTCTATGGCTTGATACCTATACTACCAGCTTGTGAAAAGGAGATGAGATGATGGCACGTAGCTTGTACGTCCTCCTCCATCTGTTGTCCCTCCCACAGCTCCCTTCCTGAGAAAGAGAGATTTGGGGACCTGCTGCTCTCAGAAAGCATCCTGTTGAATGCAGGTGTAAGCCAGGGACAACCACAAGCTACTATCTGAAACTTTTTACAAGTAAACATTAAAACCAGTTTTAAAATTTGTGTGTCTGACCTCATATCCATAATTTCACCATCTGTCATCAACTAAGGCAGCTGAAACTTAATGCTTCAGCTTATAATCAGAGACCTGTGCCACAAAACATGGAAACTTGTATTTGCCTCTGGAGAAAGACTAAGGAATCAGAGCTAGAAATGGCAGGTGTTAAGGAAGGGCTGTTTTCCCCTCTCTGATAGCCCAAAGGGCTATCCCTAGTTCACTAGGGAACTTTGCAAAAGCATTCATCATGGCTTATCACCCAAACCTGATGCCAGACAATGTAAGCCAGAGCAGCACATGGATTGCAACGACAGGGTGGCCAAGGGGCAGAGGGTCTTCCATGGGTAATTGCATTTTCTTTCTGTAAGTCGAAAGGACATTAACATGAAAACCCAGGAATTTCAGAGGCCTTCTTTCCATCATAGTAGTCTTTTGCAAACAGGCTGCTTGCAGGATGATGCCTCTGTTTGAGGACTAGGCTGGCTCAAAACACAGAAGCGGGCTCTGAGGGACAAGGGGATCTGGCAGCAGGTAAGGTCCCTGCAGATGTCAGAGTGCCCTTTTCCTATCCTGGCTCTTTACATGCACCCTGCCCTCTCTGCCCAGGGATCCTCCATTCCTCACAGTGTCCTTGGCTGTTTGGCAACGTGCACAGACTCTGGCGTAGGCTTCCCACCCCTAAAGCAGATGAAAGTAAAGTATACAGGAGCATGTCTTTCTTTTGCACTGAGACCCACAAGAGCTCTTTGATGGTCCTGAGTGCATAATATTATATGCGTGGTGAGTAGTTATGAGACATTAACTATGAATATCAATACAAAATTAATTAGGTCTCTTAAGTCCCTCGTGTTTTCTGTGGAAGACTTGAACAGACTGCGCATCTTCCTGAGAAATGCTTTAAGAAGTGATGCTGTAACTCCCTCTGGTGATCAAGACTTGTATCTGACCTAAAAGTCAAGTTAATAACAGTTTTCTTGAGCGTAGTTTCATTTCTACAGAAAGAACCTAAGGACAACTTCAAAACTGTCAATTTTTATGAGTTCCTCAATAACTGTCAACTGTGCAGTGAATAACTAATTAGTAAAAAAAAATTAAAATTAATCATGAAATATTAATTAATGTCATGTGAGATCAGATGCTAGATTCCATTGTGGAAGGAGGAAAGCATAATTTTTTTAATGGAGGACAACACATAAGGAGAGCTGCAGTCCCTGATGTTTTCTTACTACAGAATGCATGGGTATGCTTCAAAATAAGCTGCAGCACCTGGAGTTGGTGCATCACTGCAGTGTCTAATGGCCCTCCAGCAGCCTCCACTTACAGGATCAACACAGGTCTCTGGCTCTAAGGCAAGGCCTCAGAACAGCATTTGGACAAACACCATCGTTCTTTCTTGGTGTCTCCTCCGTTTGATTCCATTTAGTGTCCCCTTGGGTCAACATGTAAGAGCAGCCAGTGCCCTTTGAAAGGGACATTTGGCATGATGTTTTATGTTTCTTGCGAAAAACATGGTCTCTGTGGTTTAAAACTGTTTTCTCCGCCTTAAAAAGGCACTTTTCTGAAGGTTTCTATATCTCATCATTCACAAAGGCACAGGAAGGCACCATGCAAGGCTGTTAGAAGATGGTAAAATTATGCTAGAGCTTATTTTTACTCTTGGCAAGGCAAATGACAAGAAATGGAAGAAAATATGATTTAAATTACCTTTGCCTGTACTGTGTCAGGGACTCAGCACAGTCCTTAAGTAGCTTTGTAACAATGAGCCTTGTGACCCTCTTTTAACCTTAGCTCCAAGAAGCTCTTCAAGGTACTGTCATTTGAAGACCTGAATCCTCTGTAATGCTTCCAGCATTCTCTTGTGAAATTAACATCATTTTTCATTCCAATATATTTTATCTCAAGCCTTTTGGGTCCTGAAACAGTGAGGCAGAAACTACACCTAAACCTAGGAGTTTAATGTACAAAAAAAAGGATGGAAGAGCACAGGGGCTGACCACTGCCATTAACGTTTGTGGCCTAAGGAGCAGACTGGGTTAGTGCTGCCAGCAGTGCTCTTCAGTGCCGCTCACTGAAAAACCCTGCCCATATGGGAGTTAAACTATTTTTTCACAGGACTTCTAAAACTTCTCTGTTAACAAACATGTATGAGATTTCAGTCCTGTTTTTCAACAGGCATTTGGTACTTCACGGTCCTTTCCTCCAAAGGTATGTAGGAGCTGTTGGTCCAATATATTTTTTTAAATCCTGAAAAGTAGTGCAATAGAATGAGAACAGGCCTTTGTGACTGACAGCAACTGAAGGACCCATGATCTTCATTATCTCAGTTATTTTATTGTCCACTTTTTTATTAGAAGGCTCATAAGGGAAAGAAAATCTCTGGGGTAATCATGTGCATTCCCCACATTATTCAATGTGCACGTGCCCCATAGGTAGCAAGAAGCAATTATATTCAGCTGATTAATGTGCATTAAAGAGTTTACAGGCTTGACTGGCCAAAAAGGCTCCCTCTCATGAGAGGTAATGAATAGGAAAAAGACAGAATTATCAGCCAAGTCAGACCTTACAGACTTTACCTGTGGCCTAAGCAAAAATGTAAAAAGAAGTGAATAATGCCTGTCTTGCTGATCAACAAAACCAAGTTTCAGACAACACAGTGGGGAGAATATGCTGCTAACCTTATCATTAGCTGTAACAGACTTCAGAAAGAGAATACCCTCTTCACTAATTTCTCAAAGATGTGTATGTTCACACAGTGGGACGTACATCCTGGTCAGTGTCTTTGGTGGAGAGCATATGCTGAAAAAGAAATTATTACCATTTCTATTAGCTTCTGTCTAGAAAAAGTACATTGACAGGAACTGCCTGTAATATTTCCATGTTGTGACCTTCTTTCTTTTTATTAAGAATTTAAATTAATGTAAAAACTGTGAGATATTTTCAATCTAAGCACCTGAGCACATTTAGAAAGTTACATATCTCTTCTTCAAGTGCACACTGACAGAGGATGTGAAGAGGAGCATCCCAAACACTGTGGCTTGATGGGTGCTCAATTTGTCAAGTAAATCCTAACATACGGGCTGTCATATTTTCAACTTGTAGTCTGGTGTCCCTTCTGCACAGTGTTGCTTACTACAGAGGCTCATGTAGGCTAAGTTTCTTGCAAATCAGGTGTTTTAATGATACTGAAGCCCACCTGCACCCATAAGAATACTTCGTGCCCACTGACGCTATAGGTGGGGCTGATGCTCAGCCAACAAACACAGACTTCAGGTGTGCTTCAATGCCAGAAGCATTGCAGTCGTGTATAACCACTGTTTTGTTTGCAACAGACTGTTGATCACATGGTAATCCAGTTGGATTCAGTGGGTAAAACCTGCTGCTGTAGAAGTCAGTGGGAGCTCTGCCACTCTTCTCAAGGGCAGCAACACTTCACACAAGAAGATTGTTCCTGTCAGTGAGTTTGTCTCTGTGTATAAACATAACTGTGCCTGGCTAACCCTCCTTTGGGTTCATCTTTGAGTGAATGAACGAAAAATGCTTACATTGAGCAAGCATACAATATGCTTACTCAAACATCAATGGTTCCAGAAAAGTCAAGATGGCTTCTACTGCTACTACGTCAAATTATATTATTAATTGCATAATCGGTTTATTGTATAGCTCTATTAAAAGAATTGCATGATACCCAACTCTTGTCAGCTAAATATTTCTTTTATAAACACTTTGAAGTCAGTAATTATTTTATTTGATTGCAGAGTTCATGAAAACCCCTATTTTTTCTCTGTTTTCTGACCTGTATCCTGTAATAAAGCAACTGGGTATTCAGAATGCAGTGGCTCACAGGAGGCACACAGCTTTGAAATACAGCAAGAACAAACCGTACAGCTTCTCTTATGAGAAGCTGGAAGCAGAAAATTGCAGCTGTAAGTGTAGTCATCTTCCTTCATTATGCAAATGACAAAAGTTTTTCGCTTTCAGGTGAAGGTCAAAAGACATTTTTTGCCTGAGATCAAACATCCTCAGTCTACTGGGCAATGTTTAAAATTGGAAGAAAGCTGGTCATATGTCAATAACATGTTGGACCTTCAGTTTTAGTACTAGACCAAAAAGTGTGAAATTCACTACATTATGTTCAACTCAATGTATGCACACACATATTTTAGTCTCAGTATGTAGTTTTCCTCTTACAGTGGTGTGAAAAAAAATTAGTTTACATTGCCGACTTTTACAGGACTTTCTTAATTTCAACCCACAGATTACAGTAAGAGTGTTTTTTTCTTAGAATCATAGACTATCTCAAGTTGGAAGGACCCATAAGGATCACTGAGGCCAACTCACTGCTCTTTTTAGTACTACCTAAAACTAAACAATTTGACAAAGACCATTGTCTGGACGCTCCTTGAACTCTGACAGGCTTGGTGCTGTGACCACTTCCCCAGGGAGCCCGTTCCAACGACCGACCACCCTCTCAGTGAAGAACGTTATTCTAATGTGCAGTCTGAACTTTGCCTGGTGCAGCTTCATTCCATCCCCTCATGTCTTATCGCTAGTCACCAGAGAGAGGAGATCAGCACCTCCTCCTCCGCTGCTCCCCTTGAGGCAGTTGTAGACCATGATGAGGGCACCCCTCAGACTTCTCTTCCCCAAGCTGAACAAGCCAAGTGACCTCAGCCAATCCTCGTAAGTCCTCTTAATTCATTTTCCTTTAATCCACCTACAATTTCCCACTTACCTTTTTCCATTCTCTCAATTATGCCTTAGTTGAAACCAGTTCAACCAAACTATGTATTACATTTCATCCCATGGTACATTCAAAACTTCAGCATACTCTGGTATTGAGAGGAGCTGTCCTGGGAAAGGACAAAATTGTCCTGTTCTTGCCAGAAACCATTAACAGATTTATGGAAAATAAAAATCAATCAGATTACTTAAAATAACAACAATAGCCATTCAACACAGTTAGGCTGATGCTTATTTATTGACTGATCATTGTCTGGTGACCTGAATCAGCAACTGAACTTCTTTGCTTGCTGTGCTATTGAAATATGGCTGGCTATTCCTTCAGCCATTACCCGGAGTATCTAATTTCTCACTTCAATATTTATCACAGGATGGTAACAGGTTTTATTTCCAAAGTGCAAGGGATAAAAGTCAGTATGTCCAGAGCTGTTCTCAAGTTCAGCGATTTGTTCAGATCCAAGAATTTCTGCAAAAGTGGGAATTGTTGTCACCATCTGTGCTTAAAACACCATAAAGGTAGTCACACTGGAAGGCATGAATGACTCAGTGAACAAAGCGTAGGATGCCTCAGTGGGTCTGACAAGTCGTTTAACCTCTGACTATCCTCTCAGGCTGCCTTTCCACTGATGTGACACCACGGACCTCAGTGGATGTGCCCCTGACCTGCAATCCAAGCAGCAAGGCGAGAAGCAGTCCCGTGGTCCCTCAGCAATGACCAGCACTGTGGTGTACCACCCTGAGACCGTACGTTTTTACCCTCCCATATAATTTCTCTCTGTAAGCACAAATGCACAGTTCTCATTAAATCAACATACCTAGCAACTCCTCACGTTTTCTGAATCTCCACATGTGATCCTACTGCCCAGTCACTAAAAGGTGGCTTATGGAAATGCTGAAGCATGAAGGCTAACTTCCCTTTGAAAAACAGAGTAACAGTCTATTAAAACATGGAATTTTGTTTTTGCTGACATTAAATTGTACTTGCTAACCCAATTCTTGTTGCTGGTGCATTTTAGAAATAAATAATCATTCAATTCATGTTCACAGTGGTCTGCTGGACGGAAATCTGTGATATGTCATGGGTTATGGACTTGGAAACTAGAAAGTATCTGCTTGTCTCAGCAATGTGTCTATTAGGGAAGATCATTGTCCCAGAAATCAGTCCAAGAAACCAGCTGTGGGCGGGGAAGACGTGAAGGACCTGGAAGGGAAGAGGAGGCAGTGGTTCCCACGCTGACATGCTCCCACGGTGCAGGCACTGCCTGCCCACGCCTCACAAGGGCTGAGGGCCTGGAGCACACCTCCGCCATTTGGCAAAGCCGATCCCCGAGGACACGCCTGCCCAGGGGCCACCAAACCCCCTCCACCAGGAACATGAATTAAACCATGAAATATATCTAAAATGTTCACGTTTAAAGCACGGCATTGCTCATGACACTGCTGATGAGTACGTATCCTCCAGCGCTGAAGCAGGGGTCTTCTTCAAATGTAATACTTGTAACCACGTAAAAAATTCCAGAAGTTATTTTCCAGCCAGCATTAATACTTTGAACTTTGAATCCATGACATCATTGCACAGAGCTCTCACTCAGTCACAGAAAGACATAATTGTACATGGCAAAATACCTCCTCACTTTGCAATTCTATAATTACAAGAATTATTAATGTGCTGAGCGGACATCACTGAGTGTTTAATGGAAGGTGAAATTAAGAAGCAGTTTATTATTCTTCTGAGAAAACACATCTAGAAGAAATTGTTGAAATACATAATTCTGCTCCTTTTGGCATAACTTCTGGCTGTAACAGCTCTTCTGAACAAACTACGAACCCCCAGGTACTCAGCTAATCGTTTCAAATGTCACAACATCAGGTGATAAAGTAGCGTGGGGAAAAATGCTTTTTGTCAGAGTTAGGGTGGGATCAAGTAGCAGTTTGGGCAGCATACCAAGCCATTAGAGCATGCCTGAAAAATGTGCACCGTAGTTCACAGGAGAATTTAATTGCAAAGTTCAGTTCCCATGCAGCTCCAGGAAAATAGCAGTTTTGAAGTATGTATTTCAAAATAAGCTAAGTGATCAAGGAGCCAAAGTCCAGATTTGCAAACTAATATAGAACCAGATGGGGCACACGCTGAGCTCTCAAAGCAGACTTTTGACACTCAGGTCTTAAAACCTCAATCACACATTTTACAATTTTTTAGGTTTTTAACTTCCTTGACTATTTACTGTTAGTGTATTGAGTGTTCTTCTTTTCTATTACTGTGGTTAATCTAAAATCGTAAAAGTTATGCTATACAAAAATGTATTCCATAGAATGACAGAATGGCTGAAGTTGGGAGCAAGTCTGGAAATTGCCTAGTTTAGTCCCCTGCTCAAAGCAGGGTCAACAAAGGCAGGTTGTCCAGGCCTGTTTCCGCTAGGATTTTTAATATTTCCAAGGATGGACACTCTGGAAACTCTGGGCAATCTGCTCCAGTGCTGAATTACACTTACAGTGAAAAAAATATTGCGTTTAAGTGAAATTTGTTGTATTTTGCTTGCTGTCCATTGCCTCTTGTCTTTTCATGAGGCACTACTTGGCAAGTAACGGGACATTTTTACTGAAATATTACGTTTTTCCTGCTGGCTTTTTTTCATCTAAGAATCCATTGTAACAATCTCAGCATGCTTAATACTTCTTTTTTATTCCCTTCTTTTTTCATGCATAAGAGCCATCCATATTCTGAATCCTTTATAAAAAAACCCCTTATTTTGGAATTGCTCAAATCAGGGCCAGCATACACATATTTAGTGAAACATGCCTTTAAAGTCTGATAAGATATTTTATCAATCAAAATGCTGGTTGAAATTCTGACCAAAAAAATTAAACAAGACTCAAACAATTCCTACTTTTTTCAAGCAATTCTAATCACAACGTATTGATGCTTAAATAATGCTATTGTGGGCAATTAATTTGTAATGATCAAATTCTAACACTATATTCAAAGGCAGGACAAACATAATACCTGCAGGTGTGCTGGTGACTTACAAAAGTAAAAAATGGAAAGACTCAGTGGTTGATGTTGTATGATGGTATAACCAACTAGAAGTCCAGCAAAGTTCTCCTAATGATGGTTTTCCTTGCTTGTCCTACCATATTTGGTTTTATTTTGCTTACTATGCTTTTCTGCAGGTCTCTTAAAAACTCAGTGCCATGTGTAGTAACTCAGACTCGTAAGTGCATGCATCTTTCACATGTGGTACTCCTAATAAGGTGATTAATGCATGTGCTTACAATTATAGTGCTATATTTCCACTATCATAATAGTTTCTACAAGCCCCATGAAATAAAAAGAAAAGTAACAGGTAAAAAGAGAGAAATTGTGTGCAGCTCTAAAACTCCCAGATTGTTTGCCAGTGAATCCCTCTAACAGCAAGAGTTTTGCACTCCTTTTCTACCAAAAGAATGGTCATAACAGGTCAAAAACAAGGCTCAAATTAGCCTCAGGTAGCCTGGAAATATCTAAGACACTCTAGCACTAGTTCCATACTTTACCCTTTAACAGACCCTCAGCAGAAGAGTTTGGCTCAGCTGTAACCACCAGCTGCAGGAAGAAACAGCAGTCAGCAAACTCTTTTAGGGAGCAGGCATTAAAAATGGCTGCTTGCCCCTTTTGACAACAGCACAGACCTTTCTCAGCAATGTCTGATGGTCACTTAAATCCAGCTTTGACAAAATCATCAGTGAGGGCCTGTTGAGCTGGTCCACCCCAGACAATATCCAGAGACCTTCTTTAGTACCACTCCTAAAATTGTCTGGGTTCAGCTTTGCAAACACATAATAGCCTATCTCCATGTTTCTCCCATTCTTAAACCCTAAACCTAGCCTAAGCTTAACCCACCAAGTAAGCTGTTAACTCCAGAAGCGAACATGGTGATTTAAGAGCCATAAAAGGGCCCATAGCCCACACCACACCACCATCACCAGGATACCCTCCAGCCCTTTCTTGCATCTCCCTATGGTCCTCTCTTTCAAAGGAGAAATATCTCACCCATAGCGAGCTATTTCAGCCCAGGTCTGACCATTGCTCAGTGATCTTAACTAGAAACAGTCCTGAATTAGGGTTGCCTTCACTTTTCAGAGCACTTTAATAACGCAAACGGTAACCCCAGCCTTAGAGTTTACTTACAATGCCTATTCAATTGGAAGAGATAAGGAAACAGCGTTTTGGTAGGAACGTAAGTGGAGCCTACTCTCCTCTTCCCTTCATGACTTCCCTCCCCCTAAGATGGCTGCCAGTCCTTACCAACATCTTAGCATAGTCATCTCCTCCAACAAGACATCAACACCTTTTAATCCAAATATGCTATGATCAAATTGATTTGCTTTCCCAACCTTAATCTGTCTCCATCTTCTGAAACTAAAATAAATTACCCAGGTTCACATTTTCTATCTTCCCAGAAGTCTAACCCTTAAGTTCACCATGCCCTTAAGCTTAGAGATATAAATCAGCCGTGGCTGCTAACATCAGCAGTGGACATTGTCAGGGAAAGCAGCTGCACAGCCCGTTAACCTCCTTTCCTTACAGCAGTTACTTCACCTCCCCTTGAGGTCCAGAACAATTATCTCACTCAAGTAGTGCTCATGGCTGGAGTTTAACCCTGGACCGCCAAGACCAAGCCTGTACAAACAACAGGAGGGTTGAAATCAGCTGGCAGCAGCTCTGGCCTCAGCACCATTCACCTTTCAAAACACACCATGACCACAGAACAGTTGGGGAATTAACCACCCCTTCAAGTGCCCGGTGCAGGCGTGTGAAAAGCATGGATGGCCAAGGTGCGTGAGAACAAGCAAGGGAGCCCTCAGCATGCCAGACAGTGCAAGTCACACACAGGCAGGGGCAAAAACTGGACTACAACACACCCAACCCTACTGCCGGCTGCTGTGTTTCATGGGCACTGGAGGCGTGGCTCTGCCCAGCCCCACCACTGCGTGGTCAGCAGATGATGCCCCGAAGTTTACAAGATTGCTACAGAAAAGCCCATGAAGATACTAAAGAACGTGCAGATATGTCACCTACAGTGCTGGCGACAGCGAGCCACTGCTCAGGACCTCCCCGTGTGTTAACCTCTGTCGATCTCTTCCCATCATTTCATTCAGGGATGTGAGCCCCTGGATGAAGCAGCCAGACTTGCAATGTGGTCCTGGGCTGATCCAGCCTCCAGATGAGAGCTTGCAGGTGGTGCAGGAGGTGCTCAGGCCATTTGGCAGAGGTGGGGTGAGGTGTTGGTGGCATAGCAGGCTGCAGGGGCACGTGAAACAGTATAGCACTCACCATACATCAACTGCCAGCTGCCGTCTTTCAAATATCAAGGCCTTCCAAATCAATCATGAAAACTTGAAATGGTCCTCTTTTTTTTCTAGAACCTAACTAAATAGGAAAAAAAAGACAATATGTCACCCTGTCATTTTTGCAGGAGGTAAGGCTTGAAGAAACCTCTGAGTACAATGTCTTGCAAAATATCTGAAATATTTGGCCACAAGGCAACATCAGTTACAGTTCTACTGTACTAGCAGACAGTAAAGCCTCATATCAGTAACAAATGCATTCTGTGGTGAGTAATCGAGTGAGTGGCAGTCATTCCGCCTTGGTTTACACACTCACTGCATTATTTCATGCCAGCTAGATCTGAAACTTGTCTCCCTGGGGCTCCACCCTTGTACTCAGAGGAATTAAGGTCATCCAGGTCACCTGCTGGAAATACTTGTCTTCCCCAGCTCATGGTCTATACAAGGAAATCAGCCAGCTGATTTTACTGGTTCAGGTGGGTGCCTTGAGTTACAGGGGATGGATTTTTGCAAGCATTTAAGAATGAACTGTGTCCTCTTTAAAACATGCTGTACCTTCAGGAATGATGCAGCAACAGTGCAAACTCAGTGTCTATTCCTCATTTATCCACACTGCAATTTGCCTGTCTTCCTGCAATTTCAGTGCTGCTTGCCAAATACCAAAAAAAACCCCCAAACACCTTAAGCACTATAGAACCAGGGTGAAAAGATCTTTCATATCCAATTTTTCAGACACAAGCTTGCCTGTGGATTTTTCTCTCACAAATGAAGTTATGTGTGTTTTTCTCAGGTACGAGAAGAATCAAGACTTAAGTCTGTATTGCCATCAGATTCAGCATGGTGTGCAGAAAACATTATATTAGAGAGACAGTTGTGGATGCATAGGTGCCAGTCTGTCAAAGATACATGCACACAAACACTGGCATGGAATTCAAGGAGGCAACTTGCACTAGGAGAGCTGCCCCTTATACGGAGAGTGCTCACTTGATTGGGACCAGAACTGCTAACATCTGTCCTGTCTTCCGGAAATATCATTAACATGCCCTCAAATCAACTGTCCTCCAGTTCTGTGTGGGTGTTCGGGGAAAACAGGAAAGGAAGAGCATGTGCCTGCTTAAAATAATTGTTACCAGGAACTGACAGAGAAAATAGTTTCACGTGTCATTAACTAAGCACATAAATAGTGTGTGGGAATTAAAACATTCAGACACAGGCGCAGACACACACATACCACATCACATCACGTCACATCAATCACATCACTCCCCTCTTTTAACCGTTTCTGAGGTTAAAAGAGCCGAGACCAGGCCAAGAGGTTTTTTGCGAGGTTGAGGAATACCATCTAGCACTGGCGTTTGTTAAATGCAGGGTGTGACCCAGCCCTGTAAACCCTTGTCCCATCCCTGCAGGACAGGTAGAAAGGTGGCAGGAGGAGTTACCAACCCTGTTACTCCATCATTCATCAGGACAAAGTGTAAAGCGAACAACCTGGATGACAATAAATGACATAACCTGGAGCCCATCCTTCCAGAAAACGAGGTACAATGCTGTGACACTTTTAGTGCTCTACCTTTTAGCAAATGGGGCAGCTGCTTGGACAGCTTTGCTTTGCTAAGCTTTGTGCTTACTGCCCAGACTGGTCCCGAGGAAACCCTTGGTTTAAGGATAAGTTTTCTCTCCAATTTATTTATATTACTTAGAAGAAAAGAAGTGAGCAGGTTTCGTTTAATAATTTCAGAAGACCAAGCATAGGAACAATATCTGAATGCATGCACGTTCTCAAGCTAAGTCTCGCATGAGCCGTGTATTTCATATGTGCATTGTGCACAAAGCAGCTGCCATTACAGCAAGGGAGAGGTCTTTTTCCCAGCTGCAGTTCCCCTCACAGCAAATAACAAGTCTGGCAACATCCACTACAGTGACATCAGAGGTTGCCAACATGGAGAGGAAGCCCTGCAGCAGGATTGTTGTATTGGCACAGAGGTCTGAGGGTCCAAGTGACTCTGTTAGTAAGGAAATGAGTCAGAGAGCCCCCTGCTCCTGCAGCGCTGCTGGGCAGAGGCGCTTGAGGTAGCTCATTCCAGTGTCTGTCCACAGCCTGGAAACATGCTATGTAGTTAGATTTCTTACACATCTCTGTCCCAAGCAGTCTTGAACAAGGACACAGAAAGGCTCAAAGCCACACCACAATTCATGCTGTCCGCAGTTTTATTTCCTTTGTTGATAGACGTTTATCAGGCCATCTTCCCCAATCTGTCCTGCAAAGCAAGATGCTCATCACCAGGGGATTAAAAAAAAACCAAAAGGTCAAAATTAAAAGGAATTAGTATCATGTTTTATCACACCTTTTTCTAAGAGTTTTGGACCCTTCCCAGGCACTCCAACACTACCCATAGTCCAAAGACAAGAAGTCAAGGAGATAAATTCTTGGAACAAACCCCCACCAATAGGCATCTCAGACAGAGGTCATCCCAGTTTGCTCTGTCCACAGAAATCTATATGAGGGATTCAAGCACAGGGCCAAGGAAACTGTACTGTGCACACAGCGGAAGACAGCACCAAGCCAAATAGGAAAGTCAATGACAAATGCAGGAGCAATAACTCCTTGTTGCTAAATTAAATAATTAAATAATAAATAAGCCTTATTTTAAGCCCTCACATTCCCTAGATATATACAATTAGCCTCAGCATAATTCCACTAATACTTTGCCAGAGAACTTAAATCCTTTCTTATTTCGACATACACAACTCAGGACTCAATCATATGAGGAAAAAGCTCATCCTGTGATTAACTCCATTCAAATCTGACTTGCTAAGGTTAATTTGGTCCATTACTCTCAAAATGTACCAAAAATTAGTCATTTAATATTTGCTACTTTTATTTCTAAATATATAAGTGAGCATTTCTTTTCTAACATTTAACTCAACATGTTTCAAGCAGACTGCAGTGAATTTCAGTCCTTACGAGGACAGATTTTCATCTAGAGTCAAAGCTGCCATCTTTCATTTTCAAATCCCTCACATTGTAAAAATTTAGGTGTCATTGCAGACACATATGTGTTATTCAAGGGCAAACAAGGGAGTTTTTGCACAGTTCTTAGGTGGACTATGGCCATTCTGATACATTCTGATACATTGATTTATTTAAATATTTAAATACTAATTTATTCACTGTAACTAATACCTGTCTCAAATACGAGATTGAACAGGTAAATAATTTGAAATCCAGAGATGTCATGGCCTAGTTAATGGTATGCAAGATATGTTCTGGCAAAGTTTATGCTTATTTCTTTTTGCACCCTAGTATTTCTGAGACAGATACACTGGCTTTTGGCAATGATTGAAAGTCAGCATTGCCAACATTGTTGCTGTTGGAAAACGAACTAACAATCAACCACCTCATGTGAGAGTATCTCCTCTGGGTACGGCATTCTTTTCTACTACATTTTAGGGAAACGTATGTGTGCGTAAACATGCTATTTCTTTTAATGGCTTAGTGAGGGCCATGCACTCCAGATGCATAGGTGGGAAACCTCTGATTCCTGAAACCCAGAGCAAACTGCAGAACTGGGCTGTTTTCCTTCTGTATTTAACTAACAAAGGAGATACAGGCCCACAATCTAGTCGAATGCCCTCATTTTGGCTTGAAAGATCTGTATTGTTGAATACTTTGTACTTAAACAGGCTGATTACACAGATAGATCTACAACAGCACACTCAGATCTATCTCTAATTCATTTTGTTTTGAGACATCTCTCTAAATCTATTCTTTCCCTCCTACTTCTCTTGCTAGAAAAAAAAAACCACAATTATAAAAATACAGATTCATTTTCTTTTGTTCTCCAGTACTCCATGTTGTATGGTAAAAATTAAAGCCTTTAGCTGTGTTATGAATGCTATTTTAATAGAACAGTTTGTAAAATATGCTTGTGTTCCTCCCACTTCTTTTGTTTCAATAATTCTATTTATGGCCACTAGCTTAATCCTTTAAGTGCAATGAAGAAGCAGGAGACATCCATCAGCATGTAAAATACTTTGATCCTTGTTTTTCTGCAGCAGACTGGGAAATCCCCATGAATAACAGGAAAGGAAATCTAGGGGTTTCCCTGAAGATCAACGGACTGTCTGAGCATCTTTTAAAGTACTGTGCAGCAAGAACACTAACAATCGAGCTGGAACAGTATACACAAGTAGGAGTGGTTTGGTGGATATGCTTAGGCTACGCTTTTGCAGGAAATTAGTAACAACTAACACATAGCTTTTCACGTTAGATGATTTCTCTTTGCTTGCTGTGCACCACATCCGAGGAACAAGGAATCACAGGTAATACTTAAGTGGCTTTCAGCTTTCCATGCAGCAAGCAAGTGGCTGGAATAGAGCTGGATAAAACATTAAAATAACTTGTCACTTCACTGGAAAAAGGAGTAGCACAGAGAGAAAAACTATTCACAAATCATGAGCAAATTTGTCAAAATGTACCTTAAAAAAAAGCACAGGAAGACTTTTAAAACTTCACAACAATTTTCTTTTCAGCATGTATTCCATTTGGAAAAGGTCCACATTTGTTCCCCTTTTTCGAAACAGAACACTTTTAGTTCTGAAAATGCATTTTTTTTTAAATGGGACCTAATTTAAGGAAAAAAAAGAGTGGGGTTAAATAATCTAGAAATAAGGAAGAGGTGTTAATAAGGAATATGCAAAATGTTTGGTCTGAGGGAGAACCCAAATAAATCTGGGGGTAGTTCTTGGTTTGCTTTGCAGAAAGTAGTTCTGTTTCAGTCAGACTTTAGTTAGTTTCTATTCCTTGTTCAGTCAGCAGTTTCTCCAATTCAGCCAAGATGACAAAAGCAAATTAATCAGCCAGCCTTAGCCTGGAATAACCTTTCTAACTACAACTGAAATTTTTTGTCACACCTGAGTGCAGGGATCCATGTCCTGAAGAGGTGATAACTGATTTTACTGCATGTCCCTGGCTTCCAGCGCCATGAGTTCTGGATGCACTTCAGGTTCCCACTGAAGTCCTACAGAGCTGTCACACAGCCTCCGCCACGCCACGTGCACCTGCATTTCAGGGAAACGCTGTCTTTTACCTTTCTGAGCAAGTTAAACGTTGCTAGGTAAGGGGAGGAGATGTTGTTGCCTCACACTACTGCCAGGCAGACAGCACCTGATAAGAGCAATAAAAAGAGCTATGTATTACAGATGAGTTGGCATGAAAACCAGAACAGATGAGAAAGCAAAGTGTGGCTGTGGCATCATGCAAAAGACTATTTGTTATATGGCTATTTGAGGACTTGTGACAGTAAATACTGCTAATAGCAAAACCAATGTAACGGGTGAAAAAGAGTTCAGTGCGTTTTGCCCAGCTTCACCAACACCAAGCACAGGTCAAACACAGATGACACATTTTAGTCATGAACAGTGAAATACTGCAGTATCTTGTTTTTCTAGTGCCTCCAACATTTTAATGAAAATAATCCCTCAAAACAGTTCTAGTGGAAAATAAAGAATACATAACTGGCTGGTAACAACTCTGTGTCTTAACCCTGATGCAATTATCATTTTCTTACCCTACATTTAACAGATTTGGAATAAAATGGAAAGCAATTTTTCTTCTTCTATCTGCAGGCCAAACCATCATGTCCCTTTCCCTGCCTGTCCTCATACATGCCCTTTTGTGCAATGGCACATGTTGAAGTGTGTTTCGAGAGCAGCTTCTGAATCAGGATCCCCCAGGAAAGTGGACATGACTTGTTTCTGGACTTGAGTGAGGTGTGAAGTACATGGAAAACAGCCCCCTTCACATCAGGGTTGGTCTTGGGCTACTGAGAGATGCAACCCCTGGTTCCTAGTAACTTTCAGGTAAAAATGTACAAGAAACTTGCAGACTTGGTGCTAAAGAACGGGACACAGTATGTAAATAATATCTAGTTCTCACTTTGGCTACTAAAACAATTCTTTCAGATCTAGCACCAATTTCCAACTGCAAAGACTTGCTTCTCAGGGGAGGTTGGTCACTGAAAATGAGGAGACCGTAAAGGCAGAATCAACAGCAAAATCTGAGGACAAAGAGATTAATGAATATTTAAGGTCTAATATTTGCTGAACATTTAACTCAGGCTCTTTTGCTATACTGAAAAACTTAGTGCTTCAGGACACAACAAAAAAAGATAAAGTTATACAATTTTAGATTGACATAAGAGAAGACAAGCAATGGTTATTAATCCAACACACTGCAGGTAGTTTTCCAGTATGTGGTATTTTTATATGTTCTACTACCCTCCTGAAAATCTCTTCAATGAATTACTTCTTCTATGTTCTTTTCACATGAGAGTCTCTGTGTCTGAACTTCTCTTCATGGAAGTCATCTATATTTTCCAAGATTCTAGGGGCTGTGGTCACTAACACCTAAGCTGGTGACAAAACTTTAAACCTGCTAAAATTTATTCAGCCATCTGTTGCACCAATTAACACAGCATTAATAGAAATACGATGTTATTGTAAATGTTAGAAGTTCATACATGTAAAGGACTTATGCCCTGTACTTTTAAGCCAAGTGTCTGATCTAATTTGTATCATCTTTATACACCTCAAATCCTTCTCATAAATACCTTTCGTGTTTGTTGTTCACAAGGATTATCTTCCACAAAAATTTACTGCCATTCATCAAGCAGCCCACAATAATTCACCTTCATAGTCACTGGAGCATATATTAATATCTCTGTGACCCAAGTGCTCTCTCACATAACCTTTTACCTCCCTCTTTACAGGGAAATTGATCCATAATTTCAAGGCATGTACATCCATATGGGCAGAAATAAGCTTGCCTTGATGTTGTTGTTGGGCCTTCTCAACGTGGAGGAATTCACGTCTCAGGGTATTGTTATCTTACACTATGCAGTGGGAATTTACAAACTAACCGCAACAGACTCTGATTCATCTTTCTACTGCTGAATTTCACATTCCTCTCTCAAACACCTGAAAAGAACATTCTTAATCATAAAGCAAACTGATTTTCACCCAGACACCCCACAGAAAATTAGGAACTTAACTGTTTACTTTCCTTCACTGTCACCATGTTGGCTTGGTTTCTCATTTCACAGTCAGTTTGCACTTTGCTATGTTTCCTTGCTTCCTTTCCATGCTCTTATAGACTGTGCATGGTGCTGTCTCTGCTCATGTCTCTGCACATTGCATGTCTCATGCAGCACATAATTGCTAGCCCTGCACTTTCTCTGTCCAATGCACAAATGGACAGATTGAAGTTGGCTTTTTACTGAGGAAAAGCAGTGCATTGGGAAGGCTGAAGAAGAGCCTGAAGAAGCAATTCACATGGCGGAAGGGAGGGTTATCTGCTGCTGTGAGAACTGGTCAGACACCTAGGAGGAAGTGTGGGAAAAGGCAGGAAAAGGAATCGATGAATTTGGTATGTCTAGTGAGAAGAAAGAAGTTTTGAAAGTTATGAGGAGGACAGATAATCCAAATCAGAGATATTCATGGTGCTGGCTGTAATAGGAGTTTCTATACTGAAGAGAGCTCCAAGAGGGCCTCAAGAGGGATTCTCAGAGGACCGTGACCAAAGACAAATTAAAGATAACTCTGTGTATGAAGCTGAATGGCTATAAGAAAGAGATCAGCAAAGTCTGAAAAAGTCTTCCATTCAAGTTTTTTTTTGCTTATAGACAGGAACATCAGATGCTCTCCAGGTAGCAGGTAACAGTAAGAAATGCAGAAATTAGAGGAGTCTTCTACATCCAGAGCTAGCAGTCATGAAGGCCAGAGCAAGCTGCTCTGAATGAAAGGAGTTTTACCATTGTTTGCTTCCTTGAATTTATGAAATAAAAGTAGGGTCCAAGAAGAAATTTAGCTGCAATATCTACTTAGTTTAGGAAATATGGAGGGACATGTATGTTTGAGGATGGGTCTCTTCTTAGATAGCTCTCTTCTTGATGCCTATGACTTCTACTGCTCATAGAAGCTATATGGATTATTTTTTGATATCCTGTTGATTTCAAAGTGTCACTGCTAATATACGCAAAAATCTTTCAGATTAAGAAAAACAGAGGTCTTAATAAAACTTTGTGCTAAGGTAGCGCTAACCATGTTCCATCAGAAGTCTGAGCTACCAGCACAGATAGCAAAGTGAAGGGTGGATAATATAAAAAACAACAAAACAAAACACAAAACCACCACATATATAAAAATATATATATATGCCCTGAAGAATTTCTGCTCTGCTTGAGATTCTTTCAAAATTAGTCAGATTTTCTTATTCCTACATGCTGCTAATTTTTTAAAACATATGAAATTTAGCTTTTAAGCAACACTTCCAATCTGCAAGGCATGTTGTGAAAAATCAGCTTTATTTTTAGAGGGAATCTCATTGTGAAGAAAATCCTCCAAAAGAAATGGGACATAGCATGTTATGGGATCACAAAATGGTGTACATAAAATGAAGTGTATTATAACTACCAAAAAAAGTATACTGTCCTTCTGAACACCTATCAAGACTTCTCCAGAAGCTCTGCGTCAGCTGGCAGTTGGTACCACTTTTCAGGTGCTAACAATAAAACCCTAAATGGTGGATTGCAACATCATATTGGCCAACAGAAGGCCTGTGCAATCATGCCATTCACTACAGGCGCCTTTTTTGCTTGAAGTCATCTTGTGTGTAAAGAAGGCGAGAGTCTGGAGTCAAATCTCATTTCCTCAGTTTCAGCAAGACTCTTGTTGTCTGTAACTTGCCTTGTAAAGTTTTCCACTGGGAGAAAATTTACAGAATGGAAGCATATCCTCCACAGATATTAATTCTGAGTGAAACAAGAACTCTTAAAACCATCAGTCCGCTAGAGGTGGGAACAAAAAAGAACTCCGCCAGTGTATGTCAACTGTTTTGGAGGGACCGGATGAGGAGTTGTTCTTACTAATCTTTCAGACTGTCAACAAGGAGGCCAGCTTTGATAAAACACTCCGACCTCATCCAGTATTTACTGAACCTGAATCAAACATGTCTGCTCATTCAAATCAGCACACAGACAGGTTTTCTAATTCTTCCGAGACATTCTGTTATTTAATTTCCTACAATGAAATAAGTTCCATGTAGTGAAGAAAACATCAGTTATGCTTTTCTCCTCACTTCATTCAATACTGGAATGTAGGAAAATACTTTGTGCAAAATAGGAAGGAACTCAGTGTTTTGTGATTCAGAACAAATTAAATGGCAATAAAATACCACAAGATCAACCACAGTCACTTACACCCATAACGAAGGCCTTCATATTCTAGGGCTGTCATTTTGCTCATAAATTCATATTTCTCCAAAACGTAAAATAGATTACAAAACACTTCATTGCAAATTCCTGACCAATGCATGTGATGCAGGTGATTAGCAATGACACAGCGTTTCGAAACAGCTTATAAGATTGTGAAAATAAGCCTTATATCTTCAGAACAATGCACAACGAAGCCACTGCAAATGTTGCTGTGCCTTTCGAGTGCATCAGGCTCTGTGTGGGAAACGAAGCATGTAGTTACAGTTCCTAAGGTTACTGAAGAAGAATCTAACACAGCACGTGACTGGTTTTCCGTGCATGCCTTGGGAGGTTTGTGGAGAGTCCCTATCAAATTTAAGAATGAATCAATATCCTGTAGAAATCTGTACGGTCCTCTGTAATGGAATCCCAATTACACAAGAACCTGGGTTAAATAGAGTTCAACTTCACCCTCCCGGATAATGCTTCATACAAATTTTTGCCTTTTTCCAAATTAACCTTCTTTCAAGTTTCTCTTCCCTAAATTGCTGGGTTCAGAATTAAAGTGAAAAACTGCCCAAATGAAAATCAAAGGGTAGTCTGCCATTTTTACCTCATCTGGGAACAATTTCACCAACTGTACTTAACTTTGTTATTACTAGTATTTTACTGGCTGCAACTCTCTTTTTTGTTGTAATTCTGTTTAACCAAAGACTTTGGATGTCACCCAGATGTTCACATAAATTACATTTTACTTTACTTGAGACTGACCTCATTTATGTCCAACAACCATAAAAAGATTTGGTAGTCTTTTATAACCCTCTCTTCTTTCTAAGATCAGTAGAATCTCTAATCATAATTCATAGAAGTTTTGTGCATTCTTATTATTATGGATATACTGACTGTCAAGATAAAGATCGTCTGGAGAATAAGCTTCTAAGGCACAGTACACAAAGAAAACCAGTTGTTTCAAACTACATCACACTTTACTACACTGGGTAGGCTGTTGGTCTTCATACACTAAAAGATTCCTCCTTAAATAATGTAGCACACTGTAGATTTGCTCCAAATTTAAATAGCATGGACTTGGTTATGTGATTCTGAATACCTGTATAGGCGTTGCTTACACATAACAGAGCAGTGGTGTGGTCCGTAGCGCTGCAACGCTTCTCCAGTTTTCAGCTCCTTCGCAAAGTTGTTGTTAATGCTAGTGTGCCGGTGTGCTTGGGTAGGGAGGAAGAGGGTGCATGCACATATTCTCTAATGAAGTAGCAACTTGGTTGCTATCTATAATGAATCCTTTTAAACACAGGAAAAGTATCATAAGAACACCACTTCAAGTCAGCCTACAGACTCTGTAATTCATCCTTCAAATATTACACAAGTCTTGGTGCTCCAGACACTTCCTAGAATTTGGATTTTCTCTGAATTTTCAGAAGGTCTGCTTCTGTGGGATGAAAGATCATTGAGGAGGTTACAAGACTGTTTAACTTTTCTAAATAAACTCACATACCACAATTCTCCAACAAGTTGGAGCTTTACAAGCTTGCTGAACTAGTCAGAAATAAATAGCTCCGTGGAGTTATTTTATGCCTCTTTATTTCCTCTTTTTTGTTTTTTCCTCTGCCAGAAAGAAAAGAGTTTTCTGAAAGGGCAATTCTGTTCACTCAGTGAGCCTCAAGCAAATACACCCCAAACACGTCAGTGAAAGTGTTCTCCTAATGCTCTTCTGTGAAATAGTTTTGTAAAATCTTGGACAGCCCACATAGTGATAGCTTCACTCTGGACATAACAGGAGATTAAAATCCCTAAATTTTAACTCTGCATCCTGTTTGCCCATTTTGTTTATGTATTCTGGTCACAACAATCCGACACAATGACAGGACCCTTAATGCCCCCTGATTTCATCAGGGTATAAAGACAAAGAATTTAATGGCAATTGTTGAGAGCCGTCTTGAGAAAGTGTAACAAGAAACCCTCATCACTCTGGGGAAAAATACTAGGCTTGGTCTGCTTATGTGTCATTGTGGCACTAACAGAAAGTCAGTAACAATGGACATCTTTCCATCATGTCTTGTGAGCTAAGATGCACCTTGACAGCTATGGAATGGTATCACACATTAAAACACATCAGTTCAGCACATGGACAACCATTCAGGATGACTCCCTTGTTTCAAGGAGTCTTATTTTCTAAATCTTGTTTTCTTCAGCTCATAAGGAGAGCCCCTTTCTAGAAACCAGTGGCACTTCTGAAAAACTATATGTGCTTGTGAAGCAAAACGACAGAGGACCATCTACACTCAAAAGACCTCCACACAAAACAGTAAACTTACAGAAGAAAAAAAGCCATCAGCAGACATTTCCTATGAAATAATGAACTTCCTTACCATTTTATTTTCAAACTGCTACTTTTTCATGGTGTCTGATAATCACAGAGAGCCCTTCTTCTCTCAGGATACACAAACCACAGGATTCCGATGACTCACACTGAAAGAGCTTTCAAACACACGGAGGACGGAAGGGCACGCTGTTTCTGCATTAAAGCTTCCTGCCAAAGCCCAAAACTAAGCATACATAAATATACTTGGACAAAGTTTCAGCAACAACGAGAAATTCACCTCACTGTAACCCTTCCGGTGAGACAGTCTTGCCCATCTTATGAACTGCCTGATTGCATCCTGTTTGCCATTTACTTCCTTTCTGATACTTCCAGCTGAAAGCAAACTACCTGTGAAACTGCTGTTTGCACACAAAGGTGCAATATTGACTTTTTGATGCAAGGATGTAATACCTCTCTTGACTGATGGTCAGCAGAAAAGGTGACTGGGCTGGAATTTTGAGTGTTCTTTGGGCAGGACCTGTAATTTATTATATATTTATATGACCTTTATCACAATAAACTCCTAAAGGGTCAAGCTCTTGGTCTAACATCAAAAGTATATTAAAAACTAAAGTGAAGTTGTCTCTTCTTAGAACCATAAAAATAAATCCTATAGCTGTGGCAACTTTTCCTCTCCAAAGCAGAAGTACTGAGCTCAATGCTCTGTTATGTATAGGAGTCTTTGTGGGGAATCCTTAAAGAAAAAAGGTCTGGTGAGACCAGATATACAGCGGTAAAAGTACAGTCTGATGCTGTTGCTGCCAGTAAAGCCATTTGGCCTTTTCCACGGTGCTTCTCTTGAGATATGCCATTACAGTCACCTGCTGTTTAACACGTGGATAACACTGCAGAAGAAATAATGAAGTCTGTCCAGCCACATCTCTCTCAAAGCAAAGGCTGAGAATCCCTGAAGCATCTGTTTCAATGAACTTAGGTAATTTCTTGGGCAATGGTTTGGACTTTGGCAGAAATGAGTCAGCAGAAGCTCATACGAAATAGAGCAGATAAGTGTGAATGGCTTGCAAAACAGTAAACTTCAGATTCAAACAAACACCAGGGGCCAGGAAAAGACCTGCATTATCAAATTCTTAAACTAGTTGGTGCACTGTGCAAAAGAGAATGCCTGCCTTGAGGGACAGGTGTGAATGAAAGTCATGCAAAGCTCTAAGCCGCTGAGCTAGTCCTAGAAGTACAGAGCAAGACACTAATGGCCTTGTGGAGGATTTCAGGTTTTGCAACCTGAATTGCACTCTCTGCAGCTGCAAGTGTACTGCTTCCAGTAGTCTGCGTAAATGCTGCAGTCCCCAAATCCCAAGTGCCAGCCCTTCACTGACTGCAGCTCCATTACTGAGGACAGAGACAGGTGCTATAACATCAAACTACACCCTTCATATAGGCAGAGTTCTTTAACAGGGACAAAGCAGTAGAGATTGGAAGAAAGAGAGACTGGTGATTTGTGGGGTAGGATGATCATAGAATCATAGAACCATAGAATCATAGAATCATAGGTTGGAAAAGACCTCTAAGATCATCAAGTCCAACCATCTACCCAACACCACCATACCTACTAAATGATACTTACTTGTTGGGAACCGCTAGGTGACTGACAGAAAAACTGTGTGAATAGAGTACAAATATTGCAAGGGTACAGTAAGGACAAGAGGCAGAAGGTCTCACATTTTAGGAGGAAAATAACCATCTTATCCACCCATTTCACAGCCACATTATTATTGGGGGTGTGAAAAGCAGATGACAATGATTTCACAGGAGTGATGAGTACATCCAGCAGTTTATGCTTTTTTCACTCCCACAGAAAATTACTGTGCTCATTCCCATCCTTTTATCAGTTGCATTTGCAGCTGATGGAACTGCAAGTGGTACAGCTTTTTATTGTTCTTACCCTAAGGTATCAATGTAAAATTCAGGCAATATGGAACATCACACATGGAAGATTTAGTAAGCTTTTCCTGTTGGAAAAAAGTTATCTTGACTTTAAATCTTCCACCTCATTCCAAGTTATTATGGGATATTCCTTCTGCATTATCCATGTAGATCCAGGCATATTTTGGTGCAATTACTACATAAGATCTATAAAAGTCCTTGAAGAAAATAATTTTATAAATTCCTAGTACTATTACTGGAACATTGGGTTTCTTTATCCTGTTTGTTAAGATTCCATGGAAACTATTCCCTATACGGAAGTTTTCCTAAGAAACCAAAATCATAACCTGCTTTTCATGTAGATAATGAAAAGCAATGGTTGCAGAGCCAGCTGTTCCCTGTTATCTGCTTCCCATTTGGTAGTTCAAAATCTGCATCATTCTGGATATTTGAAGGAAGCATAAATTTAATATCAAAGAAAAAGTGGGTATGTGCATGGCATACCAGGACAAAATGTCCTGGAAATAAAGGAAAAGCATGCTATGTGTACACTGGTATGCATTTCAGGTTTTTAGAGGTCTGGATTTAAACTAGATTTTTGAAACGCAGTCCTGTATGACATTCTCTTAAATGAAATAGTTTAGGTTATACTGTTCTAAGCTGATTGCTAAACATTTTGGAAAAACGCACTTCAAGCAATGATGACAAATGTCAAACAGGATGTATGTATCAAGTAAATTTTCCTGGGGTCTATCCCACTCAGGTATTCAACATTCTTGTTAACAACCTACATGATGTAAGAGTGAATGTGTTTACTGCAGCATCAGTGTGATATGAGCTGCAAGGTTAGATGTGGTGGAAAGGAAGGTTAAAGTTCAGTATAATTTTTAAAAATTAAAGAAAAGGGCTGGAAACACTGAGTCAAATTTTCAGTAATGATAAGCGCAAAATTCTAGACAAAGATTTAAAATCAAACGGTTCAAATGCAGGGTGGGAAATGATAGGAAAGTGTATCCCTGCAGAATGGCATCTGGAGGAAGGTGATTTCTAAATCAAACAAGACAAAATCTTATATTGTGGCAAGAAAGGTGAAGAGATCACACTGGGACGTAAAATCAGGTGTCCAACTTGAGAGACCCAGGGAGAAATTGCTTGTGCTCCACCGATATATCTTGAAATTATTTTTGTGCTCAACTTCAGGCATCCTCTCTTAAGAAAGGTGAAATATGCCTACCATTAAATACATTACAACTTGCTATCCAGAAGAGAAGAATGAGGGCGATCGGAGGTCTAGAAAATACAGCTGACAAGGAAAGACTGAAAGAAGTTGAGTCATCTATTGAGGGAGGACTAAAGGGAGGCTAGGACAACAGTAGGAGTGACAAGCTTAGGGAACTTGCGCTAAGGGCATGGTCTGGATGGCTCAGGTCACCTGGGGAGTCTGTGAGAGCTCCCCATCAAACATTTTTGTAGACACAACCATTAAATAATCCTCACTAATAACTGTCAGAAAGCAGGAGATGAACAAGATTTGTGTCTGAATCTACTTCAGACCTTCCAACATGTCACATGGGCACCACACTGTAGAGAAGTGGTAATACAGTTTTTAGTACTTCTGGAAGGATTAAGGGGATTAAACAAAGATAAACCGCAAGGATATCTTAATTCAGCCAGTCTTGAAAGCCATGTGCCTAGACACTCATCCAAAGTTAGATCCTCAAAAAACACCAAAAATCAATGAAAATGAGGCAAGCTTAGTTTCAGTGGAACTAAAATTAGAATGCTTCCCTTTATTAATTTGGAAAACTCTAAGCAACTAGGTCAGAGACAGTCTAGAAATAGAAAGGTTTATACACATTTCTTCCCCTGCCCACTGTGTCTCTGCAGGCAGATCCTCATGTCCATGGCTGGTTGCAGCCAACCCACTGACTTTTTCAGGACCAGTAAACTCTTCCAGTAGTCTCTAGGAAATTCCTTTTTCCAGCCTCCTGATACTTGGACATCTGGTTCCTACCCAGGCAACAGCAACCTACAGTCGTTTTCCTGCCAGAAGGTTGAAGCCAGCCTCTTCATTCCTTAATGGAACACAATATATCACTGAAAACACCCAAGCAACACAAACACCATCCATCACACCCTCATGTTGAAAAACATACGAAATAAAGATGACAGTAAACAAGGACCAAGCATTTCTACAGCACAAGGCCAAAGAGAACCACTCCTGTCATCCAGGCCAGCTTCTTCAATAACATAGGTCACCAAATTTCTCTGCATTGTTTTCATCTGATGAGAGCAAATTTTTTTGTCTTAAGCATAAAAATTCCAGATTAAAACTTTCAACAGAAGAACCTGCCACATTTTTTAATACTTTGTTGCAAAGGTTAGTTAGCCTCACTGTTGAAAATCTGTGCTTCATTTATAATCTTCATTGTTCTTACTTTAGCTGTCATTCGCTGTTTCCTGTGATATTTTCATCAGCCAAGTTTAAGAGATAAAAGCCAAAGGCTTGCTCACTATGTGAGTGCTGACAGACTGTGATCAAATAATCTCCTAACTTCCTCTTTGGTAAACCAACTATTTTGAATCCCCTACTACGGGGCATGGTTTTCAAGCTGTTACTCATCAAGCTGTGGCTCCTCCATGAACCCTCTGTACTTTATGGACATCTTTAATATTATTGCAGAAATAGTTACATTAGTGGCACACAGAGAATAAGTTGAAACAAAATAGGCAAAAAAAGCACCAAAGCCTCATTTCCACTTAATACTTACCAATGGATTTCTTCAGCTATTTTGGCACCAGCTTTACAGGGGGAACTTACATACCACTCACAAATATCTTGTCACTAGTTCCCATTTAGACAAGGTCACATACATTCACACCCTGAGCTAATGTACACTGTTGCACATATCTATATATTTAAATCAGATTGCTAAAGCCATAATGCAGTCTTTTCACAGTTCAGCAATTCTCTAATATTTGTCTCATTCAAAGTTTAAAGACTAGCCATTTTATTTATTTTTTTCTAAGTAATTGATAAAAGTGTCAAACGTGTTAGCCTGAAGCTTAATGGAATGAAAATGAGAAAAGTGTTTCAATGCCTGCTCCAAAATTTATGAAACCCTGACAATCTTCAATTCTCAGTATTATGTTTCTGAATGTTCATCTTTTGTTTCTGGTAAGTTTTTGTGTTTGCATATCTCTGCATGTATGCATCTGTATACAATGAGTTAGCCCTAAAATCTTTTGACTAGTCCTTTTGACCTAAATTGTGTTTGTCAAAGCCACATTTCAAAACAGGGCCCATATTGGTAGGATTTTTCAAGCTGTGTTTTGGTAGGGTCAAAACTTGCTACTAACATTTTAATAAAGGAAACTGATTTTTCACTTCAAGCAATTTTCAATATTTATTTAGGAGATGTTTAGAAACCTTAAAACAGCTAACATGGGAAGAAAATGTTTCAGTATCAAAAATACCTTAAAATTTAAAAAAATGCAGTCAACAAAAGGTGATTTCAAAGGTGCTTTCAAATTTCTACAGGGTATTTAAAAGGTTTCTTTTATTTCATTCTTCTTTGAAACAGAATGTAATTGTGAGATTTCCTAGGAAACAAAAAATACCATACCCAGCCAACTCTTACATTTGCACCTTGGTCAGTTTTCAAAGTGCTGTGGGCAGGTCACAAGGCTAACAAACCCTCAGATGCTGCAAAACAGGAAGGAATTGTAAAACATGGTAGCAAAACAATGACTCACGCGGATGCCAAGTGTTTGGGATGGTGTGATTCACACGCCTTATCGTGCCTGCTGCAGAACAGCACCATCTCACGAGGGCAGAGAAACACACTCAGCCAGCTGCCCCCTTCCAGTTGCAAATAGGACATATTCGCTAACAGCAATCGCAAATAACACTTACAGGAGAAAAGCATTGTTGAACGTACAGTGCACAGCCCTGTGCAACCTGTACCCTTGCTCTCACTGAGTCTCCCTCCAGACTCTCTCCGGCACATCACAGAGACACCACACAGCAGTACAGTGCTGCTCTCTCAATACCAAGTCTTGCCAGGGTGCTGCGAAGACCTCACCAGATCCTCTTCGACTTCCTTGCCTGGGGACTGCCTAGCATCCATAACTAGCTCAGAGAAATCAAAATAACACTCCACAGGTATTTTTTTCTCACTCCCCAGGTCCAGCAGCCTTACCCCAGTCTTTCACATCTGCAGCCAGCATTTTGCGTGGGAGAGCAAGAAAGCCAAGAGGCACCGTCTAGACAGGGAAGTCTGAACTGCTCCCAACACTCTGTGTACTTTCTGTTAACTCTGGTGTAGCTGATACAGCTTTTTGTTTGGGTTTCACCTTGGTAATTCCAGACCTGTCTTTTCCACCCCACGGCAAACTCAGAGACACCACAGTCATCTCTAAGTCTTCCCATGGATCCCCCCTTTCAGTTAAACCGAACAATTGTGCTCCTTCTTTCTCCACCTTACACATGCCTGTTTCAGTTTCCAGACTGACAGTCTTGTGGCAAGATCCAGCAAAAGAACATGGGTTTTAGACTGAGTTTGTGCAAACCCTGCAAAATGTGCAGAGCAGGAGATACTGCCTGGCAATTTTTTCCTGCAGCTTGTGTGTAGCCATACAGGTAGAAAGGGTAGGTGTGATATGCTGGACAAAGCAAGCGTGGTGGGAGTTTTACACGGTCCATGCCTACCAAAGGTATAGATGGTCTTGAAAATAGAGGCCTCTACCCCTCACAGTGATTTTCGGATGACCAAAGCGATATTCCATGCCAGCACATGCTCAGCCTGCTGCTCCCTTTGGTCTGAGGAGGCCCTTTTCCTTTGCCCACACCCTTGATGGCACAGAGGGACCTCAGTCACCAAGGGGCTGCAGTATTTTTCCAATGAACATTCACCTCAACTGCTTTTTTAGGTGAGAGGATTTGTTTATGTATCCTCTTGCTGCATACAGGATAGGCATCAGGTCTTCACAGAAAAGAAAATCACTGCCAAGGAGTGCTGAGGCAGAGGGGTTTGTTAAAACAACTCCGGAATCAAAGCACATCTCCACAAGGTTTGCAGAGCTCAGTGCTGGGTACTGTGTACATGCTGTGATCAGCAAGGGTCCAGGGAAGACAGTAGTCTTTTACAGACCGTGTTATCAAGTTCAGTGCTGATGAGGAAGTGTGTGGGTGGCAAGGGGTAGCAAAAGTTCCTCTTTTCATGGTTGGCCAATCCCACCAACCTCATGAAGAGAGAACTGCCCTCATTGATTTAATATTTACCACGGAAGTCCTACTTGTTGCAGTTCTGCTCAATGCCAACTCTTCTCCCTGAAGGTTGTTCTCACCAACCCCCAAACACTTCCTCCACCTGAAAATTTTTACATTATGTCCACAACATGTCTAAGTAGCCAAGCCTGTTACTTATGTGCCTATTTTTTCTCAGGAATGGCAATACATTTTCTTGTGTTTTCCACTGGCTGTGGACTGTGCTTCCTCCTCCTACTTTCAAGGTTCCTGTATCCACAGAGATCTGTGAGAACGAGTCCCATTAGTACTGTCATGTGCTTGAAGAAATTTCAAAAAATTATGCAATAGGCAGCTCCATGAACTATTACATTAGATAAAGCAACAAGCCTAGAGACCTGTTTTAAGACTCTCCCCTGTGTATCATGAGAATTGTTTGGATTCAAATACATGTTTCTTCAGCTCAAAGGACAAAGCAACATCTTAAAATGAGTAACTAAGGCTCACTGTCATTAGATAATCCACCTCTCTATACATGCAAATAATTGCTAAATTTTAACAATTTTTGCTAAGTCACAAAAGCACTGTCCTTCACATAATTATCTTACAAGCATCTTTTAAGTCTCTTTCTTCTTTCTTCCCCTATCTGCTTTGTTCATTCATCCAAATATTTGGATGTTGACAATGAATGTAACTCCCCCCAATGTGAAGTTTTCCTCTAAGTAGACAAAATTATTGATTCAGATAAATTTTGCAACAAAAAGTTAGCTCAAGACTCAGACAACTCTTGCATGAAATGACTTTCCAAATCTTCTGCTTCTGGTGGAACCAGAAAAGAATGCAAGAAAAGGTATTACAATAAAATTAAACAAGCATCTGTAAAAATGTTGGGTTCCAGTCACTTTAATGTTTGGCTGAGCATCTGACTCTATGCATATATCTGAAGAGCTTCCTAATTACTAATCAGTGTTTTCAAAATAAATGTTGTCTTGCAGCTACATTTTCCATGAATGGAAAATTGCCATGGGCAATTTTAAGAGATCCTTTCCATGATCTGAGGAAATAGCCCATGCATTTCAAAAGATAGGTGGTTTCAGAAGCATTGCAAATTAATCAGGAGGTCTGCCCTTGTCTCTCATGGTATGATTCAATGAATGACCTCAATAACTCAGGCACAAAGGAAACTGAGGACAGTGCCAAAAAAATCACATGGTCCATACTTAGAGATAGGTCTAGCTTCTTGTGGACTTTTTTTTTAATTTTACAAAGAGACATCTATCAGAGCAATAGACCTAGAAATATGTTGGATGTTTTGATGAGTATCAAAAAGCATTATCCCTGAGATTGACAAAAAAAACAAATGTCTGCCTTTCTCGACAATTTGTGCTGAGACTTCTTTTCATGGCATAAGTCTATTTTTTTGTTAACTATTGGTAACTACCTTTTAATAATTGCACTGAAGCACTGTGTGCCCTGTAGGAAATGCAGGTGTAAAAAACCTCATGGCTTAGTATTTGCTTAGATTGGCATAAAACCAGTACAACAACATCAGGGTCTCAGATGATCTATATCAGACTAGAGTCTGGACTACACAGTATTTTACACCATCTCACTCACTCTTGTGGTCAGACAAGGTAAGTGCCTTCAAGAAATGTCATTAAACATGACCGCGTCTAGGATATAGCATGGCTGGACTGTGACTCAGCTTAGACTGTGCCTTTTCCTTACAAAATCAAGACTTACAGGTTGCTGAGGGTGAATGGACTTATGAGAAAGGACTTCATTTTTTTATAAAAACAAACGTTTTGAACAGAAAAATTTTACACAGTCTGATCCTTGGCTCACTGTAGTCTGCACCAGGCTTTCCACAACCACTGGCCTTCTGACTAGCCTTAATTTCTCTTTCTTCTCCCTCAGTATCTGCACCCTGTGTTAAAAGCTGTCTCACCTTCTTCTGGAGTCCCTCATCAATCTCCATCACTGCAGTGAATCTGGAGTGTCACCTCCCAGCTCAGAGAGGGACAGGAGATATGGTGGGAGCCGTTTCGCCAGGCGTAGATTCCCATGCCCCAGGCGCCTGTTGCTGTTGCAGTGATGGGCGTCCTGCCATGTGGCCACGAGCCACAAACACTCCCTTCCCCTTGGCACCCGCTTTCCACTGCACCTGAGCTTTAGTAAATTGAGCTTTGTTGAATCTGCAAGGTTATCATGTCTACAATCCACCCCCAGAAATCCAGCTTCTGTCTAAGATGCTGGAGTAAATGACAGTCATTATAATTATTAACCACAATAACCACTTTTGTGACTAACCACACACGTGAAAGCTGGTCCATCAAACACCTGCCCATTTCTAGCTGCTGAAATACATGCAATCGTCTTCCTATCATTGTGGATTCTCAGAAGAGTTGTTCATCGGTAGTAGTATGTAAAAGGTGTGTCACCTTGAACATCTGCATTTGGGGCAAAAAAGACAACTGTTGAGCTGAATTCAGCTGTCTGCTGCCAACTGGCTTTCCTTGGGTGAAACTCAGAGTTGAATACAGACCCAGAGAGAAACAAAAAGACAGTCAAGTGCAGGTACAGACATGACAGGAATATACAGAATTTCTGTGGATAGCACGCTTGTGTGACCAGACAGCAAGCACAGCAGGGAGGAAGGTCAAGTAAACACTGGCTAGCTAGCTCTCAGACTGAATAGAAAGTGTGATATGCTTAATCCAAATTTAATTCATTCAAACAAATGCCTTGTTGTACTCAATGTATCTCATGAATCTAGTTTTTACTGCTTTAGGAAACAATATTGTACATGCTTTCTTCCTCTTCCTATGTTTTGGACTTAAAACCTATTTTGGATTTAAAGAGAGTCCTGGGATTTTTCTTCCTGTTACTCACAATAATTAAATACTGTTTATGTAGTTCAGAGTGGAAAGCTTTCCAATTTTTTTTCCTTTGATTATCAGTCATTACCTGATGAAGATTATGCCTATGTATTTTTCTTTTTTTTTTTTTTTTGTTTTCATGACATGGTCCTTTCTTTGTGTACATCTGCTTGCTCCTTCCTAACTTACATGACAGGCTTACGTTTCACTCCTAAGATTTTTAGCACTTGTACTTCAGAACTTGTTTTTTTCTCCCGGTGTTCCTGCCTTCTACTTGGGCAATAAAATCTGTTCTGTCATCCTGTTGATTCTATCCATAAGCACCTCTGACTTTGCCTCTGTTCCGGACAGATTAAGTTTTTTTTCCTTTTTCGTCTTTTCCTGATATTTTTCTCCACCATTGTTAGTAACTTTACACCCTCCTATAACACAGATGGTGTCTTTGGCTTATTCTGTTCATTTAGTTCATTGCCCTCCATCCTCTCCCTTGTTGAGGCCTTAAGTCTTAAATTGAATACTGAAGATTCCTTCTATCTGATTTTCTCTGAATCTCCAGGGCCATTCTAATGCCAAGTCAAGATAATATTCCAGGCTTACAATTTTCTCGAAGTCTCTTCTGTTAGCTCTAACCCCACCATAATTTTTTTTCCCTACTTCCTGTTCTGAGGGTTTTCCCAGCACTGTTACTTACCTGCTTTTCTTTCTTGTTATGCCATTGCTCATCCAATGTACTTACCCTCCCCGTGATGCAAAACTGTCTTGGTCATTCATCCACAAGCATGTTTCACAGTTTTGTCCCATGTAGCTTCCTTATTATGATGAGATCTGAGAAAGCAAAAACATTGCATACATGACTCACAATCAATAACCTTGGGCATACCATTAAAATCTTGTATAATTTTTGGATGAACCCTCTGCCTTGATTTTCCATGTGTTCTCTGGCTTTTTGGGCTACAAGGGCTCAGCCCGTGGCTTTCATCAGGCCCCAGGAGTGCCCGTTCTCCAAAGACCTCCGAGGTGTACACCTGTATAACCATAAGGGGTGGGCAGCATCCATGTACACACCGAAAGGGCTTGGGCCTGGGGTTATCTGTCTGTTCCCACTCAGTTCTGCAGTGCCAGGTACACAGGTTCCACACCTGTGTGGAGCTATTTTAATCCAGCTAATAAAGAATAAATATATATTATTCAGACTACTTACAACTCTCCAACTCAAAATCAAGTGCATTTTGCTTAAGTGTTGTTCTACTCTATTAATTTTGGAAAAAGACTTATGTGATGCAACTTGTATGCAAATCCAGCATTAAAGAGTTTTTATTTAGGTCATTCAGTCATTAAATGTTTAAGTTTCCAGATCTGTATAATCTTTTTCATTCTCATTTGTTAACAGAGAGTGTAAGACTAGGGGTCACGACCCATGGATTCTCCTTGCTGATGTTCAATGGCCAGCTGGAAAACATTGTTTATTTCTTTACTGGGTATGGGAAAACATTTTTAACTGAACTGTTGAACACAGATGCTTTGGCTGTTTATGCCCATTCATACAACTCTAAGTCTTAGTTACACACACGGAGAAAGGGTTTGCTTGGGATTCAAGACACCAGGACCCTGGTTTAAAGTGTGATTGCTCATAACATGTCTTAAATATTCTATCCTGTGTAAAAGATCGTGAACCCAAAGGCAGAATCAAGGAAATCCGGACCTGGCAAGACAAAATTTCTGAAGTCAGAGGTAACTAATACTTCTTTATATATCATAAAGAAAAATACATACTGAAATAACTACCTAAAAGGAACGTATTTTAAGCTAAATCACAGGATACCACTAAAAATCCCCAAATGATACTTATTTCCCCCTTTTATTACCTGGTTAGAGGATCGTTCCTTTACAATTCTTGAGGACTTAGCAGATCTTTTAAATACATTAAACTTCCTCTCTCCTCCTGACTGTTTTTTTCCACTGAAGCCTCCGGATATTTGTCTCTCAATAATGATACAAACGGATGCAGCCACCCACAGCCTTGTGGTCAGTCCTTCAGAGTCATTCTTGTCTTCTATGAATGCCTACATGTTAGGACCCCTTTCTAATCCCATTTCCTAATTAACTGCAATGTCTGATTAGAGGGGCACTGCTAAGATTAGCCAAGGAGAAATTACGAAATGTGCAAGCAGAAGAAAAACTGCAGTTGATAATAAAAGTCAAAAATTGCAATGTTGACAGCTGAAGAATCAGTGTTACCAGGAGAAAAAGAAGTTTTGCCTACAGATTTTCTGTATGCAAAAGTCTGTCTTGTTTGGCCTTACATATCTCAGCTTCAGATTGATCAGAACTTTATTTAGGCTGTGTGAACTAACAGTGGAAGGCTTCATTAGTCAATAGAGTGGTAACGGATATCAGATTTCTCTTTAATGATGGTCAAAAATGTGTTCTATCCCACCAACACACATGGGACCAGCAAGCTTTTTGTACCTTTGAAAGAGAGGACCATCCACTTGAAACTAATGAGTCCATAAATTTTGACAGATGGGTTGTGGTCACTAATTACATGCTGATTAATTTTGCACTTATTTCACTAGTTAAAGAGCACAAATAGCTAGAAATGACTGGGGGAAATGCATAGAAGCTGTCTTCCCAAACCAAACAGCCTTTGGTCAAGACCAAGACTGGGCAGATTTTGGTATCGCACGCTGATGTGGCACAGGTGCACTGCATAAATGCCACTGCCGAACCTGGGATAAGATCACATAAAGCAGAGGTGAGAGTGCCACATGCTGTTTTCTGCCTCACTGTCAGCCGCCAGTCACTCTTAATCTCCACATGATCTCGACCTAGACTTGTGCCACCAGAGCAGCAGAGTGCATATGTTCTTCCCTCCAGAGGTTTGTGCCAAAAATTCCCGAATCTCTACAGAAGAGAGGTCCCAGGCACAGAGATGAAGACTGAAAACCATGTGCTCATAGATGAAACCGGAACAATGAGTCAGAAAGTATCTTACTATGCATTGTTGACCTCAAATGCTTGAATATGCAAGGTTCCCCACACCATGCCATAGATCCTCCTTTTGAACAAACATGCTCCACTTCAGCCCCTGTACCCTCTGCCAGGTGAAATGCAGCAGAAGTGAGAAGACTCTTGACTGCACTTCCCAGGTCACTAAGATCTGAACAAACCAGGCGCTTTGTGAGACATTCACGCCCTTCATGGTTGAGAGCATGCACAAAGGCAGCTACTGTGGAAATCCCCCTATTACCTGCCCAGAGGCACCATTGCACTCACACCACAGGCACTGCAAATCTAGAGGACAAAATGTGTGCTGAGGTCGTTCGGAAAATCCTTACCCTCCTACCCACACGCAGTATGATAAGTAGCTGGCAGAGACAAGGGCCCGGGCCGGGGGGATAAGTGTCTTTTGCAAAAGCAGCAGCATGCCAGAAAGACTATCTGTTCTAGAGCAGCAGACATCGCTGGAATGAGGATGGTGTTTTGAATGTTGAGAAGAGCTGAGGAACAGCCTGTGCCTGGTTCATGGAAGGTCTTAAAAGCAAATAGGAGAGGAGTTAAACAGGCACTGCTTATAAAATTACAGGTGAAACAGAGCTGGCAAGAATTCAGATTGTGTGCAGTTGGAGGCATAATCACTGTCTGCACAGTAATCATATTATTTGTGTTACAAAAGCATGTAGCAGTCCTGGTTAGGATTAGCTTACCTTTGCTCTGGGTGCTATTACATGTTCTCTGCGTACTGTTACATAGTCTCAGTAAGTCCTTGCCTTGAAGGGAGGACAGTTCTGTTAATACATCTTTACTGGATGAGAACCAACTGACCAAAAGCATGTCAACAACAAAATAGACACAAGTGTTTATTTCAATAAGCTGTATAGATCCACTCTTGTGGTATTGCTGACATCTTTAAGATGCTATTTGAAAATGCTCAGAGGAGGAAACTCCTTGTTCTGTGTGAGAGCACCACAGCCAAAACAAGGGACTGTGGGTGCAGTATAAATTTGGATTTAGATAGCTTGCAATCTACTTTTTATGTGTAGTTTATTCCAGTAGAATGTGTTTACATGCCTAGGACACTTCAAAGTACTGTAAATAGTGTAATTGCAATGTTAATTATTCTTTGCATGTAAATGACTAATACAGTTTAATTTTACACCAATTTGGACACAGTAAGTTTTCTGTATATTTTATGACATATGATGAACTGCTGCTATGTAATATACCAGCACTGAAATCAAATACTGCAGAAATTAATGGATTCTATTTATACTACTTTTTCCACATGCCATGTGACAAAGTTAATGCCATGTGACAAAGTTAATGCCATGCTTTGGTTATGTTTTCTGAAGTATCCTACCTCTTCAGTTCCTTTCTCAGTGTTGACCTCCAGCAGAATTCTGTGTATATGGCTGTGTCCTTAAGTTCCATTATTTTGCTTTGCTTTTATAGAAAGGAAGGGAATGGCCACTTTAAAGACTGTGGTTGTACAGGCCCACATAATATCAATGCTTAAATGTCATCAGTTTTGTACCATTTCTCAGAGTTGAAACACTTGATGTGACAAAGACTCGGCATTCTTTGAAAAGCAAAGAGGAGGTGTTTTGCCATGCACGAGTCACTATTACTTTTATTATGCACCTTTATAATTTGTTATTCGTACTTTTAAGTATTACCCTCTCACTTCCACACTCTGAAATCCAATGAGTCTGTTTCTAGTCAGACAACTTCAAATCCCGGGTTATTCCCACATGTTACAACTCAGCTTGTTTATAATTTCAAATAGTTTGACCAATTTATTTCTCAAAGTACTCTACGTGGACTCCAACTTTCTGAAAAAGGACTCTTTACTTCTAAATTACTTCTCTGGATCCTTTTTTCAAGTTAAAAGATACATATGTAGAGAAATGATGCTCAGTTTGCAATGTTGTTAACCTCTACTTCCCCACTGGCAGATGTGGGCTTAACCACGGTTACTCATACTGTTACCTCCTGTGACTCTCCCCGCTTTGGCTTGGCAACAACCGCTGCAGACATGCTCCGATGGTACATTTCAACAGACCAAATCAGTGACCTGGGCCAGGATGGGAATATCACATCTTTTCCAGCAGTAACCTCCCATTCTCATGCACTCTGCGCACAGTCCAAGTCCTACCGTTGTCCAACAAAGGTCTTAGCTTTGGAGAGGCCATTGCACTCCATAACCCCACCATGCTCCGAGAAGTGACAGCTGGGATACACACCAATTAAACTGTCCTGCCATTACTCTTGGAGAAGCCAGAATGGGTCCAAATATGCGGCTTGCTTCAACAGGCAGTCGTAGATAGCTTAAAATTCCCTGCACATTTAACAAGAGTCAGTCTTCCCAAGAAAGGGTTGACTTGGTTCTCCTGACCAGCCATTAATTTGTGTCAAAAGGGGCAACTCTCCGGAAGAAAAGGATTGATGTCTTGGAAGAAGCTCAGGATTTGCAAGATCTTTTGAGTCACTTTTCCGGTTGATTATTGCTGCTTTGTGTGTGTGTGTCTTTCTGCACACTGACCAGGTATATACCTCCTTTTTAAACTTGAAATCTCAAGAGGGAAATAGTCCCTGCCTCTAAATCAAATTTTCAATATAGAATACAAAGTTCCAAATCTAGTCAGGACAAAAGGTGTTATGTTTTTTGGTTTTTTTTTCAATTAAAAGTGTAAATTTGGATATTCCAAATTTCAGAATGAGTTTTGATTTGATTTTGACCATAGACTTACTCTCAATAATCTTTAACATCTAAGTGATCAACCATAGACTTAATTCTAAATGATCTTTAAATTAAATTTCTTTTAGAAATAAAGATTAGATTTTAAAAACATTGTCAGCTAAAAAGAAAACTAAATCATTTTGACTTCATAAATTTTCTTATAAATAACTTTTCTTTATGAAAAGCTTTGGTTAGAATGTATGGCATCTTTTTGACAAAGGATTACTCTTCTCAAAACCCATCAACCAGATGAGTTTACTGATAACATTAGACCTGAGAACAGGCACAGTGTAAACTTTCACACTCCATAAGTATTATAAGACACCTTCTGACACAAAACTTTACTCTTCATGAAGAACTGGGACTTTTGCTCTGTATTGACTCATAACAGTATCTCCTGCTGTGGTCAAACAGGAAGAACCGTATCAACCATTTTGTTCTCAATATTGGTGTCACTTACTCAAGAGTATTATAGAAAACCATACCGGAGGGAGTGGGGGGGCAATAGAGATAAAAATCTTAACTGTGGAAGCTTTCAGGATGACAGTTTGAGGAATTTCTGTGGGGTTTCGTTGTTGTGTGAAACCTCATCCGAGCAATACACTGACAGTGGCATATACATATAGACCTGCATCCCGGGACATGCCTATCCTTAGTTTGCTGTTTTATATAAAACTAGAGATATGCACCATAAAGCTCTTATCTGCTTTTTCTCGGTTATAGTTATACATTCCTGTGACATTGAGGACATATCATACAATTCATGATGAATCAGATGGAGAAAGGTTAGATAAACATTTCTATTTATTACAATAACCTTGAATTGCATTGAACTTTCTGACAGATTAAATAATAAAATGTACTCACCTTTGTCCTTTAACTCATCAAGTTACAGACTACTTTTAAACCTCCAGTCAATATTTCCTGGAGATATTTCTGTTATACGACTCCAGTTCTGCACACGAGCACAGCAGCAAAGTACCGGTTAGTGGAACACTTTGCTCTGCTGCTGGCAGCACCTGTGCCTTGCGTGGATGCAGGCTCTGGAGGTGGAGCAGCGAGATGTCTGGGGGTGACTTTTTCCATCCCACTGCTGAGGCCAAGCCAGAGCATCTGGGGACAAAATCGCTGGAGCAGGATGCACAAGAGAGTTTCAGTGAGAGAAGGGAAATTCCCTGTATAAGGGTATCTGGCACTTTGTGCTGTTACCCATCGCTGGCCTCCTCCCCAGGCGTTGCCGCCCGTCTTGGTCCGTTTGCTCACGCCACAAACAGTCTGCCTGGGAGCAAGCTGCTCACAGCATGCACACTGTGGGTGGAGAGGGCTGCTGCTAAACACTACGCGGGCGGCTCAGAGGGATGACGGAGTCAGCTGGCCACTGAACCTACTATGCTGACTTATTTATTTGCCCCATAAGCCAGGGAACTTCTTTCCTTTTGTCATGTGCTACAGAGTGGTAGAGGGCAAGCACATGGGGGAATTCTGCTGTTTATTTTGAAGGTGTGTATTAGGTTTCCCACAGCTGAGGGATATGCAATTTAGCTTCTGCTGTAGCTTCCCTCTGTTCTTGGGCCTCTGTGTTTTTGTAACTGCGAGAGGAGAGGGGATATGTAGAAAGAATTCTCCCCTCAGCTGTCTGATTTATGAAACTCCAGCTTCTACTCTTCAAAAGAGAGAATCGGTCAGGTCAAACAGAATCACAGAATCACAGAATCACAGAATCACAGAATAGTAGGGTTTGGAAGGGACCTCTGTGGGTCATCTAGTCCAGCCCCCCTGCTGAAGCAGGGTTACCTACAGCAGGCTGCTCAGGACCTTGTCCAGCTGGGTCTTGAATATCTCCAGAGAAGGAGACTCCACAACCTCCCTGGGCAGCCTGTTCCAGTGCTCCGTCACCCTCAGAGGGAAGAAGTTCCTCCTCATGTTCAGACGGAACTTCCTGTGCCTCAGTTTGT